>Ga0247839_1002434_pt1 | contig 27997 bp, 20 predicted proteins | sample LaCruzMarch2015__6_FD_192405 | JGI IMG/M metagenome (GOLD analysis project Ga0247839, IMG submission 192405) | Freshwater microbial communities from meromictic Lake La Cruz, Castile-La Mancha, Spain - LaCruzMarch2015_16m | ecosystem: Environmental > Aquatic > Freshwater > Lake | place: Spain... | reverse complement strand
GCAACTCGGCCGAATCCACGCTCGCCAGGATGCGCTGATCGTCCCCGTCCACCAGCGCCACCGCCACCCGGCTCAGGTCCACACCCCGCTGGGAGGCGGTCAGAAAGGCGTCATCGATGGGGACCAGGACCACCAGATACCCCATATGGTAGCCGCCCGAATCTTCGACCGCGTCGCTGACCAGCAGGTACAGCACCTCACCGAGCTTGACCGGCACCGTCCGCACCGCGCTGGTATCCAGCGAGTGGGCCGGGAGACTGGCCGCCAGTTCGACCGGCAGCGGATCCGAGCCGGCCTGATAGACCTCCCGCACCCGGCCCTGGGGATCGGTCAGCAGCACATGGCTGGGCGGACGCAGTGCGTCCCGCGCGAAGAAATCGGGCAGCCAATACGGACGGAACTCCAGGTAGACCACCGGCCGCACGACATCGCTGTCGGACCAGAACAGCGGCTCCAGGTATTCCGCCAGACGCCGATGGTTGGCCAAGAGACGCGTGGTCATTCCATACCCGGCCAGGTAGCGGTCGAAGCGAATCAGGCTCTCGCGGGCCTGGACGTCGAGTTGATTGCGCAGTTCCTGGCCAAAGATCTTGCCCACCTGGCGCGTCTGAATCTGATCGAGGATGCCCCATACGCCAAGTCCCGCGATCAACCCGACCAGGATCGCGATCAACGGCATGGGGACACGCCGTAACAAGCGCGTCAGGACCGGTTTGACTGGGATGCGGTGCACGTACCTGGGTTCGCCTGGGAGACCCGGCCGGCGGTCAGCCACCAGCCGTCAGATCGGAGTGGATTGGAACAATGTCCTGGGCGCGCGTCCAGGCCGCCGCGCGGTGACCTGACAAGCGGTACGCCCGGTACGGAAACCAGCCACAGCGCACGCCTGAACGCTGACGGCTGATCCTTGGCCGCGCCTTGCAGTGTCACCGAGTCGGCACTTGAGGCGCAAGAACTTCCGACGACACCGCCGATCACCCTGCTTGCCGGGCGCAGCGGGCCGCGGCGAGTCCGGGTTACGACTTCACATAATATTTTTCTCCGACCCCTTGACACCCGCGCTACCAGGATCTATTTTACATAACACAGGCGCTCAACCGAGGCTTGCAGGTGACGCGGTTCGTAAGAACGCATCGATCCATATTGCTCAACTTGAGGATATGTCCATGACGACGATTGACTTCTCTCCCCTGTTCCGGTCCATGATCGGGTTTGACCGGTTCTCCAACGCGTTGGAGACCGCCTATCGTTCCGAGCCCGGCGGCTATCCGCCCTACAACGTCGAGGTCAGCGGTGAGAATGACTACCGCGTGACCATGGCGGTGGCCGGCTTCGCCGACAAGGACCTGGCCATCGAGGTCAAGGAGAACATCCTGACCGTCTCCGGCGCCCGCGGCGATGAGGAGGAAACGGCTGAAACCCGTTATCTCTACCGCGGCATTGCCAACCGCAGCTTCGAGCGTAAGTTCCAGTTGGCGGACTATGTGCGGGTCGTGGATGCGCGGCTGGAGAATGGCCTGTTGCATGTCGATCTGCGGCGCGAAGTACCCGAGGCGATGAAGCCTCGCAAGGTCGAAATCCGCACCGACCAGAACCGTCTGATCGAGTCCGAGAAGCTGCGCGCTGTTGCATAAGCGCGGGCTGACTGACGGGTAGAACGGAGGCCGGGCGCAAGCCCGGCCTTCTTTTTTTCAGAGCGGTCGGCCATTCTCCATGCCATCCCCGGATTGCCTCCCAGCCCTGGCGCCGCCATATCCGCCCCATGGTTATTTTGGAATCCAGACCCATGAGGCACACCTACCGAACCCTGCCCCGCTCACTGGTCCCGGCGCTGGCCGCGGCCCTGCTTGGCTGCGGACTCCCGGCACAGGCCGCCCTGCCAACGGGAGTTGACGGCCAGGCCCTGCCGACGCTGGCCCCGATGCTGGAGCGGGCCATGCCCGCGGTGGTCAACATCTCGACCGTCACCCGCATCGAGCAAGCGGATCATCCGCTGCTGCGCGACCCCTTCTTCCGGCACTTTTTCGACATCCCGCAACACCGTGAGCGGCAGGACAGCAGCCTGGGCTCCGGCGTCATCGTCGACGCGAAACAAGGTCTGGTCCTCACCAATCACCATGTCATCGCCAAGGCGGACGAGATCCGGGTGACCCTGGGCGACGGCCGCACCTTGAAAGCCGACCTGGTGGGCGCCGATCCGGAAACGGACGTGGCGGTACTGCGCGTGCCTTCCCAGGGGCTGACCGCCCTCGCGCTGGCGGACTCGGACCGGCTCAAGGTCGGCGATTTCGTGGTCGCCGTCGGCAACCCCTTCGGCCTGAGCCAGACGGTGACCTCCGGCATCATCAGCGGGCTGGGCCGCGCCGGGTTGGGAATCGAGGGTTATGAGAGCTTTATCCAGACCGACGCCTCGATCAACCCCGGCAACTCCGGCGGCCCGCTGGTCAACCTGCGCGGCGAGTTGGTCGGAATCAACACCGCCATCCTGGCCCCCGGCGGCGGCAACATCGGCATCGGCTTCGCCATCCCGATCAATATGGCCCGGTCGATCATGGACCAAATCCTGGACCACGGAGCAGTGCGGCGCGGCCAGTTCGGGGTCGCCGTACAGGACCTGACCCCCGACCTGGCCAATGCCATGGGGGTCGAGCGCCGCGGCGTGCTGATCTCGGCCATCGAACCCGATTCGGCCGCCGCCGCGGCCGGCCTGCGCGAAGGGGATCTGATCCTGCGCCTGGATGGCCGCCCGGTAACCAGCGCGGCGGACGTCAGGAACCAGTTCGGACTGCTGCGGGTCGGCGCGCGCGTGCAGCTCGACATTCTGCGCGACGGCAAACCCCGGACCCTGACCGGCGAGATCGCCGATCCCTACCGCGACTTCACCCGCGGCGACAAGCTCGCCGCCACCCTGGCCGGTGCCCTGCTGGGCGAGGCCCCCGGACGCCCCGCCGGGGTCGCCGTGGGCACCGTCACCGTCGACAGCCCGGCCTGGCAATCCGGTCTGCGCGAAGGCGACCTGATCCGCCAGGCCAACGGGATACCCATCGTCGGCATGCGCGACCTGACCAAGGTCCTGCGCCAATCCGGCGGGGTGCGCAGCCTGCATGTGCAGCGGGGCGATCAGTTGATTCTGTTGGCGCGACGGTAGCTGCCGACAGGCTGCTAGAATGCGGTCTAGCGCCTTCCCCTGTCGTTTTTTCCCTTGTCGACCCCGAACACCATGACCGACCCCACAGATTCGCCCCGTTCCAATTTTATCCGTCAGATCATCGAGGACGACCTGGCGGCCGGGCGCCACCAGCGCATCGCCACGCGCTTCCCGCCGGAGCCCAACGGCTATCTGCATATCGGCCATGCCAAGTCGATCGTGCTCAACTTCGGGCTCGCCCTGGATTATCCGGGGACCTGCAACCTGCGCTTCGACGACACCAACCCGAACAAGGAGGATGTGGAGTTCGTGGACGCCATCCAGGCGGATGTGCGCTGGCTCGGGTTCGACTGGGCCGACCGGCTCTATTTCGCGTCGGATTATTTCGAGCAACTGTACGGCTTCGCCATCGAACTGATCGGCAAGGGCCTGGCCTATGTCTGTGATCTCAGTGCCGAGGAGGTCCGCGCCTATCGCGGCACCCTCACCGAGCCCGGCCACGAGAGTCCCTTCCGCAACCGTTCGGTGGACGAGAACCTGGATCTCTTCACCCGCATGCGCGCCGGCGAATTCCCGGACGGCGCCCGCAGCCTGCGCGCCCGCATCGACATGGCTTCGCCGAACATCAACCTGCGCGATCCGGTGCTCTACCGCATCCGCCACGGCGTGATCCACCACCAGACCGGCACCGCCTGGTGTCTGTATCCGACCTACGACTACACCCATCCGCTCTCGGATGCGCTGGAGTGCATCACCCACTCCATCTGTACCCTGGAGTTCGAGGACCATCGGCCCTTCTACGATTGGTGTGTCGCCAACGTCTCGGTGCCCTGCAAACCGCGGCAGATCGAGTTCTCCCGACTCAATCTGGAATACACGGTGATGAGCAAGCGGCTGCTCACCCAACTGGTTGCCGAGGGGCATGTCACGGGCTGGGACGACCCGCGGATGCCGACCATCGCCGGGCTGCGCCGTCGCGGCTACACACCCGCGGCCATCCGCGCCTTCTGCGAGCGCATCGGCGTCACCAAGTCGGACAACATGGTCGAGATGGCCATGCTGGAGAGCGCCATCCGCGAGGACCTGGACGCCACCGCCCCGCGGCGGATGGCGGTGCTGCGCCCGCTCAAAGTCGTCATCGAGAACATCCCGGCGGGTCAGGTGGAGCAACTGCCGGCCGGCAACCACCCCAAGGACACCGCGCTGGGTACCCGCACCCTGCCCTTCGACCGCGAGATCTATATCGACCGCAACGACTTTTCCGAACAGCCGCCCAAGGGGTTCAAGCGCCTGATGCCGGGCACCGAGGTCCGGCTGCGCAACGCCTATGTGATCCGCTGCGATCAGGCGATCAAGGATGCCGAGGGGACGGTCGTCGAATTGCGCGCCACCGCGGATCTCGACACCCTGGGCCGCAACCCGGAGGGCCGCAAGGTCGGCGGCGTCATCCACTGGGTCAGCGCCGCCCACGGACTGCGGGCCGAGCTGCGGCTCTATGACCGGCTGTTCCGCGTCCCGGTACCAGGCGCGGGCGGTGCCGGTTTCCTGGATGATATCAACCATGATTCACTCGTGGTGCTCACCGACAGCGTGGTGGAGCCGGCACTTGCGGGTGCCGCCCCCGGCGAGCGTTTCCAGTTCGAACGCGAGGGCTACTTCGTCACCGATCCGGACAGCACTGCGCAGCGCCCCGTGTTTAACCTGACCGTCGGACTCAAGGACACCTGGGGCAAGGGGCAGCGTTAGGGACAGCGCGCCTGTGGTTTCTATAGGGTACACTTAAGCGGCGATCATCCAGTTGTATCAGGGTCCGTCCATGAGCCGTACCACGCAGGCCCCCGAATCACCCGCCGCCGCGGCGACCCTGGATCTGGGACCCGGCGGCGGCGTCAATCCGGTGCGCCAAACCGCACCGCCGACGCTGCCCTCACCTGGACGCAATCTGCTGCTCGACTTTTTTCGGGGTTGGGCACTGCTGGTCATTTTCGTCAACCACATCCCGGTCAACGGACTGTCCTTGTTCACGCCATCGCGGTTCGGACTCAGCGATGCCTCCGAGATCTTCGTGTTCCTCTCCGGCTTCGCCGCGGCCCTGGCCTATGGCCGCAGCTTCCGGTCCGCCGGACTCGTGATCGGCAGCGCGCCGGTCTTGGTGCGCGGCGGGCAGATCTATGCGGCCCACCTGGGACTGTTCTTCGCGCTGGCCGCCATCTGCGTCATCGGCGACGCCTGGCTGGCCGGGCCGGACTATGTCAGCCGCCTGAATCTGGACTATTTCTTCGATCACACGCCCGCCGCCCTGCTGGGTCTCGTGACCCTGACCTATGTTCCCAATTATTTCGACATCCTGCCGATGTACCTGGTGGTCTTGCTCTGGCTGCCGCTGTTTTGGGCGCTGTCGCGGCTGCATGTCGGCGCGGCCCTGGGAGCCTCGCTCGGCGTCTACCTGGCCATGTGGTGGTTGCACATCGAACTCCCGGCGGACCCGCTCGGTGATCGCCCCTGGTTCTTCAATCCGTTCGGCTGGCAGTTCCTCTTTTTTCTCGGATTCGCGTTCGGCAGCGGCTGGATCAAAGCCCCTGCGAGCAGGGGTTGGCTGATTGCGCTGGCGCTTGGTTGTGTCGTCATCGCCATCCCCATCGGCTACCCGCCGATCTATCAGGCCGACGCTTTCTGGGGCGATTTGCGTGCAACCCTGGAGCCCTGGTTCGATAAGACGCGCCTGGGGCCATTGCGCATACTCCATTTCATCTGTCTGGCGTATCTGGCCGTCTGCCTGCTGCGGACCCGTCAGCACTGGCTCACGCGGGCCCTGCCCAGCCTGATCGCCACCGCGGGACAGCAATCGTTATCGATCTTCCTGTTCGGCATGGCCCTCTCGTTCCTCGCCGGGATGGCACTCGATCAGGCCGGGCGAACCCTGATCACGACCGCACTGGTCAATCTGGGCGGGATCGCACTCCTGCTGCTGGCGGCCCAGGCGCTGGCCTGGCTGGGGCAGAAGCCCTGGAAGCAGGCAGCGCGGGCGCTGGCCCACGCCGCGACCGACTCCGGTGGTGCACCCGCACCGACCGGCGCCCTTGGTTTACCCTGGGTGTGGCTCAGGCATGGCACCCTCGCGGCAGCACTGGTGTTCATGGCAGTCTCACCCACGCTGCTCGTCCGGCAAGTGCATGGACTGCGCGGTCCCGCCGCGGCGGTCGCGGCTGAACTGAACGTGCCGACCCCGGCGCTGCCGGTGCACCGGATGAGTCCTTTAGCGCAGGGAACCGACTCACTCAGCGCGCAGATCCTGCGGGCGAAGCGATCGAGCGCAGCGGATCATCCAGTCGATCGGCAACCAGGCATTGCGGGCACCGATCCCGCCTTGGTCCCGGTTAGCCTGAAGCCCAAACAAGCCAAGAAGCCACGTCGCGACCAGGCGGGGGCGAGCCGTTCGAAATTGCGTAAACCGACGGTTCAGACCGGAACGAAAAAGACCGCCGTGCGGCGTTCGACCGTACCGACGCCGCCCAGGATCGCGCCCTAACCGAAGCGCCGTCAGGGCAGCGCCGCGACCAACTGCACCAGCCAGTCGCGTAACTCGGCCGGGCCGGGCAGTCCATAGCAGGCCTGGCTCCCGGCGCCCGTGCCCACCCGAATCGACAGCCCGCCCAGCGCGTTGACCGCGGCGAATCCGTCCTCGTCCGTCAGGTCGTCGCCGACGAAGACGGGGGTGCGCCCGACGTAGGGTGGATGCTCCATGAAACGCCGGATGGCGCTGCCTTTGCCGGCCCCGGCCGGCAGGATCTCCACGACCGCCTTGCCGGCCTGAAGGCGATACGCCGGTCCGAGCGTCTGCGCCGCCTGCGCCGCGAGGGCCTGGGTCGCGACCTCCCACTGCGGGGCCGCACGGTAGTGCAGGGCCAGGGCCAGGGGCTTGTGCTCTAGGCGCACACCGGGCAGACGGTTCAGACCGTCGCGTAGCATCGCCGTCACCAAGGCCAGATCTGCCGTGCCGGGCAACTCCGCCCCTTGCTTGCTGCCGCCGAGCCGCCACTCGGCCCCATGGGTCCCGGCCGCATCGAAGCGATCAGGAAACAGCCGGTCGATATCGCCCAGCGGGCGGCCGCTCACCAAGGCCAGCGCTCCACCCAGACCCAGTGTCAGCGCACGCAGTGACGCCGGGAGCGCGGGCGGTACCCGAACCCCCTCGGGCGTGGGAGCCAGATCGAGCAGAGTCCCGTCGATATCCAGAAAGAGCGCGGCCTGGCGCAACCAGGCGCGGCTATCCGGCGGTGCAGGTCGCGGCGGGCACATCAGGCAGTCCCCCGCGGGCGCCGGCCGAAGGGGGCCGTGACCCGATCGATCTGCTCCTCGATATGCCGGCGTTTACGCAAGCGGGCGGCCTCCAGGAGCATCCGCCCGGCCCAGAAATAGACATTGTTCTCGCTGACCATGGCGCGCATCAGGTGCATCCGCTCGCGGCGCTGCTCGGGTGCCATCAGGAGTCCGCGGTGAATGGCCTCGCCCATCGCACCATGATCGTAGGGATTGACGATCAGGGCTTCGCTCAGCTCCCGCGAGACCCCGGCGAAACTGCTCAACACCAGCACGCCGTCCTCGTCATCGCGGGCGGCAACGAACTCCTTCGCCACCAGATTCATCCCGTCGTGCAGACTGGAAACCAGACAGAGATCCGCGGCACGGAACAGCGTGAACACCTGTTCCGGCTCATGATGCCGGGCAACCAGCACGATGGGGCGCCAATCGCCGCGGCCGAAGCGCTCATTGATCGCGTTCGCGGCCGCCTCGGCCTCGGCCTGGGTTTGACGATAGATCGGCAATTTGCTGCGAGTCGGCGCGGCGATCTGCAACAGGCTGAAGCGCCCGATCCACTCGGGATGCCGATCGAGCAGGTGTTCGACGGCGCGGAACCGATCGACGATCCCTTTGGTGTAGTCGAAACGCTCGACCCCCACGGCCAGCAGCGCCGCGGGCGGCACGCCGTAGCCCCGGCGCACCGCCACCCGGCACTCGGGCACCGGAGCCTGACCGACCAACGCGGACGGCGGCCATTCGATCGAGATGGGATAGGGGCGTACCAGGGTTTCCCGACCGCCGGTCCGGGCTGTCCCATGCTCCCGATCGATGCGGCATTCCAGCAAGCGATCGACCGAGTCCAGGAAATTCAGACAGTGCAACTGCGTGTGGAATCCCAGGATGCTGCTGCCCAGGAGGCCTTGGAGAATCTCCTCCCGCCAGGGGCAGATACCAAAGACCTCCGGATTGGGCCAGGGGATATGCCAGAAGGTGATGACGGTGGCCCCCGGTAAGCGTTCGCGCACCATCTTGGGCAACAGCGCAAAGTGATAATCCTGGACCAGCACCACGGGATCGGGCGATTGCGCCTCGGCCACCACCGCGTCCGCGAACTTACGGTTCACCGCAACATACTGTGCCCAATCGGCGGCGCGGAAGGTGGGGCGCACGAAAACGATATGACACAAGGGCCAGAGGCCCTCATTGGCGAGGCCATAATAGTAGCCATCCTGCTCCTCATCGGAGAGCCAGACCCGGCGCAGCGTGTAGGCGGGCGACTCCGGGGGGACCTGGATATGGTCCTTGCGGTCGACGGTGGCGGCATCGGCCGAGCCGCTCCCGTGCGCGATCCAGGTTCCGCCGCAGGCGCGGACAATGGGTTCCAGGGCGGTGACCAGCCCGCTCGCCGGGCGCTGGACCCGGATGTCGGCGCCCTCCTGGTTGTGGATATAGGGCTCCCGGTTGGAGACCACCAGCACTTCGGCCCCCGGCAGCTCCGACTTGAGCAAACTCCTGAGTGTATCCGGCGTCCACTCGACCCGGATGGCATCGGAAATCCCGCGCGGGACGTCCAGATTGCGGAGCATCTCCCGCATTTCCCGGACCAACGGGGCAATATCCGCGGGCAGACTGCGATCCGCCGTGCCCCCACGCGCAGTCGGCGCCAACCCCCGGCGCACCGCGCGCACCCAGTCGCGGCGGGCCAGTCGGGCAACGACCACCGTCGTCGCCGCGACCACCAGACCGAGCCCGGCGAGAAAAACCGTCAGATAACGCTCAAGCTTCGCACTGCGCCGCTCGATAAAGCTGAGATCGTGAACGATCACCAGATCGCCAATCCGGGCGCCTTCTTCCTGGAGCGCAAAGGCCGCGCTGAGGACAGTCCCGCCGTTCAGCGGCTCGACCTGGAAGGCCGCCCCATTCGCCGCTCCAGGCGGGCATTTCAAGGTCAGGGGCCAAGTGGCCGAACGGTGGATCAAGCGACCCTCGGGCGAACACAGACCCACCGCCAACAGCCGCTCGTCGCGGGCGACACGCTGGAAGAGTCCGTCGATCCGTCGGCTGTCGGACGCCGTCGCGTTGCGGATCACCGTATCCTGGATTGATTCGAAAACCAGTTGGGACCGCATCTCCACGTCGGCACGCAGCCACTGTGCGATCAGTTCGCCCAAGAGCGGCGTGGTGGCCCAGGCGATGCCCCCCAACAGCAGGAGCAGCGGAACGAGAAAGCGGAGTGCCATACGCATCGTCGGTACCTCTCGCGGATGTGGAAGCCAGGAATGAACAGTACCTTATCCCGACCCCCCGGCATCCTTGACTCTTCGACCCTGAACCCCGAGGCGCGTTCGACCGTGGTGGAGGTCGAATGGCATGCTGTTGCTCATGGAGTTGAAGGCATCCATCGACAAGGGCGGCATGGACACACGCTGATATAGCGTTCGCACCTGCTATCCAGACAGACCTTCGTGTAGGGGCGGGTTTGAAACCCGCCCCTACGTCCGGTTATCACGTCCGAAGGCGATACATCTCTGACCGAAGCCGGGAGGTGCCCCCTCGCCGATGTTCGGGCAGTGTGTGCCAGAAGACAGACGGAGGTCCAGATTATCCGTACCGTCGCACTATCTGAGTCAATGTACCGACAATGGCCGCATGGCGGCACCCCCGCGATGCTCGACGGTCGCGCGGTCTTGGCCCAGGGAACCTTGTGCCGACACGGGTTGCCGGTGCATCCCCTAATCCTGTATCACTGAAGGTAGTTATTATGAAATTCGTTGAGATCGTCAGCACAGCGTTGGTGATGGGTACGTTGTTTGTCGCGCTTCCCGGTTGCGAGCAGCAGAAAGGCCCCGCAGAGAATGCCGGCCAGGCCGTTGACAATACGGTACAAAGCGCGGGTCAGAAGATTGAAAATGCCGGTGACAAGGTCCAGAACGCGACCACACCGGGCAGAAACTAACGCGTTACAGGGAAAAGCCACCGCCTTTGGCGGTGGAATCCTTAAGGCGCCCCGTACCGACGTGCTGAGGAGAAGTCGATGATCTCCCTCCCGTTGGCCCGGCGTTCCCGAATGATCCGGACGGCCCTCGTCCGGCTAGCGTCGCGAGTGCTTTTTTCCTCCGCGGCACCGGCCAATTGAGAAAGGGTTTATGATTCTGGGCAAGCGGGCACCCGTCGCCCGTAACCCTCCCGCGCGAGGCCATTCATGGACATCACAGTCGAGACCATCAAACGCGAACTCCCGCGCCTGCTGCGGGAAGACCCGGAGCTGCGCCACTACCTCCTGGAGATCGCCCGCGGACACTTCGCCGACCGGGTGCAGACCGATGACCGCTTCGACCGCGTCCTCGACGAGCTGCGCCGCGACCGCGAGGAGCAGGCCCGCAAGTGGGATGAGCAAACCCAACTGTGGCGCGAGCAGAACCGCAAGTGGGACGAGCAGAACCGCGAGCAGAGGCTCAACTGGGACGAGCAGAACCGCAAGTGGGAGGAGCAAAACCGCAAGTGGGACGAGCAAAACCGCGAGCAGAGACTCAAGTGGGATGAGCAAGACCGCAAGTGGGACGAGCAAAACCGCGAGCAGAAGCTCAACCGGGACGAGCAGAACCGAAAGTGGGAAGAGTCCCGCCGGGAGTTCGATCGGGTTCACGAGGAAATCATGGCCCAGGCGAAGAAGCACGACCGCTCCATCGGCGCCCTTGGCGCCCGCTGGGGCCTGCAATCCGAGGCCGCCTTCCGCAATGCCCTGGCCGGCATTCTGGAGACGAGCTTCGGCGTCAGCGTGCGCAACGTCTGTGAATTCGACGACGCCGGCGAGGTCTTCGGGCGGCCGGATCAGGTGGAGATCGACATCATTGTCAAGAATGGCATGCTGTTGCTCATGGAGCTGAAGTCATCCATCGACAAGAGCGGCATGTACATCTTCGAGCGCAAGGCCCGCTTCTACGAGCGCCATCACAACCGCAAGGCCGACCGGCTCATCGTCATCTCGCCGATGATCGACCCCCGGGCAATCCCCGTAGCGCAGGCGCTGGGCATCGAGACCTACGGCGATTCCTTGGACGTGCCGGTCGAGTGAGCCCGATCCGCCGTCGCACCGCTGGGCGGCGCGGCTTAAGGCGATTTCCGGGAAAGATTCTACCAACAGGTAGGGGTGACATGTAGGTGCGACTTCAGTCGCGCCGATTCGTACTCAGGTGCGACTAAAGTCGCACCTACACTGACCGGTATCCAAATTGTCGGAAATCACCTAAGACCCGAATGCGCAAGCAAACTGGGGTCCGCTCAGTGATAGTGCAGCTCATGCGCACGCAGGTCGAACAACAGCACTTCGGCGTTGTCGCCCTCGCCAAACTCCAGTTCCCGCACATTGCGCAGGCGTGCGCCGTCACCCTCCGCCAGACGCTCGCCGTTCACGGTGAGCGCACCGCGCGCGACCTGCACATAGGCATAGCGGTCGGCAGGCAACGCAAAGTGTTGTTGTTCCGCGCCATTGAAGCATCCGGCGTAGACACGCGCATCCTGATACACCGACAGAGCGCCGTCGGCACCGTCGGGCGCGATGATCAGGCGCAGGCGGCCCCGTTTATCGGCCTCGGCGATGTGCTGCTGCTGGTAGCGCGGTGTGACGCCTTCACGATCCGGGACGATCCAAATCTGCAGGAAATGCACCGGCTCCTCGCCTGAAGCGTTGAACTCGCTGTGTCGGATGCCGGTGCCGGCACTCATCACCTGAACGTCGCCGGGGCGGATGATCGAGCCGTTCCCCATCGAGTCCTTATGCTCCAGCGCGCCTTCGAGCACGTAGGAGATGATCTCCATGTCGCAGTGACCGTGGGTGTCGAAGCCGCGGCCCGGACGCACGCGATCGTCGTTGATCACCAGCAAGTCCGAAAAGCCGGATTGCTCCGGGTCGTAGTAACTGCCGAACGAAAAGGTGTGCCGGGAATGCAGCCACCCATGATCGGCAAGACCGCGATCGGCCGAGTGTCTCAGTTCCAACATGGTGATCTCCTGAATATCTTTGAAGAGGAGCCGGTGTCGCGGGCGGCACCGGACCCGGTGAAGTCAGGCTCAGCCCCTCACCGCCTCAAGCGAGACGGTGATGCTGACCTAGTCGCCGACATAAGGTGTTCATGGACGATTTCCTGTTGAGGTTGGGGAGATGGGACTTTGACTGCCGCGGTCGTTTACGCGCGGCAGGTATCGGCCATGGGTCCATTTTAGTCGATAGAAACAGTCGGAAATAGAGCGCAACGGCGAATGATCTGTTGCCGGAATTGCAACAATGCGGTGACAACCAAGGCCGGTTGACCTGTCCGATGACCCCTGATTTCCCGGCAAGGGTCCAGACGATCTCCACCGCCTCCGGCCGGCGGAGCGCCGCAAGTCCAGCGCGCGCGGTCTCCTTGTCGTAGAACGGCTTCACCAGAAAGAGTTTATGATTCGACACAAGCGGGCAGCCGTCGCCCGCGATCCTGCGCGCGAGGCCGTTCATGGACATCACCGTCGAGACCATCAAACGCGAACTACCGCGCCTGCTGCGGGAAGACCCGGAGCTGCGCCGCTACGTCCTGGAGATTGCCCGCGGACACTTCGCCGACCGGGTGCAGACCGATGACCGCTTCGACCGCGTCCTCGACGAGCTGCGCCGCGACCGCGAGGAGCAGGCACGCAAGTGGGACGAGCAAAACCGCAAGTGGGATGAGCAGAGCCGCGAGCAGAGGCTCAACTGGGACGAGCAAAACCGCAAGTGGGACGAGCAGAACCGCAAGTGGGAGGAGTCCCGCCGGGAGTTCGATCGGGTTCACGAGGAGATCATGGCGCAGGCGAAGAAGCACGACCGCTCTATCGGCGCCCTGGGCGCCCGCTGGGGCCTGCAATCCGAGGCCGCCTTCCGCAATGCCCTGGCCGGCATCCTCGAGACCAGCTTCGGCGTCAGCGTGCGCAACGTCTGTGAATTCGACGACGCCGGCGAGGTCTTCGGGCGGCCGGATCAGGTGGAGATCGACATCATCGTCAAGAATGGCATGCTGTTGCTCATGGAGTTGAAGTCATCCATCGACAAGGGCGGCATGTACATCTTCGAGCGCAAGGCCCGCTTCTACGAACGCCATCACCACCGCAAGGCCGACCGGCTGATCGTCATCTCGCCGATGATCGACCCCCGGGCAGTCCCCGTGGCGCAGGCGCTGGGCATCGAGACCTACGGCGATTCCCTGGACGTGCCGGTCGAGTGAGCCCGATCCGCCGTCGCACCGCTGGGCGGCGCGGCTTAGAACCTCAAAGCGCTGCTGTTCGGCGCCATTGAAGCTACCCGGCCATGGGTTCACTTTAGTCGACAGGAAGAGTCGGAAATGGTGTCACTACTGCTAAGAGATGTGCCGATGCCACTGCTCGCGCGCCTGCGCGAGCGCGCCGCGGCGGACCCCGGACGCTGGACGGACAGGTCATCTAGCTGCTGCAAGAATCTCTTCAAGACCCGGAGTCGGCAAGCGCGATGCCGCCCTGTGACCGGACGGCCCAACTCGCGGCCTGGCGTGCATTCGCCGGGCGGAGGCGTAGGAGCGCGCAGGAGACGGATGCCGTCATCGCGGACATCTATAACGCGCGGACCGTCGCGCGGGAGATCGCGGTGACAGGACAAGCCACAACCCGTGCGAACCGTTCGTTGCAGGACGACTGATAGGACCTTCTTCAAAGGCCGCGGCCGCGGCTATGGACTACGATCTGACACGCCTTTCAACCCGGTCGTTCGAGCAACTGGTCCAGGCATTGGCCGCTGCGGTGCTCGGCCACGGCGTGACTGTGTTCGGCGACGGTCCGGACGGCGGGCGCGAGGCAACCTTCGACGGACAGGTGCCGTTTCCGAATACCGCTGACCCTTGGGATGGGTATGGCGTGATCCAGGCCAAGTTCCGGCAACGGCCCCTTGGTGGCGGCAGGGATGCCGATTGGGTCATTCGTGAGCTCAAAGCGGAGCTGGACAACCTCATTGACCCGGATCGCAAGCTGCGCCGACCCGAGTATTACCTGTTCGCGACCAACGTGGTGCTGACACCAGCGGCCGGCAGTCGCCACCAGCCGCCCTCAGGGCTACAACGACGACTTCTCACCCCCCTATTACCAGCATCGGGTCCTGCTGCCGCTTGCGGTATCCCGTGCACTGCAATACGCACAGCGGCTGGCCGAACAGCGCTGGGGGGCCGATCAGGACAAGGTGACACGCATCCGCGAGCGCATGGCCCAGGCCGGGCGGGAGCCAGCCACCGCGTACCTGATGCAGAGCCCATTGCAGGTCACCATCATGACCCTGCTGGTGGAAACCGTCGGCCAGCCGCCGCGCGAACGCTGGCGTCTCTTCGATGAGTACTACCGCATCATCGTTCGACGGGAGCGGGAGCGCGCAATCCCCGCCGCCGACCTGCTGAACGCCCATGAGGCGGATATCGACGTGATCCATCAGCGGGTAGGGTTGCGGCTGCAAAAGCAAGGCGCCAGCACGGGTGGCACTGATGCACTGCTGACCCGAGAGGAGTTCGCCGCGCTGGTCATCGACCGACTGGAGCAACAGGGCCACGATGGCGCCGAACGGGAGCGTTTGACCGGGGCCATCATCACCGCATCCCTGGAACGACTGGTTTTTCTGGTCTCGCCTCGGGACGGGGGCATCGGCTTCGAGATCCGCTCCCTTCAGGAGTTCATGGCCGCCCGCTACCTGCTGAACGGCAGCGACGAACAGGTGCGCCGACGCTTGCGTGCCATCGCCCCACTGCCCTACTGGCGCAACGTCTTTCTGTTCGCCGCCGGGCGCTGCTTTCATGACCGGGAGCACCTGCGCGACAGCATCTATGCCCTGTGCTGCGAACTCAACGAGGGTACGGGCCTCAATCACGCGCTGCTGACCGGCTCCCAACTCGCACTCGACATCCTCGAAGACGGCGCGGTTGCCCGCCAGCCGGCGCAGTTGCGCCTGTTCACGCGGCTCGCGCTACGATTGACGGAACTGCCGCCCGGTGAAGAGCAATCCCGACTGGCGCGCCAGTATCGGCCTGAGGTGGATTCGGTATTCCAGGAGATGCTGGGCCGCGCCCTGGCGGACAGTAGTCCATCACGCCGACTCGGCGCTTGGCGGACGTTGCTGCCTCTTGTTGATGACTCGGTGGCTTCGGCCAAGACTCTCGCGCAGGCCAATTGGCAAAGGTCGCCCGAGGAGGTTACAGATATTGTAAAGGCCATCATTGGCCAGAGCCTTGGCGGATGGGTGATCGTTCGCTGGAGTCAAGTCGTCTATGACGTGCAGCCAGATATTGCTATTTTTTTAATACGGAATGCAGCAATTTCTAATCGGGCAAAACCGACCGAAGAGAGCGAAGTCTGGGCTATTAATCAATTGCTGGAATTTGGTAAGTTCTATTCTGTTCAAGCATCAAGCGAACATGTCAATGTCCTCATCAAGAATATTCCAGGAGCGCCGCATTGGGGGCTCGTCAGCGCCTTTCCGCGCGAACGGGTAGCCATTCCAGAGGCACCAGCGTCGGCTCAGTCAAACTGGCGATGGATCTGTTTGATCGCGGTCTTTCTCAATCAGCCCAGCATCTCGGCGCTTGCCGAGCTTCTCGGTAATCTGCCCTATGGAAGCTACTCCAACCACTTTGGTGCTGAGGTCTTAGAGTATGCACCCTGGCCGGTCGGCGCATGCGTCGTTATGATTCGACAAGGCTACGACAGAGAACGTCTGGCAGATCTTGTTCTGGCTGGAGAGTTGGGGACCCCGGAAGATTGGAGGTGCGCGGAGCAACGTTGGGTAAGCTAGGGGGTGGCATCCTCAGATCTTAAATACACCCCGAGAAACGACCTACTCTTTGATTGGGAGATAGCGCGTATCGGCTTCCCTTCCGATGTTGTAACACCGATCGTCAATTTCGGCTCCGATGCTGATCAGTTCGGCGCCCTCGCTGAATTGAGACGAGGGGAAAGCCGGCAGAATGCACGCCAATTACTCGCACGGCACTTGTTTTACCTGTTGGCGTTGACCCAAGAAAAACACACCGTCCTCGAACGACTCAACGATGGGGAGATTCAAGAAATAATTACCGCCGCACGTAACGACGACATCGGTTTGGACTGTGTTTATGAGTTGGGGACCGTACTGGGTGAAGGCGACGAAGCGGTCGAGATCTTCGACCTACTCAGTAATATAAAAGAGATCAACCGAGGTGTACGAGATCGCACCGCGGAGGCAGGTGAATTCCTTGAACAAACCGCAATCGCTTCGCCCCATCGCGGCGGCGTGCTGCGCCTGCTCGCCAAGGCTTGCACGGACGGCTACACGCCGGAAGACCCGCGACTTGTGCCGAACCCCGCCAGGTTCGACGACACCCGCATGCGGGTCGCGGCCTGGCTGGTCATCCTGGCCCAGGGGCGCCTTCCGCCTGAACGGGCCGACACCCTGGTCAAGGCGCTCATCGACGGCCTAGCCGAGGAGCCGACCGCGTTGGATGACGCGCTCGGGATCATTTCGAACAACGATCTGCCGGACGCAAGCGCGGAGGCCGTCCTGTTGGCGCTGATGGAGACCCTGCCGCCGGAACGCTGGCAGACCCGCGGCACTGTCATCGCCGCGATGCAGGAACACCAGCGGCGTTATCCGTCCGCGGACCCGGACCTTGCCTGACCGTCTATGGAACGGCGAGGTCGAGCGGGAGAGGCCGAGCGGGACGGGGCAAGTGCCCCCGTCCGGCGTCAGGACTGACCTCCTGTTTCCCCGAGCCGATAATCTGGCGGCCTTCCTGCGTTGATGGGGCATACCCCGCCCGGCTTAGCTCTCAGGACGCCGCTGGCCGCAGAGCGGCCGAGACATGGGTGACACCGCAGAGCGGTGTCACCAGAAAAGGCCGCGGCGGCCGCGTTGTCGAGCGCGCACAACAGGCCGGCCACGTCCTTCAGCGGCGACCCCTTGCGGCGTCTGGCTTGCAGATCCTTCGTCCGCTCTTTCATAAATCGTTGTTAATCGTGACGATGTCATCCGAGTAAACAAGAGGGGCAAAACCATGGCGCAGACAGAGACTAAAGTGATAACCGCGCATGTACCGCTGGTGTTGGCGGACAAAGTCGATCGGCTGGCGACTCGCCTCGACCGTTCCCGCGGGTGGATCGTCAAACAAGCGTTGGCGGCCTGGATCGACCAGTAAGAAGAGCGCAGCCGTTTGACCCGCGAAGCCTTCGCTGATGTGGATGCCGGACACGTCATCGACCAGCAGGCCTTGCAAGCATGGGCCGATAGCCTCAGCACTGCCGAGCCGTTGCCGGTACCCCGCTGATGAAACTGACATGGACGCGCAAAGTGCTATAGCCTTCGCACTGATATCCAGACAGACCTTTGGTGTAGGGGCGGGTTTGAAACCCGCCCCTACGTCCGGTTATCACGTCCGAATGCTATATCAGAGGTATCAAAGCTCAAGTCACTGGCAACTCTTCTCCCGCCCGCGCTGTCATCAGCCCCAGCAAGCGTTCAAGCGGTCCCTGCACCCACTCGGGTCTGTTGCTCAGCGCGTCCTGCAATTCGTGAACGACTTTCTCCAAACAGAACAACGCAAGCAGGCGCTCTGCCGCACCCGGCTCAGCCGGCCACGCCGAACAACCCGAGATGGACTCCCGATACCCCGCCATGAAGGCGTCGCGAGCGACCCCGGACCAGGAGCGGACGAGCGGCTCCAGGGTTTTCAGGTCCTCCGGGCGCTCCGCCGTGAGTTTGCTCAGGGCCGCGGCGGCCGCGTTGTCGAGCGAGCACAGCAAGCCGGCGACGTCTTGCAGCGGCGAGCCCTTGGTGCGTCTGGCTTGCAGCGCCTCGGCCGGCCCGCTGCCGAAGCCGATCAGCATGACATCACTGCCGACGATCAGGACTTGGCCGAGGTGGAAGTCACCGTGCAGCCGCGTCTTCACCGCCGTGACGGGGAGTCCGAGTTCGGCGAACGCGGCCGACAGGCGGCTACTCCGAGCCAGGATCGCACCCGCTGCGGTCAAGGCCGGACCGGATAGCGTGCCGAGGGTGCGCTGCAACAATTGGAGTGTGAGTGTTGACTGCTCAGCTAAGCGGTCGACCCAGTCCTGCGGTTCTTCCAGGCCGATCGGCTCCGGCGCGAACGCGGGGTCTTGCGGGGCGGCGGCCAGTGCGGCGTGCAGTTCGGCGGTCCGTCGGCCCAGGGTGGTCAGCAGCAGGCCATAGCCGGCGTGGGGTTCGGCGTCGGCCATGGCGCCGCTCGGCGCCGCCGTCAGGGAGCGGGTCAGGAAACGCTCCAGGTAGGCCAGGGTATAGGCCCAGGCATCGCCTTGGTTCTCGACATACCCTTGCAGCAATGCCAGGGGCGTGACGGTGCCGTCCGTCTCCCGCAGTTCGATCGATCCGCCGACCGGAATCACATGCACCGCCGGTGCATGCTCGGTCAGGAAGCAACCCATCTCGAGATCCAGGTTGACCTCGGTGCGCAGCCGCCGGAAGCTCTTCAGAAACAACCGCTCGCCGAACACCAGGACATTGTTGTTGGCCTCGCTCAAGCGCCGGATCGCCGGCTCGGCCGGCATGGCGGCGACCAGTCCGGCATAGGCGCTGGTGGGTGCCGCCGCCACGGCATACGACTCGAACAGCACCCGCTCCCCGGCACCGATCGCGCCGAGTACCGCCTTGCAGAAGGCATTGTCGGCGAAGGCGTCGTAGAGGATGCCCACGCGCGCACGCTGGCGCACCCGGGCCAGGGTCACGCCGGAGAGCGCGAGCAGCGATTCCTCGTCCTGACCCTCCCACGCCAGCGCGAGCGGCAGGATGTAGCGCTGGACAGTCTGATCCTCCTGCTCGCAGGACAGGAGTGTCAACAACCAGGTGCCGCCGGGGATGGACCACGCGGTCATCGCCGCGATCCTGACCCGGTCCGCGGGCGCCGCCTTGCCGGCAAACCAACGTTGTCCGGTGAGAAAACGCGGCAGTGCCTCGCGTTCGAGCTGACGGCGCAGTTTCTCGGCAAGGGCGGCGCGGGCCGGCCCGGCCTGCTCCGGGAAGAAGCTCGCGAGGCCCGCCGACAGCACCAGCACCGGCCATTCCATGCCATGCAGCGGCGCCTGGTGCCAACCCGGAACCTCGGCCTGGGGCGCGAGCCGGAACCAGTAGAAGGCGTGACCGGGGAGCGTGAGCAGATACGGCAGTTCGCCGATCGGCGGGAACGGGGTCCCGCCCAAGAGTTCCACCGGCACAGTGCCGCGAAAGCGGCTCAGGTCGAGTTCCACCGGCTGCGCGGAGCGGGCGAGATTGGCCGCACAGAGAATCACCTCGCCCTCGTACTGGCGCAGATACGCGATGATCTTGCGGTTGCCGGGGTGCAGCATCGTGAAGGTGCCCCGACCGAACGCCTGGTGCAACTTGCGTACGGCGACCAGCCGTTTCATCCAATGGAGCAGCGACGACGGCTCCCGGCTCTGGGCCTCCACATTGACTGCCTCATAGCCGTAGACCGGGTCCATGATAGGCGGCAGATAGAGTCGCTGCGGGTCGGCCCGCGAGAATCCGGCGTTACGGTCCGGGCTCCACTGCATCGGGGTGCGCATCCCGTTGCGGTCACCCAGGTAGAAGTTGTCGCCCATCCCGATCTCGTCACCGTAGTAGATGATCGGCGACCCAGGCATCGACAACAGCAGGCTGTTCATGAGCTTGATGCGGTCGAGGTCATTGTCCATCAGGGGTGCGAGCCGGCGGCGGATGCCGACGTTGACGCGCATCCGCGGGTCGGCTGCATACATCTGGTACATGTAGTCGCGCTCGCGGTGCGTCACCATCTCGAGCGTCAGTTCGTCGTGATTGCGCAGGAACACGGCCCACTGGCAACTGGGCGGGATCTCGGGGGTCTGGGCCAGGATCTCGGTCATCGGATAGCGGTCTTCCTGCGCGACCGCCATATACATGCGCGGCATCAGCGGGAAGTGGTAGGCCATGTGGCACTCATCCCCCTCGCCGAAATACTCGCGCACGTCCTCGGGCCACTGATTCGCCTCGGCGAGAAACAGACGGTTCTTGTAGTGCGCGTCCACCACCGCCCGCATCTGCCGGATCACCGCGTGGGTCTCGGGCAGGTTTTCGTTGCTGGTGCCCTCGCGCACGCACAGATAGGGGATCGCATCGAGCCGCAATCCGTCGACCCCCTGGTCGAGCCAGAAGCGCATCACCCGGATCATGGCCCTGACCACCGACGGGTTGTTGTGATTCAGGTCGGGCTGATGGGAAAAAAAGCGATGCCAGTAATAGGCCTTCGCGACCGGGTCCCAGGCCCAGTTGGAGGTCTCGGTGGCGGCGGAGATGATCCGGGTGTCGAGGAACTTCTGATCGGTGTCGCTCCACACATAGTAGTTGCGCTTGGGGGAGCCCGGCGGCGCTCGCCGGGCCGCCTGGAACCAGGGATGCTGATCGGAGGTATGGTTGATGACCAGCTCCGTGATCACACGGATACCGCGCCGGTGGGCGGCACGCACAAACAGCCGAACATCCCGGCGCGTGCCATAGTCGGCGTGGACATTGCGATAGTCCGCGATGTCATACCCGTCGTCGCGCATCGGCGAGGGATAAAACGGCTGGAGCCAGACGGTGTTGACACCCAGATCCCGGATGTAATCCAGGCGCGCGGTCAGGCCGGGAAAGTCGCCGATGCCGTCGCCGCTGCTGTCGAAGAAGGCTTTGACGTGCAATTGATAAATGACCGCGTCCTTGTACCAGAGCGGGTCATCGACCAAAGGTAAGCGTGTCGTCGGCTGCGACATCTTGGGTGCACTGACATGGCCGTTGGGAAGCAATGCATCCAGTATAGTCAGCGAGCCGCCACTGTCACCGGATTGTCCGCAACCCCATCGTTACAGCGGGCCTGGGTGACGACGCTGCGGTCGTCGTTTACGCGCATCGGGCTTGCCGCCCCACCAGGATGCCATCGCGTACCGCTTGCGCCGCGGCGCACGGATCGGCCGCCGCCATGATCGCCGAGACGACGGCAATGCCGTCCGCCCCGGCGGCGACGACATCGGCGGCATTGCCGGCATGGAGGCCGCCGATCGCCACCAGCGGCAGCCGCACCGCCGCGCGGATGGCACGCAAACCATCCAGCCCCGCGGCGGCGGGCGCGTCGGGCTTGGTGGGCGTGGCAAATACCGGGCTCACGCCCAAATAATCGGCGCCATCGCGCTCGGCCTGCAGGGCTTCCGCCGCGGTACTCACGGAGACGCCGATCACCAGCCCAGTCCCCACGCGCCGGCGCACCTGCGCACAGGAAAGGTCACCCTGCCCGACATGCACACCGTCGGCGGCGCAGGCCAGCGCCAGGTCCACGCTGTCATTGATGATGAAAGCCACCTGACGACTCCGCAGCCAGTCCCGCAGGCACTGCACCGCGGGCAGCGATGCGCCGTGATCACCATCTTTATCTCGCCACTGCACCATCGTCACCCCGCCGGCCACCGCCGCCTGCACCACCGCCGCCACGCCGCGCGGGCCGGCCAGTGCGGCGTCGGTCACCAGATAAAGCGAATAGTCAGGAGTCGGATTCAATTCGTCGCTTCCACGTCGAACCGCGCGTCGGCCAGTAGATCCTCCGCGGTGACCGCATCCAGGCCGTCGAGCAGCGCGATGCCGTAGCTGCCGGGATGTTGGGCGCGTTGCGCCGCCCATTCACCCGCCACGCCGAACACCACCAGCGCCGCCGTCGCCGCATTGAATGCATCCGGCTCCACGGCGGCAAAGGCGCCGGTGACCGCGGACGCGGCACAGCCGGTTCCGGTGACGCGCCCCATCAGCGGATGGCCGTTGCGGATGCGTGCCTCGCGCCGGCCGTCCGTCACATAGTCTTCCGCGCCGGTCACCGCGACGGTCATCCCCCAGGTCTTCGCCAGCGCCACCGCACTCTGACGCGCTTGCGCCACCGTGTGCCGCGCATCCACGCCGCGCGCACCGCCCATGTCACCGCCCAGCGCGAGAATTTCCGAGGCATTGCCGCGCAGAATCACCGGGCGCACCTGCTCCAGCAATAAGCGCGCCGTGTCCGTGCGCAGCCGCGACGCCCCGACACCCACCGGATCGAGCACGACCGGGATACCCTTCGCCGTCGCATGAAGGCCGGCCTTGAGCATCGCCTCGATCCAGGGTTTGGAGAGGGTGCCAAGATTGAGCACCAGCGCACCAGAAATTTCGACCAGTTCTTCGACCTCCTCGATCGCATGCGCCATGATCGGCGACGCGCCCAACGCCAGCAAGGCGTTGGCCGTGGAATTCATCACCACATAGTTGGTAATGTTGTGCACCAGCGGCTGCCTGGCGCGCAGTGTCGCCAGGATGGCGGCGACGTCCAACGACTGTTTCGGCATGGCTGTCACTCGCTCCCCGCGGCAGGCATCGCCGCTAATCAGACTCAGGTCAATGACCGGTATGTTAGTCCGAATCGGAATCACGGACTGGTGACCGGGCCTCACGACATTTCCATGCGACTTGCAGGGAGAACGCCTCTCAGGAGAGATGACCCCGGTTGAGTCGTCGCGCCAGTCCCTTCTCGATCTCGACCACGACAAAAACGGTGGATGCAATCAACAGGATCCGCAGCCATGCGGCGGCGTCGAGCGCGGCCGACTGGAACCCGATCTGCATAAAGTGCGCATAGGTGTAGAGCAACTGAAAACCGATCACCAGCACGATCGCCGGCGGCACATAGGGGTTACCGATCAGGACGCGGGGATGCCAGGCGGGCTCGATCAGGAAGCGGCTGTTCAGGAGGTAAAAGACCTCGAACATGACCAGCGTGTTGACCGCCGCGGTGCGCGCCGTCTCCAGACTGGCGCCGTGCTCCAATTCCCATTGGAAGAGACCCAGCGTACCGGCGACCAGGATCATCGAAACCAGCAACGTGCGCCACAGAAAGTACCCGGAAAAGATCGGTGCCCGCGGATCGCGCGGCGGTCGGCGCATGACCTGCGTCTCCGCGGGCTCGAACGCGAGCGTCAGGGCCAGGGTCACCGCGGTGATCATATTCACCCACAGGATCTGCACCGGCAGGATCGGCAGCACCAGGCCGAGCCCGATGGCCACCAGAATGGTGCCGGCCTCGCCGCCGTTGGTCGGCAGAATGAACAACAGCGTCTTACGCAGGTTGTCGTAAACGGTGCGTCCCTCCTCCACCGCGTTGGCGATCGAGGCAAAGTTGTCGTCGACCAGCACAATCTCGGCCGCCTCTTTGGCCGCCTCGGTGCCGTTCACGCCCATCGCCACGCCGATATCGGCGCGTTTCAATGCCGGTGCGTCGTTGACGCCGTCGCCGGTCATGGCGACCACTTCACCGGCCGCCTGTAACGCCTGAACCAGACGCAACTTGTGCTCCGGGCTGACCCGCGCGAACACATCGACGCTACCCACACGCGCGCGCAGTTGCGCATCGTTCAGCCCCGCGATGTCGGCACCGGTCATGGCCCCGCCCCGACCCGCCCCGGCCCCGATGCCGAGCTGGGCGGCGATGGCCGTCGCGGTCGCCTGATGATCGCCGGTGATCATCTTGACGCGGATACCGGCCGCGCGGCACGCGGCGACCGCGCGGATCGCCTCCTCCCGCGGCGGGTCCATGATTCCGAACAGACCCAGCAGGGTGAGCCCGGTCTCCACATCCGCGAAACGCAGGTCGCGCCGCTCCTCGGTCAGGGCCTGAAAGGCGCAAGCCAGCACGCGCTGACCCTGTGCCGCCGCGGCCTCGACGCGGGCCTCCCAGGCGGCGCGCTCCAGCGGCTGGTCCGCACCGACACACCGCTCTCGGGTGCACATGGCGAGCACCTGTTCGGGGGCGCCCTTCACGTAAACGAAGCCATGACCGGCGTGATCATGGTGCAGCGTGGCCATGAACCGGTGTGCGGACTCGAACGGGATCACGTCGGTGCGCGGACGCCACTCGCTCTCACGACTCAGATCCAGTCCGGCCTTGGCGGCAAGCACCACCAACGCGCCCTCGGTCGGATCGCCGACGATGCGCCATTGATCGCCGTCGCGTTCGAGCCGGGCATCGTTGCACAACAGACCGGCCCGCAGCAGGTCCGGCAGATCGCTCCGGGCCAGCGGGTCGACCGGCGCGCCAGCCAGGCGGAACTCGCCATACGGCAGGTAACCGACCCCGCCCACCGTGAATGCCGCGTCGACGGTCATGACCGTTTGCACCGTCATTTCATTTCGCGTCAAGGTGCCGGTCTTATCGGAGCAGATGACGGTGACGCTGCCGAGCGCCTCGACGGCCGGCAGCACGCGCACGATCGCCTGGCGCCGTGCCATCCGCTGGACCCCGATGGCGAGGGTGATCGTGATGATGGCCGGCAACCCCTCGGGGATGGCCGCCACCGCGATGCCCACGGCGGCCATGAACATATCCACCACCGATTGCTCCCACAGCAGCACGCCAAGGGCGAAGGCTGCCGTGGCGATCACCAGGATGGCGAGGCTGAGCCACCGGGCGAACACCGCCATCTTGCGCAGCAGCGGGGTCTCCAGCCGCTGCACCTCTCCGACCAGGCGGGAGATGCGCCCGAGTTCGGTGGCATCCCCGGTCGCGACCACCACCCCGCTCGCTTGGCCAAAGGTCACCAAGGTGCCGGAGTAAGCCATGCAGGTGCGGTCGCCCAGCGACGCCGTAGCCGCCACCGGTGCCGGCTGCTTCTCCACCGGCATGGATTCACCGGTGAGCGAGGCCTCCTCGATCCGCAGATTCTTGACCTGAAACACGCGCAGATCGGCCGGCACCCGATCGCCGGACTGAACGACCACGACGTCGCCTGGCACCAGGGTCGCGGCGTCGATCAGGGTGCGGCGCCCGGCGCGCACCACGGTGGCCTTGAGCGACAGCATCCGCCGGATCGCCGCGAGCGCCTGCTCGGCCTTCCCCTCCTGGATGACACCGATGACGGCGTTGATCACCACCACGCCGACGATCACCGCGGTATCCACCCAATGGCCCAGCACCGCCGTCACGGCCGCCGCCGCCAGCAGGACGTAAATCAGGACATTGTGGAACTGCAGCAGGAATCGCAGGAGCGGGCCGCGGCCCTTGTGCTCGGTCAGGCGATTGGGGCCGAAGCGCTGCAGGCGCTCCGCCGCCTCGGCGGGCGTCAACCCGTTCGCCTCGGTGGCAAACCGGTGCAGCACCGCCGCGGCATCGGCCGCGTGGTGCTCCATGTCGGGGGCGGATCGCGTTGGATGGTTGTTCATCGGACCTCCTCCGGCCGTTGGACCGCAATGAGCGGGTCACGTTCCGGGGTCTTGATCATCGCTCCGGCCGCAAGAGCACTGGAGGCCGAGGCGTTCCCGTGAAAGTCGCGCAGCGACGCTGTGGGAGCGGCGTCCCGCCGCGATGGGGTCGGGCGCGTCACCGCAGCGTTCGAGATCACCGCGGCACCGCATCGCGGCGGGACGCCGCTCCAACGGGGGCCATTCATCGTCCGCAAGCCGCCGCGCGACGCATCGCGCCGCGCCGCCAGACATCCGCAGGCTTGGCCCAGGCCGCGTCTCGGGTTATGGTACAGCCATGCTGTATCGCGCCCCGATCCTCAGGAGCCCCTTACTCGTGTTCATCCTGCCTGCCGTCCTCATCGGGGTCCTCGCCCTGCTCCTGCCAATCGCCGCTGTCGCGTCAGGGACCACCGATCACCCGGATCTGACCCTACACCCGGCTGGGTTAGCGGCCCTTTTGATTTTTATAGTGGCCTATGTGCTCGTGATGGCAGAGGAGTTTCTGCACCTGCGCAAATCCAAGCCGGTGGTGATCGCGGCGGGCCTCATCTGGGCCATCCTCGCCTATGTCTCCGCCCAGCAGGGCGCACCCCAGGCGGCGGAGCAGGCGGTGCGGCACGCCTTCCTGGACTTTGCCGAGCTGATGCTGTTCCTGCTGGTGGCGATGACCTACATCAACGCGATGGCGGAGCGGCGCGTCTTCGATGCGCTGCGGGCCTGGCTGATCCGCACCGGATTCGGCTTTCGCTCGCTGTTCTGGATGACCGGGACCCTGGCTTTTTTCATCTCGCCGATCGCCGATAACCTGACCACCGCGCTCCTGATGGGGGCCGTGGTCATGGCGGTCGGCGGTGAGAACCGCACCTTCGTCGCCCTGTCCTGTATCAACATCGTGGTGGCGGCCAACGCCGGCGGCGCCTTCAGCCCCTTCGGCGACATCACCACCCTGATGGTCTGGCAGAAAGGGATCATCGACTTCTTCGGGTTCTTCGCGCTCTTTGTCCCCGCCCTGGTGAACTGGCTCGTTCCGGCCATCCTGATGCACTTCGCGGTGCCCGATCACAAGCCCGCGACCGCATCCGAGGCGGTCGCGATGAAGCGCGGCGCCCGCCGCATCATCATCCTGTTTCTGGTCACCATCGCCACGGCGGTGAGCTTCCACTCGATGCTCCATCTCCCGCCGGTCATCGGGATGCTGACCGGCCTGAGCTATCTCCAGTTCTTCGGCTATTACCTGCGCATGACCCACACCCGCTGGCAGGACCGCAATGGGGATCGGGCCACCCGGGTGGGTGACATGACCCCCTTCGATGTGTTCAATCCGGTGGCGCGCGCCGAGTGGGACACCCTGCTGTTCTTCTACGGCGTGGTGCTCTGCGTGGCCGGACTGGGCTATATCGGCTATCTGTCACTGGCCTCGGAGGTGATGTATCTGCAGTGGGGACCGATTGCCGCCAACATCGGCGTCGGCCTGATCTCGGCGGTGGTGGACAATATTCCGGTGATGTTCGCCGTGTTGTCCATGAACCCGGCCATGGATCAGACGCAGTGGCTGCTGGTGACCCTGACCGCGGGGGTCGGCGGCTCGCTTCTGTCGATCGGCTCCGCGGCCGGCGTCGGGCTCATGGGGCAGGCGCGCGGCGCCTACACCTTCTTCGGACATCTGAAGTGGACGCCGGCGATCGCGTTGGGGTATTTCGCGAGCATCGGGATACATTTGTGGATCAACGGCTGAACGCGGTGCGGCGGGCGGCGCCGCGCACGTCGGAGTGCAAAGACGCCTTGAATTTCAGTTGACTTCACCGCAAGGTCCACCGGTTTCCCGAGTGCGCGAACGCCGGTCATCCGGCCCCCTTTACTCTTATTGACAAAGGGGCTTTGACTTTATCCCATATTTAGGCTAAACCATAGACAAATGTCATGGACATGCCGGCTCGCGTGAGAGCCCACAAGCAAGGTGCCGCCGATGTATCGGCGACGGAGTGTTATCGAAGGATTCATCCTTACGGCAGCGCCCGTGAATCAATAAAGAAGAGGACAATCTGTGCATACTCTCGACCGTTTCCGCAGTACCCACTCGGAGCTGCGTCAATTGATGGACGACCTCCGCCCGATCCTGACCAAGGCGCAACTGCGCTGTCGTCCCAACGCCAAGGCCGCATTTGAACTCTTGTGTGACCTGGGTGAGACGATGCGGCGGCATCTCGCGGCGGCCGATCATGGCGTGTACCCGCGCCTGCTGGTTCACGAGGACCCCAAGGTCAACTCACTCG
>Ga0247839_1002433_pt1 | contig 27999 bp, 29 predicted proteins | sample LaCruzMarch2015__6_FD_192405 | JGI IMG/M metagenome (GOLD analysis project Ga0247839, IMG submission 192405) | Freshwater microbial communities from meromictic Lake La Cruz, Castile-La Mancha, Spain - LaCruzMarch2015_16m | ecosystem: Environmental > Aquatic > Freshwater > Lake | place: Spain... | reverse complement strand
ATCGCAGGTTCGATCTATCTGTTCTTCAACATGGAATCACAATTTCTGGTTATGTCCCTAGCTGGCTTAACCAGCTTCTCCATTTTGATTCAGGCTTTGACTGCTTACTTACTTCTTCGAAGAAGAATTGGAGAAATTGGTGCAGCGCCTAAAGGCCACGCCCTAACGCTTCGAGTAATCGTTGCCGGGTTTGTCACTTTCTGGGTTGGAACCGCTTCGATTGTTTTTCTGGGTGGGATTCGCGAGGATAGCTTCGCGATATCCACCATCGCTGGTGCGGTGGGGGTTATCTTCACCTCTGGGCTACTGATGCTTATTGCCTACGTCGGAACCTTAAAGCTACTCAAAGTTCCAGAGATAGACACCGCCTTTGACGGAATAGCTGGAATACTGCGCCGCTAAGCTTGGTTGTTGGCTAGGTGCCTAAGAATTCATAGGCCCGTTTTGGAGTAATCAAATGCGCGAAGTAATAATCGTCGGATCCGGCCCCGCCGGATACACCGCTGCTATCTACGCGGCAAGAGCAGGCCTGAAGCCACTCATGATTGCTTCCAGCGTTGAGCCTGGTGGGGAACTTATGAAAACCACCGAAGTTGAAAACTTCCCAGGTTTTCCAGGGGGACTAATGGGTCCTGACCTGATGGCCAAATTCCAAGAACAGGCCGAAAGCTTCGGCACTGAGATTTTGCTGCAGGACGTTGTCGAAGTTGACCTAAAGGCCAATCCAAAGATTGTGAAGTGTGGAAACGGCGATGTATTCGAGGCCAAGGCCGTTATCTTGGCAACCGGTGCTGCTTACCGTGAACTGGGCTTGCCTAACGAAAAAGCACTTTCTGGTCACGGAGTTAGCTGGTGTGCCACCTGCGATGGTTTCTTCTTTAGGGAAAAGACAATCGCTGTTGTTGGCGGTGGCGATTCAGCTATGGAAGAAGCCCTGTTTTTGACCCGCTTCGCTAGCAAGGTTTATGTAATTCACCGTCGCGACAGCTTGAAAGCTTCCAAAATCATGCAGGATCGTGCTTTTGCTAATCCAAAGATTGAGTTCATCTGGAACAAGGGCGTTGAAGAACTTCTTGGAGATCCAAAGCTAACCGGCATCAAGCTCAAGGACACCGTGACCGGCGAAGAATCCCAAATGGATCTGGATGGGCTATTTATTGCCATCGGTAACGACCCAAGAGTTTGGTTGGTTGAAAACCAGCTTGAGCTAACAAGCGAGAAATTCATCAAGGTCGATGGACGTTCTTCAAAGACCACAATCGAAGGTGTCTTTGCTTGCGGAGATGTTATTGACCCGACTTACCGTCAGGCAATCACCGCTGCTGGATCTGGTTGTGTTGCTGCCCTTGACGCGGAGCACTACATCGCCTCACACTAGAGACACCACCCAAAGGAGAAATCATGTCAGCCAAGTCCGTCACCACAGCATCCTTCCAAGCCGATGTGCTGGATAACCCGAAGCCAGTTATGGTTGATTTCTGGGCTGAGTGGTGCGGTCCGTGCCGCATGGTCTCTCCGATTCTTGATGAGATCGCAACCGAGTACGCGGACAAGATTGAGATTGTGAAAGTAAACGTGGACGAAGAGCCACAGCTTGCGATGCAGTACGGCGTCACCGGCATTCCGATGATGGCAGTTTTCCAGGGCGGCACAATCGCGAAGCAAATGGTCGGAGCACGACCAAAAACTGCAATCGTCGAAGATTTGGCTCCATTCCTGGCTTAGCTAAGATTGTGGGAAACCTTGTTTCCCGCGAACCTTAAGTGAGCCATGGCAAAACCAACAGGCGAAAGATTCGATCACTGGATCGATAGCTACGCCAAACGCGCAGGTTCCCTCTCTGTTTCTGAAGTTCGAGCTTTATTTGCCGTTGTCTCAAGACCAGAGGTTGTTTCTCTTGCTGGTGGAATGCCAAATGTTTCTTCACTTCCAAAAGAACTAATCACCGAAAGCTTTGAAAAGCTGATGTCGACTAAGGGCGACATGGCACTGCAGTATGGAGGTGGCCAGGGTGATATCACACTGCGTGGACAAATCCACGACATCATGGCGCTTGAAGGAATTAACTCAAGCGTTGAAGATCTTGTAATTACAACCGGTTCGCAGCACGGACTTGAATTACTAGCGGGATTGTTTTTGGACGAAGGCGATGTTGTTATCGCTGAAGGACCTTCTTATGTTGGTGCGCTCGGAATCTTCCGTCACTACCTAGCTGAAGTTGAGCACGTATATACCGACAACGATGGTATGTCACCAGAAGCTCTCGAGCAGGCAATTGCGAAGCTTAAAAAAGCAAACAAGAAAATCAAGCTTTTGTATCTGGTTCCAAACTTTGCTAATCCTTCCGGTGTAACCCTCTCTGCCAAACGCCGGCCAGAACTTCTTGCCATTGCTAAACGCAACAACATTTTGGTTGTTGAGGATAACCCTTACGGACTTTTGTATTTCGACAAGAAGCCGCCAAAGGCGCTTCGCTCAATGGATGACAACGTCATCTACCTGGGATCTTTTTCCAAAATCTTGGTTCCGGGTTTCCGGGTTGGATATGTTCTAGCTCCTCCCCCGATTAGAGAAAAACTTGTGCTGGCCCAAGAATCGGCGATTTTGTGTCCGAGTGCTTTTTCTCAGATGCTGATCTCCGAGTATCTGGCAACTGCCGATTGGCAAAAGCAGGTCGATACTTTCCGTGGTGTCTATAGAGAACGTAAGGACGCAGCTCTGAAAGCTATGAAGGAATACCTTCCAACGCTCAAAACAACAAAGCCCGACGGTGGTTTTTATCTTTGGGTTGATCTGCCAGAAGGCATGGATTCCAAGGCGATGCTTCCGCTGGCAGTCAAAGAGCTGGTTGCCTATACGCCAGGAACTGCGTTTTATGGAGACGGCCAGGGAAAGAACAAACTTCGTATCTGCTATTCCTTCCCAACACCAGAACGCATAGATTTAGGCATCAAGCGCTTAAGTAACGTGATCAACTTGCAGCTCGATCTTCAACAAACCTTCGGGAAGGGCTAAGCCATGACTCCAGCGAGCAAACCAGCCGGCAAGTTAAAAATTGTTGTTTTGGCTGGTGGAATATCCCACGAGCGCGACATCTCATTGAAATCCGGTCGCCGAGTTGCCGATGCGTTGGCCGAAAAAGGTGCTCAGGTAATCATGCGCGAGCCTGATCAGGATCTTCTAGAAAACCTCAAAAAAGACAAGCCCGATGTGATTTGGCCGGTGCTTCACGGCGCCAGCGGTGAAGACGGTGCCCTGCGAGACATTTTGTCTTTAACCGGAATCCCCTTTGTTGGAGCTACCGGCGCATCAGCCAAGCTGGCCTGGGATAAATCAGTTGCCAAGATTTTGGCATCCAGGGCTGGGATTCAAACCCCGAGTTCAATTACCCTGCCACGTGAAACCTTCAGGGAGCTTGACGCTGACTCAGTTCTAAAACTTGTGACAAAATCGATGGTTTTGCCGGTTGTTGTAAAGCCAGCCCGTTCAGGATCTGCCCAAGGTGTCACTATTGTCAAGAAGCAAGAACAGCTGAACCAGGCCATGATCGATGCCTATGTTTACTGTGATGTGGCAATCATCGAAGATTTTGTTGAAGGGACCGAACTGGCGGTTGGCGTTATCGATACAGGGACTGGGCCTGTAGCTTTACCGGCGGTTGAAATTCAGCCTCGCTCCGGACACTTCGGTTTCGAAGAGCGATACATCGCCGGCGAGACTGACTACTTTGTTCCAGCCAGACTTAGCAAATCAATTGCCACTAAAGCAGCCAAGATGGCTATTGAGGCCCACCGGGCTCTGGGGCTTAGGCATTTATGCCGAGTGGATATGATCGTTGACGCCAAAGGCGTCCCGTGGTTTTTAGAGGCGAATGTTTTGCCAGGACTTACAGAAACGTCTTTGTTGCCGCAGGCGATTATCGCTTCAGGTTCAACCCTTGGCGATGTTTACTATGCGCTAGCGCAAGCAGCTGCCAAGGGTCGCGGCTAGTTCTTTTTCTTGTAGCCGATCTGATCCAAGATTCGGTTTAGATCTGCAACTGTTGCAAAATCAATCATGAGCTGGCCCTTCTTGCGGCCCAAAACAATCTTGACTTTGGTATCCAACTGATCGCCCAAACCATCGGCAATTTCTTTCAGAAGATCCTGCTTAGTTCCCTGTTTGATGGTTGGCTTTTTTGGCTCTGGCTTATCGAAGCCAACTAGCTCTTCAAGGGAACGAACCGACAAACCTTCGTTGATGGTTTTGGTTGCAAAGTATTCCATTCGGGATGCATCGGTTGCACCAAGGATTGCACGAGCGTGACCGGCTGATAAAACACCGGCTGCAACTTGACGCTGCACGCTGGCAGGAAGTTTTAGAAGTCGAAGGGTGTTTGTGATTTGCGGACGAGATCTTCCAATGCGGTCAGCAAGCTGTTCTTGAGTAATTCCGAAATCTTCCAGCAGCTGCGAATAAGCGCTGGCTTCTTCGAGTGGATTCAAATCACTGCGGTGCAAGTTTTCTAGCAGCGCATCGCGCAACATGTTTTGATCTTCTGTTTCACGTATAACCGCAGGAATCTTTGTTAGCCCTGCTTCCTTGGATGCGCGCAGTCTGCGCTCGCCCATGATCAATTCATACTTGCCTTCAGATTTTTCGCGAACAACAATCGGTTGCAAAACTCCAAGCTCACGAATCGAGTGAACAAGTTCTTTAAATGCTTCTGGTTCGAAAACACTTCTTGGTTGTTTTGCGTTTGGTGCAATTGCGTTTACATCAAGGTGACCAAAGCGTGCGCCTGGAACTGTTGCAAGAGCTGGTCCCTTGGTTCCACCGGCAGGAAAGAAAACATCAACTGGTCGCTCGCTGTTTTTTTCAGAGGTTGGAATTAGTGAGCCGATACCTCGACCGAGTCCGCCTTTTTTCTCAGCCACGTTTTGCTCCTCTGCTTGCTAGTTCGATTGCTGCTTCCATATATGCGATTGCGCCTGGCGATGAGTGATCGTAAGAAATTACGGTCTTGCCGTAGCTAGGTGCTTCAGATACGCGAACCGATCTTGGAATGATGGTTGACAACACCTGGGTTGGAAAATGTGTCTTCACTTCTTCGGCAACCTGGGATGCCAGCTTGGTTCTGGAGTCATACATCGTCAACAAAATCGTTGATAGCTCAAGTTCTGGATTCAAGTGTTTTCTAATCATTTCGATCGAACGGGTTAGTTGTGAAAGACCCTCAAGGGCGTAGTACTCACACTGAATCGGAATCAATACTTCTTTAGCTGCAACGAATGCGTTCACGGTCAGCAGCCCCAAGCTTGGTGGGCAGTCAATCAAGACATAGTCCGGCGGGTTCATTGTGGTTTGTAAATAAGTTTCGATTGCGGTGCGAAGTCTTTGTTCGCGAGCCACAAGAGATACAAGTTCAATCTCGGCACCTGCCAAGTGAATGGTTGCTGGTACGCAGGTTAGTCCGGGTCGCTCAGGAGAAATCTGAACAACCTGTTCCATCGGGACATCATCAATCAGTACTTCATAGATGCTTTTGATATCGGCGTGGTGATCAATGCCCAAAGCGGTTGATGCATTGCCTTGGGGATCAAGGTCAATTACTAAAACTTGTAGTCCCTTGGAGGCCAAGGCTGAGGCTAGATTGACGGTAGTTGTGGTCTTTCCGACGCCACCTTTTTGGTTGGAAATTGTAATTATGCGGGTAACCGAAGGTTTTGCTACAGTTTGTGCCCCAACATTGACCAAACGACGGGAGTTTTCCACAAGCTCACGAGCAAGTGGTGTGTCTGTGAAATCGGCTAGATCTCCAGCTAAATCATCAGGATGTTTCACGTGAAACCTCCTTTATGTCGAGGTTATCCACAAGCCAACCGGTCGGTTGTGGAGAACTTTCGTCCCGTCCGTTTGGATAACCCAAGCCTGCAACAACGCTCGGCTTGGTGACCGAGGTTGATTCTGCTGGCTGCTCTGACATCTATTTCTCCTGTGAAGAATCTAGTCTAGTTTCAACCACCGATGTGGGCTCAGCCAAAAACTTTTCCCCACAAACCACGATCTCGAAACTTTCAATCTTTAGCTTTTTTTGAAGCTTCTTGGCATCCAGGATTTCCTCCGGAGCCTTGGATCCTTTCAGGGCAATAACCCTGCCTCCTGGCTTCAAAAGTGGAACGCAAAGGCGAAGTAATTTATCTAGTGCTGCCACGGCCCTGGCCGTGACCACTTCAAACTGCCCGCCCTCAACTTCTTCAGCCCTAGCCTTGACCACTTCGACGTTTTGTAAATCCAACTCGTCAACTACTTCTTGAAGCCAGCTGGCCCTTCGGTCCATCGGTTCAATAAGGACAAAATCCGTCTCTGGAGCAGCAATTGCCATTGGTATTCCAGGTAAGCCTGCTCCGGAGCCCACATCGGCCACCAGCTCCCCTGGTTTTACCAGTTCAGCCACTACGGCTGAATTCAATATGTGCCTGGACCAGATCTTGTCTAATTCCCTTGGGCCTAAAAGACCTAGTTCATCGCTATCGTTTGCCAGTTTTTGGGCATATTGCCTGGCTAGCCCAATTTGGGAACCGAAGATCCCCTCGGCTGTGTCTGGCTCAGCCTCGAAATGTTTCACGTGAAACTATTCAGGTTTTGAGATGACGATGTGGCGGTCGCGGCCTTCGCCCTCAGATTCTGAGTGCAGTCCGGCATCGCCGATCAGGTCGTGAGCAAGCTTTCGCTCATAGGAGCTCATTGGCTTTAGGTGCTGTGGCTCGCCGGTGTCCTTGACCTTTTCGATGAACTTGGAAACAGCCTTGGTCAGCTGGTCGATCTTGGCCTGGCGGGAGCCTCCAACGTCCAGAATCAGCCTGGAGTAGCTCGAGGTCTTGACCTGAACAGCTAGGCGGGTCAGCTCCTGAAGGGCTTCTACGGTGTCCGGGTGGGAGATCAGGTCCAAGTTGGAGTCTTTGCCTGCGGTCACGGCCAGGTAGGCACGTCCCTCGCGGACGTCGATGTCAATATCGCCGTCCAAATCAGTTATGTCAAGTAATTCCTCTAGGTAGTCAGCGGCTACATCGCCCTCTTCTTCTAGCTGCTTGACGGTGCGGTCTTTGCTCTCATCTAATTCGGCCATTTGTGGCTACCTACTTCTTCTTTTTCTTGTCGTCTTTTTTAGCGCGGTTTTTGCCCTTTGGCTGCTCGCGCTGGGTCTTTTCTTCCAAATCAGCGGTTGCCTTGGCAGCTGCCTCGGCATCAAGCTTCTCCTGAAGCTCCTTCGGGAGCTTGCCCTTTTTGGCCAGACGGTCAATTCGTGCCTGGTAGGCAGGGGAGCCATCGGTTGGCATGTTGCGGATAACGATGAACTGCTGGCCCATGGTCCAGAAGTTCGAGGTTAGCCAGTAGGTGATAACGGCGATTGGGAAGGCAACACCGGAAATCACAAAGATAAGCGGGAATATGTAAAGCAAGATCTTCTGGGTCTGCATGTATTGGCTGTTCTGAACAGCTGGGTTCTGGTTCTTGGCGATGATCTGCTTCTGGGTGATGAACTGCGAAGCGGACATCAAAACCACCATGATTCCAGCCAGAATCTGGACCTGGATGGTGGTTGCGGTTAGGAAGGTCTCTGAGAGCTTGGCCCCCAGGAAGGTGGCGTCTGAGAACTGAATGGCCAGCTCTGAATTCATCGGTCCAACACCAGACTTTTTGGCCTGGGCGTCGTTCAGGGTGAAGAAAAGGCCCATAAAGATAGGGATCTGGACCAGGAGTGGCAGGCAGGAAGATAGTGGGTTCGAGCCGGTTCGCTTGTAAAGGTCCATCTGCTCTTTGGCAAATTTCTCTCTGGACTCGCGGTCGTTTTTGCCCTTGTATTTCTTCTGAAGTTTTTGTAGTTCTGGCTGGACCAGCATCATGTTGCGCTGGGACTTGATTTGCTTGACAAACAGCGGGATTAGGGCCGATCGAACTACCAGAGTCAGGCCGACGATGGAAAGCACCCAGCTAAGACCAGAGTCAGGGGAGAGGCCAAAGAAGCCGAAAAGGGAGTGGAAACCCACCAAAATCAGCTCAATTACCCACTTGATGGGGAACAGAAAGTCCATTTCTTACCTTTCCTGGGGCTTTGTTGAAACAAAGCCGTTTTCTAAAACTACAAATCTCTGGCCGGAATCCTTGACCTGGTCAATTCCTCCTTGTGACCAAGGGTTGCACCGGAAGATTCGAAGAATCGTCCAGAAACTACCCGCGATCACGCCTCGCTGCTGGATCTGGCCTAAGCCATAAGCCGAGCAGCTCGGGTAATACCGGCACACATCCCCATAAAGAGGGGATATGAGCTTTCTATATCCCTTTAGAAACAAAATGACTAGGTTCCGAGGAACTAGCCAAATCGTCCACAAAGTCTTCATTTGAGACCTAAAACCCGATCGAAATCGGATTCGAGGGCCGAAAACTCAAGTTCTGAGCTTCCCGGAAGGGGTCTGATCACTAGCTGGGAACCGGCTGGAAACTGGTTAATCTTGTTCCGGGCTATGCTTCGAAGCCTTCTTTTTAGTTGGTTTCGCTTGACGGCCCCGCCGCAAGCTTTCGATACTACGAATCCAAACCTGGTGGGGTTTTCGGTTTCGAGTAGCTGGTAGCCGACCAGATGCTTAGTTGAGAGTTTTTTTCCCTGTCGCATTACTTTCCGGAAATCGTCCCCTCGAACCAGTCGGTTTGCTCTAGTGAGCATGGGGAGCGTTTAGGCCGAAAGTTCTTTGCGGCCCTTGCGGCGACGGGCGGCCAAAATTGCGCGACCGGCGCGAGTTGCCATGCGAAGGCGGAAGCCGTGAGTCTTTGAACGACGACGGTTATTCGGCTGGAAAGTGCGCTTGCTCATGTGTTTACACTCCGAAAATCATTGAGGAATCGGGTCAGTCGGCTAGTGGCCTTGTGTTTACTGGGCAGTTGATTCCAACTTCTGCTCAACTAGCTAAATCTAGGGCCTTTGGGGGTGTTTGGTCAAGTCGAAAAGAATCTAATTTGAATCAAAAGATTTTAGATATTTGTCCACAACTTAATTTGCATATTCCACAGTTACTCAGTTGAATAACGGTTGAGGTTTCCGGCTTTTCCACAGCTTGCTAACTTGGGGGGAAGGGTGTGGAAAACTAATCTTTTACCCCAGAGGAAAATCCATGAACGAGCTCGATGAGATCACCCAGCAGTGGGGTGCGGTCATCGATCGTCTTGCCGAAAAGGGAACCCTGAGCCCCCAGTTAATGGGCTTTTTGACCTTGGTTGAGCCCAAAGGTGTCCTAGCTGACACCCTTTACCTTGAGGTCCCGAATGACCTAACCAGAGGAATGTTGGAGCAGCGAGTTCGCGGCGACATCCTCGAAGTTTTGCAGGAAAATGCCCTCATGGGAGGGCCTACAAACTTTGCCGTAGTGGTAAACCCCGATATCGAGGCAGATGCATCGATCACAGAAACCCCCGAAAACGTCTATCCGATCGGGTCGGCCCCGTCTTTGAAGAGCGAGGAATACCCTCGGAAAACCGGTGCAGTTGGGGTCTTGTTTGATACCCGTTTGAACCCGAAGTACAACTTCGATAACTTCGTGACCGGAGGGTCCAACCGATTTGCCCACGCGGCTGCTTTCGCAGTTTCCGAAACCCCGGCTAAGGCCTATAACCCGCTGTTTATCTATGGTGGTTCGGGGCTTGGCAAAACCCACCTTTTGCACGCCATTGGCCACTATGCCCTGAATCTTTACCCCAAGATCAAGGTTCGCTATGTTTCCTCGGAAGAGTTCACCAACGACTTTATTAATGCCATTCAGAACAACCGAACCTCGTTCTTCCAGGCCGAATATCGGGATATTGACGTCCTTCTGATTGACGATATCCAGTTCCTGCAGGGTAAAGACCAGACCCAAGAGGCCTTTTTCCACACCTTTAACACCCTGCACGATCACAACAAGCAGGTTGTTATTACTTCTGATTTGCCACCTAAAGAGCTAACCGGCTTCGAGGAGCGGATGCTTTCCCGCTTCGAGTGGGGTCTGATCACAGACATTCAGGCCCCTGAGCTTGAGACCCGTATCGCCATTTTGAGGAAAAAGGCCGAAAACGAGAAAATCAAGGTTCCGGACGAAATCCTTGAATATATGGCCGCCCGCGTGGCCTCAAACATCCGCGAGCTCGAAGGAACCCTGATTCGAGTCACCGCTTTCGCCGCCCTAAACCGCACCCCGGTGGATATGAACCTGGTCACCGCTGTTTTGAAGGATATCGTCCCATTGGGCGATGAGACCATAATTGTCCCGAACGACATAATCGGCGAGGTCTCCAAGTACTACTCGATCAGCGCCGATGACCTATATGGCTCTTCCCGCCAGCAGGCGGTTGCCCAAGCTAGGCAGATTGCCATGTATCTGATCCGCGAGCAGACCAACTTGTCCCTTCCTAAGATTGGGCAGCTTTTTGGCAACCGGGACCACACCACGGTTATGTATGCCAACAAGAAGGTCACGGACCTTATGAAAGAGCGCAGAAGCCTCTATAACCAGGTCACCGAGATCCTAAACCGGGTCAAACAAAAGTCCCGTGGATAAGTTGTGGATAACTACTGTTTTCTGTGGAATCACAGCTAGCAACTAGTCCACAGGCCCATTTCCACTCACAACACTCGGGGTTATACACAAAGTTATACACAGCTGTGTAAACAACTTTCACGATTGTAGTTTCAGGGTGTTTGTTGGCAAGCAGCCGGTTATCAACAGTTTCCACAGCGGTTACTGTTGTTATTACTTAATTAGTTTTCTAAGGGGCTATAACTCTTTAGGAAAAACGCTGGGTAAAAACAGATCTGAAGTTATGCCAAGATTAAAACCCAAAACAGACAGGTAAAAAATTGAAATTTCAGGTAAATAAAGACGTTCTAAATGAAGCGGTCTCATTTGCTGTGAGATTACTTCCTCAAAGAACCACATTGCCTATCCTTAGTGGAATTTTGATCGAAGCCGATGCCAACGCTTTGAGACTTTCCGTTTTTGACTACGACACATCAGCCCAGGCTGAGATTGCAGCAAAAGTAGAAGAGTCCGGCCGTGTTTTGGTCTCAGGTCGCCTAATGGCAGAAATTGTTAGCAAGCTTCCAAACGCAACGGTTGATTTTTCAACCGATGGTTCAAAAGTTCAAGTGAACTGCGGAGCTGCAAAATTTTCCCTTCTGACAATGCCAATTGATGAATATCCATCGCTTCCTGAAATTCCGGCAACCACCGGATCTGTTTCCGGCGAAGATTTCTCAGCTGCAATTTCGCAAATTGCAGTTGCTGCATCGCGCGAAGATGTCACACCGGTTCTAACAACAGTTTTGTTAGAAACAACCAAAGACAACATTTCTCTTGTTGCAACAGATCGCTACCGCGTTGCGGTTCAAGACATCGCCTGGAAATCCAACGCCGGCGAAGCCAGCGCGCTTATCCCAGCAAAGACTCTTCAAGAAATCGCAAAGACATTCGCCAACCAAGGTGAAATTGCGATTTCAATCAACCCATCAGACGAAAAAGATTTGATTGCGTTCAAGGCAAACAACCGCTCCGTTACTTCCCGCCTAATCAAGGGAAATTTCCCGGCGGTCAAAACACTCTTTCCAGAAAAGATCGAAAACTTCGCAGTTCTAAACACCCAGGATCTTCTAGATTCAACCAAGCGCGTTTCTCTGGTTCTTGAGCGCGAAAGCCCAATCAAATTCACCTTTACTTCTGCAGCACTAAACCTGGAAGCGGCAGGCGGCGAAACCGCGCAAGCATCCGAGTCTATTGATGTTCAGCTAACCGGCGGGGAAGTAGTTGTTTCTCTAAAGCCACAGTTCCTAATCGATGGACTAGCAGGGGTAAAGACTGAGTACGTGAAGATTGGTTTCACTAACAGCGACAACCCGAATCGCCCATCGCCGGTTTTAATCACCAATCACTCAACAAAAGAAAAAGAATCTAGCGATAGCTACATGTATCTTCTGCAGCCAAATCTTCTTGGCCGCTAAATTCGCCGTCGAGAAAAAAGAAATCTCCGCGAGATAGCGACAGCGCTGTGTATGTGAAAAAGGTTCGCCTCACCAACTTTCGAAACTATAAAACCGCAGACATCGACCTGTATCCGGGCGTGAACTTACTCCACGGCTCTAATGGCCAAGGAAAAACCAACCTGGTCGAAGCAATCAACTTTTTTGGAAGCCTGAGCTCTCATCGTGTTGCAGGACTTACCCCACTAATCAAACAAGGCGAAGAAACAGCCATTATTTCGCTTGAGCTAGCCCACGACGAACGCGAACTCCTTCTTGAATTTGAGCTGAATTCCGATTCATCCAACCGAGCCCGACTAAACAAGTCGCCAGTTGCCAAAACTAAAGACATTCTGGGATACCTAAATTCCGTGATTTTTGCTCCCGAAGACCTGGATATTGTAAAGCGCGACCCAACTAACCGCAGGGCTTTTATTGATCAACTAATCATCCAATTCACACCTCGCATGCTGGGTGTTTATTCCGACTACGAGCGAGTTCTAAAACAGCGCAATACTTTGCTCAAATCCGCCAGGGCTACGGGAACCAAGGGCAACGCCCTTTCCACCCTTTCTGCTTGGGATGAATCACTAGTTTCACTGGGCTCGGAAATAATTGCGGCCCGCGTGAGCATTGCTCAAAAGCTTGAACCCGGGCTTATCGCTAACTACCAAGCAATTGCCAAGAGCAACAATGAACCGAAGATGTTTATCAAATCTTCAATTTCTGGAGCCGCGGTTGAAGCAGAAGAGTCAGATAGTGCCGAGTACCTAGGAACCACCGACCGCGAACAAATTGCCGGATTGTTCCGCGAAACTCTCGAGAGAACAAGACCTAAAGAACTTGAGCGGGGAATAACGCTAGTTGGGCCGCACCGCGATGATTTGGTTCTGATTCTTGGCAGTTTGCCAGCAAAAGGCTACGCATCACATGGTGAGAGCTGGTCTTATGCATTGGCCCTTCGCCTTGCATCGCTGGAGATTTTAAAGGCCGATTCAAGGCTCGGCGATCCGATTTTGATACTCGACGATGTCTTTGCCGAGCTTGATTCAGACAGAAGAGCCAAGCTCGCCGAGCTTGTCCTAGGAAACGAACAGGTAATCATTACCGCCGCAGTGATTGAAGATGTGCCGGAGGCGCTGAGCGTGAAAAGGTTTAGTGTTGTGGCAGGTGAGATAACAAATGGCTGATGACAAAAACTTTGCAGTTGATTTTTACTACGTCATGAAACAGGCGGTCACCGGCCGCGTTTCTAAAGATCAGAAACGAATCATCGAAAAGAAGAAAAATCGCTCAAAACCCTTTGATGCCGGGCGTGATCCAATCTCAGCATCAAACTCAATTGATTCTTTGATGCAGGATTTTCGCTGGCAATCGCAAATGGAAGAAGCTGAGCTTTTTGTTAGATGGGCGCAAATCGTTGGGGATTTAAACGCTAAAAATACTCAGCCCGAAAATCTCGCAAATGGCAAACTTACGATTCGATGCAAATCAACCGCTTGGGCCACAGAATTGCGTTTAATGCAAAACCAGATTTTGGACAAAATTTGGAGCTTTTTCCCAGAGCTTGAAATTAAGAGCATTTCGTTTCTGGGACCCGACGCGCCGTCTTGGAAAAAAGGCCCTAGGTCTGTGCCGGGTCGAGGACCTAGAGACACTTACGGGTAACTGCACAGCCTGAAACTTTAAGTGCTTCGCGTGGGGTAAAATAAAAGCAGTTAGCAAACCCCCAATGTAAGTCGAGCAGTCGCTGTTATGTGGAACTAACTAGGCGAAATACAAGGAGCACAAATAGAACATGCCGGCTAAAAAAGATTCACAGAAATCGAAGCCTTCCTCGACAAAGGCAGTTGCTAAACCAACTACAAAGCCAGCCACCAAAACTTCCAAACCCGCTCCTGCCGCAGCGAAAACTCCTGCAAAAAAAGAAACTTCTTCCACACCAAAAAACAAATCCGGTTATGACGCCGGCAGCATTCAAGTTCTTGAAGGACTAGAAGCTGTTCGTAAGCGCCCTGGTATGTATATCGGATCAACCGGTCCAAGAGGCCTTCACCACCTGGTTTATGAAATCGTTGACAACTCTGTTGACGAAGCTCTTGCTGGTCACTGCGACGACATAAATGTTTACATAACCCCAAAGGGTTGGATCAAAGTCACTGACAACGGCCGCGGAATTCCGGTGGATATGCACCCGGTTGAGAAAAAACCTGCGGTCGAAGTTGTTCTGACCGTTCTTCACGCCGGAGGAAAATTTGGAGGCGGTGGCTACGCAGTATCCGGTGGTTTGCACGGTGTTGGTGCTTCAGTTGTAAACGCACTCTCCGCTGATTTGAAGGTAGAAGTTGCAAGAGATGGTTTTCTTTGGACCCAGGAATACAAAATTGGTGTTCCCCAAAAGCCACTAGCTAAGGGCAAAAAAGTTGATCACACCGGAACCACAATCGAGTTCAAACCAGACGGTTCTATCTTTGAAACCGTGGAATTTGACTACGAAACTCTTCGTGCACGCTTTCAGCAGATGGCTTTTTTGAACAAGGGTCTTGGAATCACAATTACCGACGAGCGAACCGGCAAGACCGAAAGCTATAAGTACTCCCGCGGACTAGTTGACTACGTCGAATTCCTAAACGCGTCCAAGAAAATTGAGCTAGTTCACGACGAAATCATCTCGCTTGAGGCAGAAACATCTAAGAAGGACATGTCCATTGAGGTTGCGATGCAGTGGACCAACGCCTATACCGAGTCTGTCCACACCTACGCCAACACCATCAACACCCACGAGGGTGGAACCCACGAAGAGGGCTTCAGAACAGCCATCACCTCGCTACTAAATAAGTACGCCAGGGCCAATAACTTGCTGAAAGAAAAGGACGAAAACCTCTCCGGTGACGATGTCCGCGAGGGCCTAACTGCCGTTGTCTCAATCAAGCTTTCCGAGCCTCAGTTCGAGGGCCAAACCAAAACCAAGCTTGGCAACACCGAGGCTAAGACCTTCACCCAGAAAATCGTGAATGACAAACTAGGCGATTGGCTAGAGCGTAACCCGCCAGCTGCTAAAGAAATCGTCCGAAAAGCCATCCAGGCAGCAGCCGCCAGAATGGCTGCTCGAAAAGCCCGCGAAGCAACCAGAAGAAAAGGCCTTTTGGAATCCGGTGGAATGCCAGGAAAGCTTCGCGACTGCTCTTCCCGCGACCCAGCACTTTCCGAAATCTATATCGTTGAGGGTGACTCGGCCGGTGGTTCAGCAGTTAGTGGCCGCGATCCTGAGCACCAGGCAATCTTGCCGCTGCGCGGAAAGATTCTGAACGTCGAGAAGGCTCGCCTTGATCGAGCCCTTGCCAACACCGAAGTTCAGGCGCTGATTGCAGCTTTCGGTACCGGTATCGGCGAAGAGTTCGATGTTTCGAAGATCAGATATCACAAGTGCATCTTGATGGCCGATGCTGATGTTGACGGCCAGCACATCCGAACCCTGCTACTTACGCTGCTATTTAGGTACATGAGACCTCTTATTGAGCACGGCTATGTGTATCTAGCTCAGCCGCCGCTTTACCGAATCAAGTGGACCAATGCTGAGCACGAGTACGTTTACTCAGACGCCGAGCGGGATATAAAGCTCAAAGAAGGCGCCAAGGCTGGAAGAAAGATTCCTAAGGAAAACTCCATCCAGCGCTACAAGGGTCTTGGAGAAATGGACTACGACGAACTTTGGTCAACCACTATGGACCCAGCAAAAAGAACCCTGCTTCAGGTAACTCTTGATGATGCAGCGCTCGCCGATGAGGTTTTCTCAACCCTGATGGGTGAAGACGTCGAGGCAAGAAGATCCTTTATCCAAAAGAACGCAAAGGATGTTCGCTTCCTAGATATCTAGGAGCGAGAAATTACTTATGGCAGATAAGACACCGACACCGGAACCACGGATGGACCACGTAGAGCAGGTCGACCTACAGGTCGAAATGCAGCGCAGCTATTTGGATTACGCAATGAGCGTTATCGTTGGCCGCGCACTTCCTGACGTAAGGGACGGACTAAAGCCGGTTCACCGCAGAGTTTTGTATGCGATGTATGACGGTGGCTATCGCCCGGACAAACAGTTCTCAAAGTGTTCTCGTGTAGTTGGCGATGTCATGGGTCAGTACCACCCGCACGGTGACACTGCAATCTACGACACCTTGGTAAGACTTGTTCAGTCATGGAACTTGCGATACCCGTTAGTACTTGGTCAGGGAAACTTTGGTTCACCTGGAAATGACCCTGCTGCTGCACCTAGATACACCGAATGCAAGATGGCACCACTTGCAATGGAAATGGTTCGCGACATCGACGAAGACACCGTCGATTTCCAAGACAACTACGACGGCAGAACTCAAGAGCCAACAATCCTTCCTTCCCGTATTCCAAATCTTCTGATCAACGGATCAATTGGAATTGCAGTTGGAATGGCAACCAACATTCCACCGCATAACCTTCGTGAAGTTGCTGACGGTGCAATCTGGGCACTTGAGAACCCAGAAGCAACGCAAGAAGAATTACTTGCCGCTTTGATGCAGCGCATCAAGGGACCGGATTTTCCAACCGGTGCAGAAATTATTGGCAAGCGCGGTATCGAAGATGCTTACCGAACCGGTCGCGGTTCAATCACAATGCGAGCAATCGTAAGTGTTGAAGAACTTCAGGGAAGAACCTGCCTTGTTGTCACCGAGCTTCCTTACCAGGTAAACCCTGACAACTTGGCTCAGAAAATCGCTGAGCTTGTCAAAGAAGGCAAGCTAACTGGAATTGCTGACATCAGAGATGAAACTTCTGGTCGTACCGGTCAACGACTTGTTGTTGTTCTAAAGAAAGACGCCGTTGCAAGAGTTGTTCTTAACAACTTGTATAAGCACACCCAGCTTCGTGAAAACTTCAGCGCGAACATGTTGGCGCTTGTTGATGGCGTACCAAGAACACTTTCTCTGGATGGCTTCATCTCCAACTGGGTTGAGCACCAGGTAAATGTCATTGTTCGCCGAACAAACTTCAGACTCAAAAAGGCCGAAGAACGCGCACACATTCTTCGCGGATATCTAAAGGCCCTCGACGCCCTAGATAAGGTGATTGCCCTTATCCGTAAGAGTGCAACAGCTGATGATGCCAAAGACGGCCTGATGACAATGCTCAAGATTGACGAGCTGCAAGCTCGCGCAATCTTGAACATGCAGCTAAGACAACTTGCTGCCCTTGAGCGCCAGAAGATCATCGATGAGGCGGCAGCACTTGAACTTGAGATCAAGGAATACAAGTCGATCATCGCCTCCCCAAAAAAGCAGCGCGAGATCATCAAGTCGGAACTAGAAGAAGTTGTTTCTCGCCACGGCGACGAGCGCAGAACCGCTCTTCAGGTCGGCGGCGATGACGATGTTTCAACCGAGGATCTAATTCCTGAAGAAGAGATGGTTATCACCGTCACCCGCGGTGGTTACATCAAGCGAACCAAGAGCACCAACTACCGTAGCCAGCACCGCGGTGGTAAGGGAGTCAAAGGCGCATCACTTCGAGCCGACGATGTTGTCTCACACTTCTTTGTGACCACAACCCATCACTGGCTGTTGTTCTTTACTAACAAGGGTCGCGTCTATCGTGCGAAGGCTTACGAAGTTCAAGAAGCAGGGCGTGATGCCAAGGGCCAGCACGTGGCTAACCTGCTTTCGATGCAACCGGACGAAAAGATCGCATCGGTATTGGACATCAAGGATTACAACAAGGCGCCATACCTAGTGCTTGCAACCAAGAGCGGTTTGGTCAAGAAAACAGCACTCGAGGCTTACGACACCCCACGCTCAGGCGGAATCATTGCAATCAAGCTAAAAGGTGACGACGAAGTAGTTGCAGCAATGCTGGTTTCTAATTCCGATGACCTACTTTTGGTTTCTCGTAAGGGAATGTCAATTAGGTTCTCGGCGTCAGAGAAATCACTTCGCGCAATGGGTCGTGACACATCCGGAAACATCGGTATGAATTTCCGAAAGGGAGACTTCCTGCTTTCGGCAACCGTGATCAACGACATCGCTGATTCTTACGTCTTTATTGCCACCGAAGGTGGCTATGCCAAGAGAACTGCTGTGGATCAATACCGACCTCAAAATAGGGGTGGTTTGGGCATAAAGGTGGCCAAACTCGAAGAAAAACGCGGTGATTTGGTGGGAGCTATTATCTGTAGCGAATCTGACGAGGTGCTAGTTGTGCTTGCTAGCGGTAAAGTTGTCAGGTCAGCCGTCAGTGAGGTTCCAGCCAAGGGCCGGGACACCATGGGTGTGGTTTTTGCCAGATTCGATGAAGCTGACTCAGTTATTGGACTAGCAAAGAATTCAGAGCGCAACTTGGAAGGAGCAACGGAAGAATGAGCGATGCCCCGGCAAGAAAATCTAGGTTCGGATATCGTCCGGCTCCTGCGCAAAAACAAGTTGCACTAAAGCTAGTCAAGATCGAAGTTTGGTCTGCCATCAAGGCAGGTTTCTTCGTAACCGTCGCAGCCGGAATTGCAACCGTTGTTGGCTTTTTTGCCCTCTGGCTTGTAGTTGGTCAAATTGGTCTTTTCGCATCTTTGAACTCTCTGCTATCTGGAGTGTTTGGAGACGGCGGAGTTGATATCGAGCAAGAGCTATCTCTGCCTCGAGTTATGTCTTTCGCCACAACACTGGCGATTGTGAATGTGATTCTCGGAACAGCCCTGACTGGCCTGTACGCGATGATCTTCAACGTGATCGGCAAGATCACAGGCGGTATCGCAATACGTTTCACAAACAATTAAATAGTCAAGATTCACCTGGGCCCAAGCGGGGTTTGAGCATCCAATTCGGATGCATTAGACTCAATGAAGCTCTAGGGGCCTATAGCTCAGGTGGTTAGAGCGCTTCACTGATAATGAAGAGGTCGGAGGTTCAAGTCCTCCTAGGCCCACCAGGAAGCCTCGAAACATCTGAGGATTCCTAAACGGGGACTTAGCTCAGTTGGTAGAGCACCTGCTTTGCAAGCAGGGGGTCAGGGGTTCGACCCCCCTAGTCTCCACAGTTAAAAAACTCTCTCTAGAAATAGGGGGAGTTTTTTATTTGTGTGTAGAAAGTGCACTAGATAGAGCCTGACTCAACTCAACAACCTTTACCACCAAGAAAGCAAGGTAGCTGATCCAGAAAGAGCGTTGTCCATGAGGCAATAGCGAATAGGCCCACGAGAATTGAACCCCACCTAACAAACTTATTCTTGGGTTTGCGAATCAAACCTTCAATTAATGATGATGCAGCGACAAATGACATAGCCGCAAGAAAAAGGAACACAGCCCACGGAATCCCAAGCGGGTAACCACCTGAAAAAACTAATTCAATTCCGAACAGCAACCCAGTTGAAACTAAAGAAACCCACAAGGCTGTCGATAGCGTCCGTTTATCCACGAACAAAAGTCTAATGACCATGAAAATACAACGCCGAAATAGTCTGATTTATAGTCACAAAATACAAATAGGACCTCTATAGCCCACGTATTTACTAGGCACGTCAATACCCCTAGTCTCCACCCGTAAGGAAAAGACCCGCAAGAAATCGCGGGTCTTTTCCTTTTTTGATCTGCTGCACTTTCTTTCAAAGCCTAATCTGTGGGCCCAAGCTCAGAGAGAAAACCTTGGTTGAACACGGGTTGAATTCAACTCTTAGTTAATCGGATGCGAATCGATTTTTCCCTAAATCAGAATCGACTTTAGGCGTTTACGTGACTCGGTCACTTCGCGGCTCGTTGTGAATTTGATTTGGCCCCATGCTTCTTTCCAAGGCCAGTGAACATGGTGTCGTGTAAAATAAGGATGTGTGATTGACACTCTCTGATTGCCACGGGGGTATCACCTGAGATGATGGCGTCAAGAATTCTTTGGTGTTCTAAGTTCGACTCCTGGAGGTACTCAATCGGATACGGCACGAAGTATTGATAAAGTTGCCGCAAAATTTCGGAATGGGCGTCCCTCGCCCACTCCATCCCACTCGCCTCAACCAGACCAAGGTGAAAAAGCGCATCGGCTCGGTGATAGGCGGCCCAGTCTGTTGCTGAGGATGCCGTGTCGATGTGTTGCTGGAGGACGTCGATATGCTGTTTTTTGGGATTACTGGATGCGGCACTGACAAGGGCGGTTTCCACCAGAGCGCGTTCATCAATGAGCCGATTGATGGTTTTTGAGTCGGCGTTATAAGAACTCACGGCTGAAACAACATGTCCAAGGGGATCGTCTGAAACAAAACTGCCACCAGTTTTACCCCGCCGCCGGACCACCAAGCCCTCTTTGGCCAGTTTTTCCAAGGCCCTTCTGGCAGTTATTACGCTGACGTCTAGGGCTTCGGCGATGTCTTGATCGTGCGGTAGTCTTTCGGCTGGCCGGAGAAGACCGTGCTCGATAGCAAGAGCAATTCGGGCACAGACAGTGTCAACAGCGCTCAATCGGGTGATGTGAGCTACTGAATCGATCAGCAGCTTATTCTTAGGATCCGCCATTACTCGACTTTCAGGGCTATTTGCGAGGACCTTCAGGATAACTTGCTTAATTCGTTCATTCTGATACATTTAGTCCAATCTGAAAAGCAAAGGTGCTCGTGGACGGCAAACTCTCGATTGTAGCGGTGCAAGCCTCGCCGCAAAATTTCTCCGGATCCCTGAATAAGTTCGCAGAAGATCTTGCAGACGTCGTTGCCCGCCACCCCGAAGTCGAGATGGTCATCTACCCGGAGCTCCACCTTTTTCAGCCACTGGCCATCGAGCCAGGGGAGAAGCACACGGTCGCAAATCTTGACTCGGTGGATATTGACAGTGATTTCGTTCGGGGCTTAGGGGATGTTGCCCGGCTCCATAAGATTTGGCTGATTCCCGGATCCATCAACGAAAAAGGGTCTGCCGAAAATCTTTACAATACGGCGCTCGTGTTTAATCCCGATGGGCAAGTTGTTGCGCGCTACCGAAAGATCTTTCCTTGGAGACCCTTCGAGCCGCACACCCCGGGATCAACTTTTGTGGTCTTCGATATTCCAACTGTGGGGAAAATAGGGCTCAACACCTGCTACGACATCTGGTTCCCAGAGACCTGTCGCCAGCTGGCGTGGATGGGGGCTGAACTCATCATCAACCTGGTCAAGACCAACACCGCGGACCGCGCTCAGGAAGTTATTCTCACCAGAGCCAACGCCATCTTCAATCAGGTGGCGCTACTGAGTGTGAACAGTGCTGGACCCGAGGGTGTCGGTTGCTCACTCGTTGTGGGCCCAGAAGGCGAAGTCATCACAGATGCTATGCATACCAATCGAGCAGAGCTGGAGTACACCTTTGATTCAGGAAGCATCGAGCGCGTTCGAAAGAACGGAACGGCCGGAACCAACAAAATGTGGAAACAGTTTCGCTCAGGTGACCACCCAATTCCGTTACCTCTTTACAACGGATCAATAGACCCATCTCGGTGGACGCCGTCCACCGACCTCCCCCCAACTAAGGAGAAATAATGGCAACACCGACAACGCTCAAACGAGTCCTGGGACTGCGGTCTCTGGTGTTCTTTGGACTCGCCTATATGACACCAATGATTGTTCTGGGTATCTTCGGCATCGTGGCTGAGGTTACTGAAGGCGCCAGCGCATCGGCCTATGCAGTTGCACTTGTGGCCATGATATTCACCGCAGCCAGCTACGGTCGACTTTCGGCGGCATTTCCGGTTTCAGGCTCTGCCTACACCTATGTTCGAAAAACGATTGATTCGCGGGCCGGCTTCGCAGTTGGTTGGGCAATCCTCTTGGACTACCTTTTCCTCCCTATGGTCATTTGGCTCATCGGCGCCGCATACATGCAAGCACAGTTCCCGGACGTGCCTGTATTCGTTTGGCTCCTAGCCTTCATATCAATCACAACAATTCTCAACGTCATCGGCTTGAAAGTCGCAGACCGCGCCAACATGTTGTTGATGGCCTTCCAGGCGCTTGTCCTAATCCTGTTTGTAGGATTTTCCGTTGCGTTCGTCCTCGGTGGCGGCGGAACAGGAAGCCTGCTTGATGCCGGACCATTTCTTGGAGACAACGGATCTATCACCGCAATAACCGCAGGAGCGGCAATTGCTGCTTACTCCTTCCTAGGATTCGACGCAATCACAACATTCACCGAAGAGACGATTGAACCAAAGAAGACTGTTCCTCGGGCAATTCTTTTGGTAGCAATTATCGGAGGAGCAATCTTCATTGTTGTTTCGTACACCACTCAACTGGTTTACCCAGGTGGCACTTTTGAAGATGTAGGGTCAGCGGCCCTTTTGATTGCTGGTCAAATTGGTGGAGCTGCGTTCAGCGCCATATTCCTTGCCGGCCTAATCATCGCTCAGTTCACGTCTGGACTAGCGGCACAGGCGTCAGCTTCACGCTTGCTCTTTGCAATGGGGCGAGATGGCGTGCTGCCTAAAAAGGCATTCGGGGCCATCACGACTCGCTTCAAGACACCAGTATTCAACCTGGTTGCTATTGGTGGAGTTGGTCTTATAGCGCTGTTCCTCGACATCACTACCTCCACATCGTTTATTCTGTTTGGCGCGTTCCTCGCCTTCGTGATGGTAAACATCGCGGTCATCGCCCACTTTGTCCGCGAGCGGAAATCAGGAAGAAACCTAAATGCAGTGACTCATGTCGTGTTCCCATTACTAGGAGCTATTGTTTGTGCGTACTTGCTCCTTCAGTTAGACGCGACGGCAATCACGTTGGGACTTTCGTGGCTTGGCATCGGGCTAGTCGTCCTGATGATTGTCACTAAGTTCTTTCGGGTCGCTCCACCGGAAGTGGCCGCGAAAGGGGACTAGCCCCGTCATAGCCTTCGGTGGTGCTGGGGTGCTATTTCTTTGGCATCACCGAAAGGGGCAAGTTTCCAAGAAAGAGAGGAAAGGCCGCGCATTTGAAATCGCGCTGAGGCGGCGCCCAAATTTAGCGGCCTAGTCTCCACAGAGAAAATCTCCCTCCATCAAATGGGGGAGATTTTCTCTTTCCCAAAGCCTTAGATTAGAAACATGTGCGGGCGCTTTGCGATGGAAGAAATGCTCAACGACATGGTCGCGGAGTTTGGTCTAAAAGGTCTTCCAAATAGAGAACTGCCTATGGACTGGAACATCAAGCCCACGCAGGATATTTACGTCATCAAGAACGAAACCCTAGAGATTTCATCCTGGGGACTCATTGCTCCTTGGAGTAAGACGAATGCCGAAGCCCTGAAAAGCCAATCGATTGCAATAAACGCCAGATCAGAAACAGTTCACGAAAAACCAACCTTCAAAAATGCTTTTAGAAAATCAAGGTGCCTAGTTCCAGCCAGCGGCTACTTCGAATGGGCGACTGAACTGGGTCGCTATAAACCAAGACAACCAATCTATGTTTCTCGTAATGACGACAAGATTTTGGCTTTTGCAGGTATTGAAGATCAGTGGGTGTCTCCAGACGGAGAAATTAGAAGCAGTGTTGCCATCCTCACCAGAGAAGCAGTCGGTGAGCTAGCTAAAGCTCACCACCGCATGCCGATGTTTTTGCCCCGCGACCGCTGGGAAGCCTGGATGGATCCTGCGTTGCAGGATGTAAACAAAGTCCGCTCACTTTTTGATAACTTCCAGCCGGATGCGAACCTTAGGTACTGGCCAGTGGCGGATCTTGTGAACTCCATTCGAAACAGCGGACCTGAACTAATCGAAGCAATCGATCCTGTTCCGGAAACGCTTTTCTAGCAGGCAGCACAGAATCAAAGGCACTCCCAGAGAGGGCTATTCTTTTTCTCATGCGCAACCGCTGGATACTGATTGGATACCTTGTTCTGTTTTTCGGCGTGGTGTCTATCTACGACAGTTTTAAGGACAACACCCTTCTGGTTATCGTTGCCGCCGCTATCATTTTGATTGCCGGATTGATCGCCTGGGTCTGGTCGGTTCAACCCAAGAAGGAAGACTAATGGCCGAAAAAGTAAAGGGACCAGCAAGCTACTTTCCATCTATCGAGGAAAAGTATGGCAAGCCAATGGAGTACTGGTTCAAGCAGCTAAACAAAGTAAAAACCAAAACCCACATGGAACAAGTTGCTTTTCTAAAGACCGAACACGCAATGGGTCACGGTCATGCCAACGCGATTGTGGCCTACGTTAAGGCCAAAACAGCAAAGTAAAAAGCGCCAAGATCCAGCGTTCCTGCGACGTTGATGACCGACTCACATTCTTCTTCTTTATTAGACTTGGGAACAATCCAAGAAAGAGATAACCGATGACCGAACAACCCCCACAAGAACCGAAGAAGAAATCCAAAGGCCTACCCACCTGGGTTTGGTTTGTTGGAACCTTTGCAATCGTGAGTTTGCTCGGAAACGTTGTCTTCGGCGGAAACACCTGGATCACAACCGGAATGAATTTCATCAACAGCACCGTTGCGTCCTTGCAGGTCGAGAAAGACACCTCGAAAGATGCATTTTGCCTGACCGGCTCTATTTCCGCAATTGACAAAGAAAACGCAACTGCGGTTATCAACGAGGCTGACGCGCTCATTGGCACAACCACCGGTGCCATCGGGTATGCGTCCGTATCAGAGGATAAAGCTGACCAGGCCAATGCAATTCTGACAATCCAGCAGTCTGGGGAAACTTACCTTGAGCTAGGTGAGAGGTTCTTGAGCGGAAAGAGTTGCGAAGATGCAACTTTCGCGTTCCTCATGGAAGACTTCGGAAACACTTTGGTTGAAATGGGAAAGAACTTTGAACAGTGGAGTCCGCAAGTGCTGACAGAAAAGCCTGAATTGCTTAGTAGTGTGCCGACCCTCGTCGAAACCGCGGTTGTAAAGGCTCAGGCGCTGATCAAGTTCGTGGAGACGCTGGAGTAGCTTTTTGCTCAATCATTTGCTTGTAAAGGGCAATTGTTTTCTTGCTGATCTCGCTCTGATATAGCCACTTGTTATCTGCCAAGGTTTCGCGTCTTGTTGAACCCTCTGAAATTTCTTTGTTGGCCTTTTTGATTGTCTTCGCCAGGCCCTTGATGGTTCCGCTGTCGTCTAGCCAGTTGCTCCCCTTTGGCATCTCTGCCGAAATCTTGGAATCACAAAGAATTGTCGGTGTGCCGGTCGCAGCCGCCTCGTAAACAGTCAGACCCTGTGTTTCAAAGCCGATACTGGTTTGCATCACAACATCTGCGTCAGCAAAGACCTGCAGAATTTCACGGTGGGGAAGCTTGCCGTGGAACTTCACTCGCTTCGATAATCTTCTAGCTCGGGCTAAATTCTTAGCCGCCCGCTCCAGCGGACCAAAACCATAAACATCTAAAGTTGCCTTGCCCTTGGCCCTCGCGAATGCTTCTAGAGTTTGAAGCAGTCTCTTTTCGGGCTGCATACGCCCCGCCCAAACGAAGTGAACTGGCTTTTGCGGCACCGGGGTGTTTCGCTTGAGATTGGTTAGAAGTTCATCGTCGACTCCGTTGATCACTACATCAACCTCTTTGGCCACACCTTTATCTTTCAGCAGCTGGGCGTAGTGCGATGAGGGGGCCAGAACCTTATCCATGTTTCGGTGAACAAAGGCCATGTACTCAAAGGCTGTAAAGACTTTCGGGTAGTTGGCGATTTTCAAAAAGTGTGCGTGCTGCCAGGTGAAGAATCTCAGCAGAACAATCTTCAGCGGCTTGCCAATGAGCTTGTTGGCCATCACATCGACGTTGGTGTGCGAGGTGTAGACCAGCGGTAGGTTTCTGGATTTTGCAAGTTCGATTGCAAGGCTTGCAGCGGCAAAATCCCCCTGGAGGTGGACTAAGTCAAAATGCTGCGCCTCGTACTGACTCTGGCAAAACCTTGACGCTTTGCGAAGTGACCAAACCACCGAGTATTCGCGCCCGATGGTCGGGTAGCTCGATGGTACGACTTTGATGTCTGGGTCCTGGACCATTCGCTTGGACTTAGGGGCAAAAATTGTGACCTGAACGCCATTGCGGTTCAGGTACTTCTTTTGAAGCATTACTGAGGTTTGAACCCCACCCAGGGAATGCGGGTGCTGATCCATGAACAGTGCGATATGCAAAAGGAGCCTTTTTCCTAGGGCAGTAATCCAGTTAGCTAGATAAATCTACTCCCGAAGCGACTTAGAATCAGGATATGACAATCAAAGACTTAGAGCTCACAATGCTAAACGGGACCAAGGCTACCTTCGGCGATTTCGCTGACAAGGTGGTTTTAGTTGTAAACGTTGCATCCCGGTGTGGATTATCCCCGCAGTATGAAGCACTAGAGGCCATGCACAAAAAGTACTCGGACCGCGGCTTCACGGTTTTGGGCATGCCTTCAAACCAGTTCCTTCAGGAACTTAGCAAATCAGAAAAGATTGCCGAGTATTGCTCAACTACTTGGGGTGTGACTTTCCCGATGACCGAAAAGGTAAAGGTCAACGGCAAAGGCGCTCACGACCTATACAAAGAACTAACCAAGACCAAAGACAGCGTTGGCCTTGCAGGACCCGTTGCCTGGAACTTTGAAAAGTTTCTTGTTCTGCCAAACGGAACAATTCATCGCTTTCGTCCGACTGTAAAGCCAGACTCACCGGAGATTATTTCGATCATCGAAGCAAATCTTCCAAGCTAGCGTCATTTAAAATGAGCGAAGCAAAGATTCTCGTCGAGCAAAGAAGCCACGTCCTTCTTATTGGTCTAAACCGAGCAGACAAATACAACGCTGCCGATATGGAACTACTCGAGCAGCTTTCTCTCGCCTATGGCAAATTAGATTCCGATCCAAATCTTCGAGTAGGACTGGTTTACGCAGTCGGTGAGCACTTCACCGCAGGACTTGACCTGGCTGATGTTGCACCGAGACTAAACGCCGATGGACTTTCTTTAGTTCCAGAAGGAGGTTTGGATCCCTGGGGAATCCAAACCAAATCTTGTTCGAAGCCGGTAGTAATGGCTATCCAGGGAACCTGCTTCACGCTGGGTGTTGAGCTTGCTCTAAACAGCGAAGTTGTCATCGCATCAGAGGAAGCAACCTTTGCTCAGCTAGAAGTTTCCAGAGGCATACTGCCATTTGGTGGAGCTTCAAAGAGAATGCCAAGATCGGCCGGTTGGTCAAACGCCATGAAGTATTTGCTAACTGGAGAAAAGTTCAATTCGCAAGAAGCGCTGCGTCTTGGAATTGTGAACGAAGTTGTTGCCAAGGGAGCAGCCTTCGACCGGGCACTTGAAATCGCAAAAAATATCTCCGCTCAAGCACCCCTTGCCGTTCAGGCAACTCTTGCTTCCGCTCGTGCTGCTTTGGTCGATGAGGCCGCCGAGGATGCGTTTGTGGGTAAGAGGCTAGCTCGCCTGGCGGCTTCAAACGATGCCCGTAAGGCCATGGAAAGCTACCTTTCTAAGCAGCCGGTCAAATTTGAAGGTAGCTAGCCATCCAAGAATACCTGCTGTTTTTTGTAGGTAACCTCCAAAGAACATATCTGCCCGATCGGCTGGCTTGTGGTTAGTTACAGACTTTAAAGACCTTTACTCCCCAGTGATTTAGCGGTGCTTACAATTTAAGCGACCGACAGGAGTGCGAAATGAAAAGTGAACTATTGCCGCAGGTGGATGTTGATCTCGTAGGAGAAATGTTGCTCGGGAAGTGGAAGGACATTCGCCTGGCCGTCCGAAAAATTTTTGAAAAGCCCGAGATGTGGCAGATCCCAGGTCTTAGTCATCAGGAACACCGAGAGCGTGTTTATGGCCAGCTAAAGACTTTGGTCGATGAAGGGGCAACTTCCTTCGGATTTCCGAAAGTAGTAGGAGGCAATGCCGACCCGGGAGGTTCCCTAACTGTTTTCGAAGAACTTGTTTTTGCCGACCCATCACTTCAGATTAAGTACGGAGTGCAGTGGGGATTATTTGGGGCAGCGATTATGTATCTGGGCACTGACTCTCACCACAAAGAATTGCTACCAACCGTTATCAACCTAGAAACTCC
>Ga0247839_1002432_pt1 | contig 27999 bp, 34 predicted proteins | sample LaCruzMarch2015__6_FD_192405 | JGI IMG/M metagenome (GOLD analysis project Ga0247839, IMG submission 192405) | Freshwater microbial communities from meromictic Lake La Cruz, Castile-La Mancha, Spain - LaCruzMarch2015_16m | ecosystem: Environmental > Aquatic > Freshwater > Lake | place: Spain... | reverse complement strand
AGATACCGGAGCATTTTGGACAGTGTTTTTAAGCATTTCTAAATTTCCTTTTTTAGAAAGCATACCTAATGGACTATTTTATATATATAAATATATGTTTTTAGCCCTACATTTTTTCCATTATGCCCATTTTTACAAGAAGTTGCCGCTGAAAAAGGAGTCGATATTGATGGTTTATCAGTTCGAATAAGTGCAGATGCAAACTCACAAAATGCTCAAAACAGAAAAACCATTGTCGGAGATGATATTGTTATAGGTACATCTTTGGACTTATCGTTAAACCAATTTCGACAAATATTAAATCATGAATTAACTCATACCTTTAAACAAAGTTTTTGGAAATTAATTCAAACAAATTTATCGGCATCATTAGGTAACAATGATGAAAGAAAAATCATTGAATGTGAAGCAGATTTAGGAAGCAATTATATTGCCCCAACTTTAAAACAAATTATTTCACCCGACACAATTTATAACAATGATACCACTGAATACCCATCCGACAGGAATCGCCTAAAATCGGCGTTGGTAAAAGAAGCGATAGAAAATTATACTGGAATATCGATAGAAAGCTCGTTACTTGACGTGAAACCCGATTGTAGTTTTACAATTAATACCAATACCGACTATGGCAAATCATTATCAGAAAATATCCCTGCAGAACTTATTCAAAAAACAAGCACAACGGTAGAAAAAGTTTTACTTGAAATTGACGATAAAATCAGCAACTCTCCATACTGGACGATACAAAATTTGAGCAATTTATTTTCACACTATAAATACGATGCCACGCAAACAAATTTAATATCACCTTCACTACAAACACCTACGGCCAATAATGTTATAATAAAAACAGGTAAATATTGACGAAATACAAACTATAGTATGCCTACTTTTTATTTAATAAAAAGTTTACTCGCTTGCTTTGTAGCGAAAAATCGGCGTTTACGAAGGCGGTTTTCCTTAAGTTATAGGCAACAATCCCTGCAATATCGCTTTTCTGCCTGCGTCTTTTTCTAAATGAACACGTTTTTCAATTGCCGAACGCACGGGCTTGTTATCCTTGGCGTATAAAAGCAAAGTGCTATGAGCGAGTTTTTTATTTTCTTCCAAATACGGCATATTTTCAAAAAATAATACCGAGATTATTTGATCAACGTAAATCTCTTCGCCGGAAGCAAAAAATGCTCCCCATAAAGTGTCGATATGTCCGGGCAGAATAATTTGCTGTCTTTTGAGATCTACTTTATCTTCATATTCACGCAATTTTTGCATTTTTGCATCGTCCCAACCGTGAGCTTGGGCGAAAACTAATGCACTTTCTTTGAGCTTGGCATGCAGTAATGCCGAGATAAAAACGTCACCTGCATGGCTATTATAATCGTTACGGCTTATCCATGCAAAAACCTTATCTTTGTTGTCAGCAAACACTATGCTCAAAAAACCAACCATCGGAGGCCAAGAAGTCTTGGTTCGCAAAACTTCACTATCATTTATAATATCCAGAACTTGCTCGACCTTATCCGCCGAAGGAGCGAGATAATAACCCGTAAAAGCTTTATCCAGATTCGCCAAAACCTCAGGCGGAACATTATCGATATCACGGTCGCTGATCCCTGCAATCATCGCAAATGCAAGAGTCGGAAAAAGCAGAAAAATACAGAAAAATATTCTCATTTTTTATTTCTCTCAAAAATCAGTTTTAACCCGTCGATTGTTAGATTAGGCTCGACTGCGTCAATCAAATCGGTCGCCTCGGCAAAAAGCGGTGCCAGCCCGCCGGTAGCAATTAGCAACATATCTTTGCCATATTCGGCTTTTATGCCTTTTACGATACCTTCGATCAATCCGACATAGCCGAAATAGATCCCCGATTGCATCGCCGAGAGCGTATCTTTGCCGATGACTTTACTCGGACGTTCAATCGCAATATTGGGAAGTTTTGCCGCCGCTTGGTGGAGTGCCGCCAGCGAAAGATTGATTCCCGGAGCGATCACCCCGCCGATATAATTGCCTTGGTCATCAACAATATCAAAAGTGGTAGCGGTGCCGAAATCAACTATAATCGTAGGTTTGCCATATTTCTGCCACGCCGCAGCAGCATTGACCAAACGATCCGCCCCGACTTCTTTGGGACGCTCGATTTTTGCTTCAATCCCGAGGTTAAGACTCCCCTCGCCTACCGCCAAAATCTCACAGGCAAAATATTTTCGCACCAAATTCTTAATCGCAAAATTAACTTGCGGCACCACCGAAGACATAATCGCCGCTTTGATTGCGGTCGGGTCGATCTTTTCATAATTCATGACTTGTAACAGCCAAATTCCGTATTCATCTGCGGTGCGTTTGGCATCGGTAGCCATTCGCCATTCGGCAATGATATTATCAGCGTCGATAACTGCAAAAACAATATTGGTATTTCCGGCGTCAATTGCAAGCAACATATATTTAACTCAAGTTCTAATGAAAACTATCTTGGCAACCGCCGCAACTTTTACGTCTTTTATATCTTCGCCGTTATAGGCGATTAGATCATATAAATCGGGCTTAGAGCCTTGTTTTAGCGTCCGCAGCATCAATCTTCCGTCGGCAAGCTTGATAATACACGGGCGACCGATAAATTGAGAAAATTTAGCATCACCTTGTTTTTTATATGCGATTTGCCAATCTTGACTTAACTGACCGTCCGACTCACCGCTTGCGGTTTCACTATAATATATAATCCAACCGGGATAAAATACCGGCAACATCGCTTCGCTATCGACCCGAACCGCAACGATATTTTGTGGCTCAAAACCCTGCGGACATTCAATTGCAACCTGCTCAGCCTGTGGCAATGGCAGAATCTCGCAATTATCGCCGAGAAAACGGGTTATGAGCAAATTCTTTTTCGGTTTTAGAACTTCTACGATCTTTTGCATTTTGTCGGCACGCAAGATTTGAGTCTTACCCCGCATAAAATCCCGTACCGTATCTTTAGGCACACCGGCTTCCCTCTCGAGTCGCAAAACGCTCATTTTTTGCGTCGCAAGCTCGGTTCTGATCAGCTCTAATAAATTTTCTCGTGTTATTTCCATAATATACTCTTTTACTTCAAGAGTTGCTCTCTTGAAGTTAGTTGCGCTTTGCTTCGCAGCGGAAAATCGCTCCTTTCGGGAGACGATTTTCATATTATTAAATCAAATTAAAAATTGCTTGAATAATATACGGAATATTCCCACAAAAATTTTATTTAGTCATTCGGGAAGTTTCCCGTTGACTGGTGCGGGATATATCCCTAATATTACAGTCACAACATCGCAATCGGAGGATAATAATGGCAGGCAAGAAACTCAAAAAGACATCGCAAGCTACTAATTTAGCACTAAGATACCCTAATCTTCCGACCAAAGAACGTATGCGTATCGGTGATGTGCAAATCAAAAACAACATCGCCCAAATTTATGACCCCCTACGTATCGATAAAATGCTAAAAAATGATATAATCGACGAAACCCAACATTTGCACGGCATGCAAATAATCACTTTATGGACGATTGCCAACCGCCCGTTCCTCAAAGCATCACAATATCAACCGAGAATCGACGGCAGCAATTGTCGACCCAATTTCGAGTTTATAAATATCAGCCGCATGGACGCAGAAGATAAATTTCACAAAATCATGAGCTTTATGAGTGAACGTAACCGCCTGCTTATCGGTAAAATTTGCTTTGAGGAAATGCCGGCAATTGCGGCAGGTAAATCGCTCGGGCTACCGATAAATTCAATCACCGTATATGTGCGTGATGCATTCGATGCACTCGGTAATGCACTCGGCAAAATGCGGAATTTCAAGAAAGAATTGGAGAAAAACAAGCAAAATCCCGAGTCTTAAGTTGCTTGATTTCTCATATAATATCGCAACTTAGATTATTTTTAGCAAATTATCGGTAAATATGCTTGCATAATGAGTATTTATATGTATATTGCTGCACTCTTTCGCACTTGTAACTCAAGTGATTAGTTTTAAGAAATTCGTTAATTTTTTGGAGTTCTCTATGTCTCTCTATGAGAGTACCTTTGTTGTTCGTCAGGACGTTTCCCGTTCGGACGTAAATAAACTTGTCGATGATTTTAGCAATATAATCACGCAAAACGGCGGCAAGATTGTGAAACACGAATATTGGGGCTTGCGTAATCTCGCTTACAAAATCAAGAAAAATCGCAAAGGTCATTACGTGATGCTCGGCATCGATGCACCTTATGATGCAGTTAAAGAACTTGAGCGTAATCTCGGTTTGAACGAGGACGTAATCAGAACCCTCACCGTACGCGTTGATGCGATCGAAGAAGGTCCTTCGGCAATGTTGCAAAAATCCGGTCGTGATGATGAACCGGGTAGCGAAGTAGCTCTCGAAAGCGTAGCATAATACAATAAAGATGGAATTTTTAGCATGACATATCAGGCAGCAGAAGCACAACAATCGGGACAACAAGGCGCAGGACGCAGAGTTTTCTTCCGTCGTCAAAAATCTTGCCCTCTTAGCGGACTTAACGCACCTAAAATCGATTATAAAGATATTAAACTTCTTTCTCGCTTCATCTCGGAAAGAGGCAAAATACTTCCTTCACGTATAACTTCGGTTTCTGCAAAGAAACAACGTGAATTGTCGAGTGCAATTAAACGTGCAAGAAACCTTGCGTTGCTTGCTTACGTCGTACAATAAGACCCTCTAGGGTCTTGCTTCGGAGGGGTGGCCGAGTGGTTTAAGGCAGCAGTCTTGAAAACTGCCGTAGGGGTAACTCTACCGTGGGTTCGAATCCGACCCCCTCCGCCACAATAAGCGATAATATATTGCCATACATTTTCAGTTTTATAATCACCTTTAACGGTGATTTCCTTTTATAATTAAGTCAATTCCGCTATCTTTACCGATTGTTAATCTTTATTTGCTATAGTAATCTTTATGCATAAAAAAGGTTGCGGCAATGAGCGAAGATATTGAATTACTCCGTAGAGTCCAAGAAACACCGAATAATCAATCCGGCATTGAAGAAGTAAAAGGGTTTGCCCTCAACAAACCGACATTATTGGTTTTTGGCGGCATGGGAACCGATAATATCGATAATGCAGACGAAAATGCAAAAATCATTCAAATGCTTTTGACCGGCAGCAGCAAAGAATTCCCTCCCGATGTGCAGATTATATCGGCAAAATATCCCGTTTATCAACCGATAGACTACGTAAAAGAAGTTAGGCAGGCTCAAAAAGAAGACTATTATAGCGATAAGGTCGCCAAATTATTTAAACAACAATTTGCTCCGCTCTTGCGAACTGCAACAACGCCGGAAAACCCGACTCCCAGAAAACTCCCGATTGAAACCGTAAAAAGCAATCTGCGTAACATAAATATCGTCTCTTATTCTTACGGCGGCTCTATAGCCGTGCAACTGAGCAATGCTATGCGTGCATCTATGGAGAAACTTCAATATTCCGAGCAAGAAATCAGCCAAGCAATGCAACAAATATCGCTTTTGACCCTCGGTAGTGTAGGCAATATCGCCAATCAAAAAAATCAATTCACCACACTTAATATATTAAATCCCGGCGACGAAATGGTTGCCAAACATTCAAAAAACTTAAAAACCGCCCAAGCAATCGATCCAGAGACCAATATTCCTACTCCCATATCTGGAGATCAAAGACAAATGATTATTTTACAAGAAGTAGATGCGATTCGGCTTAAATTATCGTCCGCAGGTATAAGCGAAACTTCCGAACCTGATCCGCACAAACCGATAAATTATGTGAATTTCTTACAAGGAGAAAACGACATTGTTGTTGCAAGCCCGGCTGCTATATATGCAGCAAATTCGCTAATACATTCGGTTGAAAGCCTGCAATCCGGATTCACTCCCCTGCCCACGGTTGCACAAATGCTTAATGAAATTCCGCCGCCCATAGAAGAGCTTGCAAAAAGATTTAATACGGCAAATAAAAGCAAGCAAAGAATATAATTCTGGAGGAGGGGAAGGGATTCGAACCCTCGAAAGTGGTTAACCCACTTTAACGGTTTAGCAAACCGCCGCCTTCAGCCACTCGGCCACCCCTCCGTATTTTTGAGAATGCATATAAACATTATCTTATCATAAAATGCAACAATTTATCTAATTTTATTTATTTATACTTAAAAAATAATATACTGCCTGCAAATCAGAGGATTGGAATGACTATATGGGCAAAAAGGCAGTGTTACTATTAAGCGGTGGGCTGGATTCGGCAACCGTTCTCGCTATCGCAAAATCGCAAGGTTACGATGTTTATGCCTTGAGTTTCAAATACGGACAACGTCATGCGGTCGAGCTGCAAGCTGCGGATCGGGTTGCTGCTAAACTAGATGCAACCGAGCATAAAATTGCCGAGATCGATTTGCGGCTGTTCGGAGGCTCTGCCTTAACTGCCGATATTGCAATCCCTAAAAACCGCTCAAACCACGACATCGGACACGGGGTGCCGATAACTTACGTCCCTGCCAGAAATACTATATTCCTCTCATTCGCACTTGCCTGGGCAGAAGTTCTCGGAGCATATGATATATTTATCGGGGTTAATGCGGTAGATTACAGCGGCTACCCGGATTGTCGCCCCGAGTTCATAGAGTCTTTTGAGAAAACCGCCAATCTTGCAACTTCCTATGCGATTGAATCGGGGCAGAAAATTCAAATTCACACCCCGTTAATCAATCTTAGCAAATCCGAGATTATCAAGCTCGGTTTGCAATTAGGAGTTGATTATTCAATGACGATCAGCTGCTATGATCCCTCCCCCCAAGGACAAGCCTGCGGAACTTGCGATAGTTGCATCTTACGGGCAAAAGGCTTTGCCGAACATGCGATTATTGAGAGTTAACAATGTAGTGTTTATAGGATAACTTTATTCTTGTGGAGGGAATCGCTCAAACTCAGGCAATGTATTGATTTCTGATAACCAAGAAATACGCTCGGCGGTTTGGATATGACACCGTGCGGGTAGTTGGTTTGGGTCATCAAGAGTACCCGTTTGTATGTCTATGATGCCTGGCAGCATTTCGGCATTCTTATAAAACAGTCCTGTGCCACAATCAGGGCAGAAATCTCTACGCCCATGCTCAGATGATTTGTATGTTTTTGGTTGCCCTTTAGTAATTATAACTTGCCCTTCTATAAACATTGCCCAGCCAACCATAGGCGCACCAGCATGGTGGCGACAATCGCTGCAATGGCACAATGCGTGCGTTATCGATTCACCTGTTGTTTCATAACGCACAAAACCGCAATGACATCCTCCTTGCATAAGACACTCCTTCTGTTAGAAATTTTCTTTGTGGATAGCTGTACACCTAGTATTTTTATTAGTTGACATCTTTCCACCGACCAGCAAATCAAACTCGATCATAAATCTCAACATAAAATACAATTATCGCAAATAATCGGCAACTCTATCAATGAGTTTTCGGGAATTGTTATATTCATTTTGCGTAGTCCCAAAATATGTTCGATAATTTTGTGATCGTGCAGTTCGTCTACCGATTTACATTTTTTGCAAATAGTCAGCAATGACAAATTATGCTCGCTATGTGAATGAGAAGAGTCGCAACCGCATGCTATATAAGCCGCAAGTTCTTTTATTTTATGGATTTCCCCCCTCTGTTCGAGATAATCTAGGGCCCGATAAATAATCGGCACACTTTTTACGCCGAACGGTTCTAATTTTTTCAACAAACCATATGCAGTCATAGGCTCGCTGCTCTCACGTAAGGCGGTAAGCACCATATTATTGGGGTGAATAGCTAATTTAGACGGACGTGCCATATTTTCCTCATCAATACTTCACAATATGACAAATAGCTTTACATGCAATAAATTTAACGCTAGATATGTTTGTTACAAGATAACAAATCATTGAACGACAGGGAATATAACAATGAAAATACAACTAACTAGAGCTATAATTGCAATATTTGCAATATTATTAAATATATCTCCTTCTTACGCTGATGAAGGCAAATTAAAGGTGGTGACTAGTTTTAGCATTCTCGGCGATATGATTAAAAACGTAGCAGGTGATGATATTGAGCTAAGAATCTTGGTCGGAGCCAACGGCGACACCCACGAATATCAGCCTACCACTGAAGATTCCAAAGCAATTAGCAATGCCGATTTAATTATTATCAACGGATTGGGTTTTGAACCTCGAATCGAAAAAATGATCAAATCATCGGGCTATAAAGGCAAAGTAATCATTGCAAGCAATCACGTAAAAACAATTGCCCCCAAAGACGGCGAAGATCATGATCACGGACATCATGACGATGCAGAAGCTCATGATCCGCATGCTTGGCAAAATGCTGCAAACGGAAAAATTTATACCAGCAATATTAGCGAAGCTTTGATTGAAGCCGATCCTAAAAATGCCGATATTTATCGCAAAAACTCGACTGCTTATCTAACTAAATTGGACGATTTGGATAATTGGGTAAGATTTGAACTACTCAAAGTTCCGAGCGAAAAACGCAAGCTAATCAGCACTCACGATGCTTTTGCCTATTTTGCCAAAGCTTACAATGTTGAATTTTTATCTCCTTTGGGACTAAGCACCGAATCACAGCCTTCTGCCAAGGATATTGCAAGGTTAATCGACCAAATCCGCAAGCAAAAAATCACCGCATTATTCTTTGAAAATATGAGTGACCAAAGAATAATCAAGCAATTGGAAAAAGATGCCGGTGCAAAAATCGGCGGCACGCTTTATTCCGACGCATTATCATTGCCGGAAGAACCTGCATCGACTTATATCGATATGTTCAAACATAACGTATCCATACTTGTTAGTGCAATGCAGCAAAACCCGGGGAAATAATATTTTCGGCATAAAAAACCCCGCTTGTCGCAAAACAAGCGGGGTTTTTTATTTTCATATTTTAGAAAGTTGCAAGTATGTCTAATACGGAAGAAGTCGTAGTAGAAGACTGTTTACTACAGAATGGACATGAACATGAAGCCGCATAAGCGTGCGATGCAGTCGAACTAGATAGAGAAGATAAAGTTGCCTTTGCAGAAACTTCATTGTCCTTAATCGCTTGTCCGGCAAATGACTGGGAAACACAAAAAACACCAACACCAAGCAGTGAAAGAGCTATAATAGATTTAGCGTCAAATTTCATAATCTCTCCATAGATTGTTTTCTTCTTAGAGAATTACTATAATCCGACTATGCAAGCAAGAAAAAACATGTTAAACAGCTACAAAATAGATATATTTCATTGTGCATAAAATCTTCGCAATGAAAAAGTTTCAGAAAGCCTTTTATAATGCTCAAAATAGCCGTACTCGGTCGTCCCAATGTCGGAAAATCGACCTTATTTAACCGCCTAACCGGGACAAAATTCGCCCTTGTCGACGATATGCCGGGAGTCACCCGAGATTGGCGTGAGGGCAAAGGCAGCATCGCCAATTTAGAATTTGAAGTTTTCGACACTGCAGGTCTAGAACAAGCAGGCAAAAACACGCTTGCCGCCCGCATGACCGCACAATCGCAAAAAGCATTGGATAATGCCGATGCCGCTTTTTTGGTGATCGACGGACTCATCGGGGTCACCGAAGAAGACAAACATTTCGCCAAACTTATCCGCAAAAGCGGCAAAAGAGTCATCGTAATCATCAATAAATGCGAAAGCAGCAAAACCAAAAACTCGGTTGCCGAATGTTACGCTTTGGGACTGGGTGAACCGGTCGCAATTTCGGCTGCCCACGGCGAAGGTATGGCGGATTTATATAACGCAGTTGCCGCACTCGGCGGACAGGAAGAAAAACCTGCTCCGGGTGAAGATAAAACCGAGATTGAAGACGTTATCCAAGTTGCGATTATCGGTCGCCCCAATGCAGGAAAATCAACCTTATTCAATCATTTACTCGGCTTTGAGCGAGTTCTCACCGGTCCTGAAGCCGGCATCACCCGAGATTCGATTGCGGTGGATTTGACATACGAAGGCAAGCATATAAAACTTGTCGATACTGCAGGGATTCGCCGCCGCAGCAACGTCACCGGCAAGGTCGAAAAATTGGCGGTGATCGACAGTAATCGCTCGATCCAATATGCCAATGTCGTGATTTTGATGCTAGATGCAGAATTTGCACTTGAAAAACAAGATTTAACGATTGCTCATCACATTGAGAAAGAGGGTCGGGCAATGATTATCGCAGTCAATAAATGGGATAAGGTTGTAGATAAGTCGTTATATATTAAAGATTTGTATGAACGACTCGAAGATGTTATGCCGCAATTCAAAGGTGTATTGGTGCAGCCGATCTCGGCAGAAAACGGCACAAATATCGACAAACTCATGCAAGCCGTATTTACCGCCTATGAAACTTGGAATATTCGGGTTTCTACCGGCAAATTAAACCAGTGGCTTGCCGAAGCGACGATGCGACATTCGCCGCCGATCGTAAGCGGCAGAAGGCTCAAAATTCGCTATGCAACCCAGATTAAAAGCCGTCCGCCGACTTTTGCCCTTTTCATCAGCAAAGCCGACGAAATGCCGGATAGCTATCTGCGTTACCTCGCCAATAGCTTGCGTGAAGTGTTCAAAATGCCGGGAATTCCGATTCGTATGATTCTCAAGAAAAGCAAAAACCCTTACGCCGACAAAAAGAAGTAAAAAAAACAGGATATAACAACATGAAACATAATAAAATTGAACATTTTATCGAACGATTTATATTTTCCGGACGTTGGCTGCTTGCACCGATTTATATCGGGCTAGTTTGCGGAATATTATTACTGCTTATCAGCTTTATGAAAGAGCTTTTTCATCTATTTTACCTTTTGCCAACGCTTTCTCCCGACGATGCGGTGCTAGGCATTTTATCTCTGATTGATTTATCTCTGGCAGGCAACTTGCTTCTTATAGTTATTTTTTCGGGTTATGAAAATTTTGTTTCAAAAATAAATACCGATGATCATGAGGATCACCCCGAATGGAAAGGCAGCGTCGACTTTTCCGCACTCAAGCTCAAACTTATTGCTTCTATCGTAGCTATATCTGGGATTCAACTCCTTAAAATATTTATGGACGTGGAAAAATATTCCGAAAACCATATTATGTGGCAAGTCATTATCCATTTCGTATTCGTAGTTTCAGGAGTATTGCTCGCACTTATGGATTATATTGCCGCCAAAGGTAAAAAACTAAAATACTAATTGTTCAATTTCCCGGGGCAACGAATTCGCACGTCCGCTGATGCTACCTGCACCGAGACAAACGACTTTGTCCCCTGCCCCGGCAACTTGGCAAACTAAAGCTGCGAGTGATTCAAAGCCTGCAAGCGGCATCACTTTGCGATGCCCGGCATTTTGCAATCCGGTAACCAAAGAGTCACGGTCAAATCCTGCAATCGGCTGCTCGCCTGCCGAATAAACATCGGCAACGATTACTATATCGGCATCGTTAAAGCAGGTGCAGAATTGCTCGAATAAATCCCGCAAGCGTGTGTAGCGATGGGGTTGGACAACCGCAATAACCTTACCTTGCGTACCTTGCAAAGATTGTCTGGCAGCGGTGAGAGTCGCCGCAATTTCGACCGGGTGGTGGGCATAATCGTCGATAACCGTAATGCCTTTTGCCTCGCCGGTTTTGGTAAAACGCCGTTTAACACCGCCAAACCCGGCAAAGGCTTTTTTGAGAATTTCGTCGGCGATTTTTAATTCCTGTGCCACGCTTGCCACCGCCAAAGCATTGCGGATATTATGCTCACCATACATCGGCAATAAAATATCACTGATCACTTTTTTGCTCTCGGCAATTTCAATATCAAAAATCTGCCCGTTTGCTTGATGCCTAATATTAACCGCCCGAATATCGGCTTGCGGAGTCAAACCGTAAGAAATAATCCGCCGATCATGCACTTTGGCAAGCAAAGCCTGCACTTCGGGGTGGTCGATACATAAAACCCCAAATCCGTAAAAAGGAATATTCTCGACAAATTGCATAAACGCCGCACGTAAATTATCGAAATTTCCGTAATAATCCAAATGTTCGGGGTCGATATTGGTGATCACCGCAATCGTTGAAGGTAATTTGATAAAAGTCCCGTCGGACTCGTCGGCTTCAACCACCATCCATTCGCCACTGCCGATTTTGGCATTGGTGCCGTAAGCATTGATGATGCCGCCGTTGATAACCGTAGGCTCTAACTTTGCCGCATCGAACAAGGCAGCCATGAGCGAGGTGGTCGTGGTTTTGCCGTGTGTGCCTGCAATTGCGACCGCCATTTTTAGCCGCATCAACTCGGCAAGCATCTCGGCACGCCGCACTACGGGAATACGTGCCGCACGGGCGGCGACTACTTCGGGATTATCGGCTTTGACCGCCGAAGAAATAATCACCGCCGCCGCATTTTTGATATTTTCTGCAGTGTTGCCGATAAAAACTTCAATTCCTAATTTACGCAAACGCTCAACATTGGCATTGCCGGCAATGTCCGAGCCTTGCACTTTATAGCCGAGATTATGTAAGATTTCGGCAATTCCGCTAATGCCGATGCCGCCGATTCCGACCAAATGTAAAACGCCGACGTTAAGCGGCATATTACGGGCAATCGGGAGGGATTTTTGGCGACGCAGCGGCAGAATTGACATATTTACATTCAAATAAACGGTTAAAGAGCCTTTATATAGTGTTTCCAATAATTTTTACTTAAAAATTTTTGGATAAAAACACTATAAAACATATAATTATAGTCATTTTATCCAATTAAAAATGACTATTTTGTAATTGGAATGACTATATTAGGGATTTGCTAGATTTTCAAGCAAGGATTTAGCAGAAACAAGTTAACTTCTAACTCCCTCTCCCAAAGGGAGAGGAATTTCTTTTCCAACCTCTTAAGTTTTACCGTAATGATATAGCAAACGACTCTGCAAACCGCAAAACCGTCACAAAAAAGAGTCGTGGGGCTTTTTTATGTCTTAAATATCGCCTAAAGAGCGATACATTATATAAACATCGGTAAGACCAAGTCCACTATGGCGGAATGCTTTAGGTACGGTGCCGATGATTTTAAAGCCCATTTTTTGCCACAAAGTCACCGCAGGCTTATTGCTCGCCACGACAAAATTAAATTGCATTGCAATATAGCCGTATTTCTTTGCCTCTTTGAGCGAATAGGCACACATCGCTTGGGCGATGCCCTTACCGCGATAATCTTCCCGTACCATATATCCGGCATTGGCAACATGATCACCGAACCCGGGTTTATTGGGACGCAAGGTAAAAGTGCCGACGATTTCGCTACCGTGTTTAACCACGTACCCCCGACAATTATTGCGAATCCAGATATTTTTAACCTGCTCTTCCGACATATCGGGAGCATAAGTATATGTATCACCGTGCGAAATAACGTCGCTAAATATCTGCCAAATCCCCGCCCAATCGCTCTCGCTTGCCGGCTCAATGCTCCATTTTTCACTCATCTCAACTTGCTTTCTTTGATTTTTTAAACACCTAATATATTATAAATTCTAATTAAATTCAATGTTTTTATGTCTTGCCGAAATTACAAAAAATTGCTATTATTCGGCGTATTTGCAAGGTTATTTATGACTACGTTACTAATATCTAAAGATTTAGACGAAACAGTATTCAGAACGCTTCAATCAATCTGGAATTCCAATCAACATGTTGAGTTTATTTTTGCAAAAGATATTTCATACACCGAAATCAACAAAATTTTTAAATTTTTATTATCAATACTCCCAAACTCATTTGCATTCTCTATATTAGAAAATATAGCAGACGAATATCAAATACACATGGATCTTTTAGAAGAATTACTAGAATTCGGAGACATTGGGTGTAACGAAACAATTTGCATGAGAAATGATTTAAGCATAAATGTTATCAATAAGTGCAAAGAACTCACTCTACACCATCTAAACGGCAAACATATAAAGTAATTAACTCTACTCCGCTTGCTAGCTTTTAGCTTGCTCAGGCATAATATATTTTGCGGCTTCCCACGGGCTGCTATAATCAAAAGTGCGATATGCCTGATTAAGCTTAACAGGCTCATAAACCACCGCTTTTTGCTCTTGGTCGTAGCGAACTTCAACAAATCCGGTCAATGGGAAATCTTTACGTAGCGGATAGCCTTCAAAGCCATAATCGGTAAGCAGGCGACGCAAATCGGGGTGACCGGCAAAGAAAATTCCATACATATCATATGCTTCACGCTCAAACCAACCTGCCGCAGAAAAAACTTCTATAGCCGAAGGAACGGGAGTATTTTCATCGGTTTGGATTTTAATCCGAATACGTTGATTATGTTTTACCGAAAGGAGGTTATAAACCACGTCGAAACGTTTTTCACGCTCGGGATAATCCACACCGCAAAGATCAATAAGCTGGGTAAATAGACAATTTTCATCGTCACGCAAGAAAGTCAACAAAGCGACGATATTTTGTGCATCGACCTTAAGCATCAACTCGCCCAAAGCAATCTCGCTCTCAACATTATTATTCTTTTCCGCAATATATTCGGCAAGTTCTGCAATTGTTTTGCTCATTTGGTTATCCATTAACGTTTAAAAGTTCCGGTTCTTTTTATTTTCTTCTGCAATTGCAAAATTCCGTAAATCAATGCTTCGGCAGTCGGCGGACAGCCGGGGACGTAAACATCGACCGGAACGATACGATCACAACCACGCACCACAGAATAGGAATAATGATAATATCCGCCGCCGTTGGCACAGCTGCCCATCGAGATAACATAACGAGGCTCTGCCATTTGGTCGTAAACCTTACGCAATGCCGGTGCCATTTTGTTGCACAAAGTTCCGGCGACGATCATAACGTCGGCTTGGCGAGGGCTGGGGCGAAACACCACCCCGAATCTATCCATATCGTAACGTGAAGCCGCTGCTTGCATCATCTCGACCGCACAGCAGGCAAGCCCGAAAGTCATCGGCCAGAGCGAGCCGGTTCTTGCCCAATTCACCAATTTATCGAAATTCGCCACCACGTAGCCTTTGTCGTTGAAGCTTTCGATAACGCTGCCAAGCATCTCATCTTGGCTCAATTGCAGGTTTGCAGGTAGATTCATTGCGATATTATCCCTAGAGTTTTACAATATTTATACGATTAGATAAGCCGAAATAAAAATAAATGCAAAATTTTTTATCTTTTTGCTTCAATTTTTATTTGTCTTGTGTTAGAAGCACGCTCGATTAACTAAATATTCATAGGATTTCTCATGGCAACTACATTACGTTTTAGTCGCGGCGGAGCAAAAAAAGCTCCTTATTTTCGCTTGGTAGCTACCGATTCACGCAGCCCACGCGACAGTAAATTCATCGAAAAGCTCGGAACTTACAATCCGTTGCTTGCCAAAACCGATGAAAAACGCTTCGTCTGTAACGTCGAACGTATTCAATATTGGCTTTCGACCGGTGCAAAACCGTCGGAAACCGTTGCACGTTTCTTGCGTAATGCCGGCGTAATCACTACCCAACCGACCTATGCTCCGAAAGCTAAAGGCACCGGTAAAAAAGGTAAAGACGCAGCTTAGTCAAATAAAGTTATAGGCGGGTGAGATATGAATATCAAGTCGCAAACTCGCCTTATAACTCTCGGTGTTATCACCTCCGTACACGGAGTCAGAGGTCAGGTTAAAATCCGCTCTTTTACCGAATATCCCGAAGATTTAATCGCTTACGGCGATTTGCAAAATCAAGCCGGACGAATTTTCAAAGTTACAATCACAGGACAAAATCATGATGTTTTAATTGCTTCTATCGAAGGTATAACCGATAGGGATCAAGCCGAAAAATTAAAAACCATTGAACTTTGCGTTCCAAGATCCGCCCTCCCCGCTCCCGACGAAGACGAATATTATTACGAAGATTTGGTCGGACTTAACGTAATCGACGAGCAAGGCAATATTTTCGGAGAAGTCACCGCAATCAATAATTTCGGTGCAGGCGATATAATTTACATCAAAACAGTCGACGGCAAAGACGAATTATTCCAATTTAATAAAGCCTCATTCCCCAAAATTGATTTCGCAAGCGGCAATATTACAATAGTCCCTCCGGAAATAGTAAAATCGGAAATTTTAGAATAGCAAGTATATCAAACTTGAAAGTTTGGCAGAAGATGAAAAAACTAATTATTACGGCATCAATTTTTATCGGCTTATATTTTCTCTACCAGTCATATCCTTTCGGAAGTTTTAACTATCGTCTGACCTTGGTAATCGAGACACCTGAGGGGGAAATTGTCGGCAGTTCCGTTCGTAAAATATATGTGTTTACCGAGCCAAAAATATTTCCTGAACAGCGTTCTCGTCATTCAGATGTAAAAGGCGAAGCGGTAGTAGTTGATTTAGGTAAGCGAGGCGTTTTGTTTGCATTGCTAAGCAAGGAGAATGATAACGATTATGGTGATAGAATTGCATTCCAAGAATTTCCTCAACTTGGCGGAATGAAACCGGAAGCCATAAAGAATTACCCTAATATAAAAGCAAAGAACAACTTGTCCTTTGACAAACTGCCGATGCTTATACGTTTTCGAGATATTAACGACCCAAAAACGGTGGAAAAGGTTGACCCAGACAATTTAAAGAAATCGTTCGGTAAAGGCGTTAAATTGGTTTCTGCAACAATTGAAATAACAGATGATGAAGTTACTACAGGAAAAATTAAAGACCTGTTGCCGTGGTTTAGTGGCTGGAAAAATTATGGAGGAAATATATCTAAAAATATTATTCCTAATGAAAACACACTTCCAGAGCATCTTTTAATTCCAAGATATTTTATGGCAGGAGAATAAATAAATAGCCACCATAATATCATTCCCCAAAATAGATTTCGCAAGCGGCAATATTACAATAGTCCCTCCGGAAATCGTAAAATCGGAAATTTTAGAATAGCAAGTATATCAAACTTGAAAGTTTGGCAGAACATGAAAAAACTAATTATTACGGCATCAATTTTTATCGGCTTATATTTTCTCTACCAGTCATATCCTTTCGGCAGTTTTAACTATCGTTTGACCTTGGTAATCGAGACACCTGAGGGAAAAATTGTCGGCAGTTCCGTTCGTAAAGTATCTGTATTTACCGAGCCAAAAATTTTTCCTGAACAGCATTCTAGTCATTCAGAAGTAAAAGGCGAAGCGGTAGTAGTTGATTTAGGTAAGCGAGGCGTTTTGTTTGCATTGCTAAGCAAAGAGAATGATAACGATTATGGTGATAGAATTGCATTCCAAGAATTTCCACAACTTGGCGGAATGAAACCGGAAGCCATAAAGAATTACCCTAATATAAAAGCAAAGAACAACTTGTCATTTGATAAGTTGCCGATGCTTGTGCATTTTAGAGATATTAACGACCCCAAAACGGCGAAAAAGGTTGACCCGAACCATTTAGAAAAATCGTTCGGTAAAGGCGTTAAATTAGTTTCAGCAACAATTGAAATAACAGATGATGAAGTTACTACAGGTGTTGAAAAACGGTTGCCTTGGATCAGCAATTATTACAATAAGTTATTTGATGGAAACCGTTATGAAAAAATAGAATCAAGCGATCGCTTTGCTAATAGTATTGGTGCAGGCGACTTTTCCGCAGGAATGGGGTTATCACAACATTAATTTGCTCGTGTGTATACATTAAATTGCATAATACAAATCAATGTTAGCGGCAATATTACAATAGTCCCACCGGAAATAGTAAAATCGGAAATTTTAGAATAGAATAATATTTTTTTTCTATTAGGCTGAATATTATTTCAACCGTTCAAGAGACAAAAATGGCAAAAACTTCTAAGAAAATAAGTTTGGCATTACAAGGCGGCGGATCGCACGGAGCCTATACTTGGGGAGTTTTAGACCGTTTACTCGAGGACGAACGCATTGAATTCGAAGGTATCAGCGGCACCAGTGCCGGGGCAATGAATGCTGCGGTAATGGTCGACGGTTATGCCAAAGGCGGACGTGAGGGAGCAAGGCAAGCTCTCGATACTTTCTGGTATAATGTCAGCGAAATCGGGAAATTAAGCCCGGTGCGACATATGCCGATGCAAAAAACCTTCCGGCACTGGAATATGGATTGGTCGCCTGCTTTCTCATTTTTTGACATTTTAACCCGTGTATTTTCACCTTACCAAACCAACCCGCTTAATATAAATCCGCTCCTGGAAATCTTAGAGAAAACCATCGACTTCAAACGCTTGCGTAAATCCGATGCAATCGAATTATTCGTCACCGCCACTTCGGTAACCACGGGGCAGCCGAGAATTTTTGATTTGAGTGAAATCAGTGCCGACGCAGTTATGGCATCTGCCTGTTTGCCGTTTTTATTTCAAGCGGTTGAAATGGAAGGTGATTATTTCTGGGACGGCGGCTATATGGGCAACCCGTGCATTTGGCCGCTCACCTATAATTGCAAAGGCAGTGACATTGTTATTGTTGAGATCAACCCGATTATCCGCAAGGAAAAACCGGTTAAAGGCAAAGATATTATCAACCGACTCAACGAAATATCGTTTAACTCGAGTCTAATCTCGGAGATGAGGTCAATCCATTTCGTCAATCGCCTGATTGAGAGCAACAACATTAAAGACCCCAATTACCGCAAATTAAATATCCATTTAATCGCCTCGACCAAAGAGATGTTAAAGCTTAACGCATCGAGCAAACTCAATGCAAGTTGGGACTTTTTTGTCCATTTACACAAACTCGGTAGAGAGGCTGCGGATTGTTGGCTGGGAAATAATTTCGATGCAATCGGCAAACATTCTTCGGTTGATATTGAAAAAGCATTCCTCGGCAATCCAAAAAAACCTAAAAAATAAGCAAATCAACTAGTAATACTTTACAGAGTAAATTTATTATTTTAGTTAAAAAGCGTAACCTTAACTTTTAAATTATTAGAAAAATGAACTCTGTAAAAATCACTCCGCAAATGGTCGCCGAACACGGTCTAACTACTGAAGAATATACAAAAATTTTGGGAATTTTGGGGCGTGAACCCAATATCACCGAACTCGGCATATTTTCGGTAATGTGGAGTGAGCATTGTTCATATAAAACCACCCGCAAATGGCTCGGCACCTTGCCGACCAAAGCTCCGCACGTAATTTGCGGGCCGGGCGAAAATGCCGGCGTTATCGATATCGGCGACGGGCAAGCCGCAATCTTCAAAATGGAATCGCACAACCACCCTTCTTACATCGAGCCTTATCAAGGTGCGGCAACCGGAGTCGGCGGAATTTTGCGTGACGTATTCACGATGGGAGCAAGACCAGTCGCCAATATGAACGCTTTGCGTTTCGGCTCGCCTTCCCACCCCAAAACCAAGCATTTAGTTGCAGGTGTAGTTGCAGGAATCGGCGGATACGGCAATTGCGTCGGCGTTCCCACCGTCGGCGGCGAATGTATTTTCCATGAATCTTACAACGGCAATATTTTAGTTAATGCAATGACGGTCGGTATTGCCGACAGCGACAAAATATTCTACTCGGCAGCCGCAGGGATCGGCAATCCGGTGGTTTATGTCGGCTCAAAAACCGGACGTGACGGCATTCACGGTGCAACCATGGCATCGGCAGAGTTTGACGAAAACTCCGAAGACAAACGCCCGACCGTGCAAGTCGGCGATCCGTTTACCGAAAAATTGCTTATCGAAGCATGTTTGGAACTAATGGCGACTGATGCAATCATCGCTATTCAAGATATGGGTGCGGCAGGTTTGACTTCGTCATCTTTGGAAATGGCAGGCAAAGGCGGCACTGGCATCGAACTCGAGATCGACAAAGTCCCAATGCGGGAATCCGGCATGACTCCTTACGAAGTGATGCTTTCGGAATCGCAAGAACGTATGTTGATGATCATCAAACCCGAAAAAGAAGATATGGCTCGTAAAATCTTCGAAAAATGGGAATTGTCGTTTGCGGTTATCGGCAAAATCACCGACACTGGGAATTTGGTGTTAAAAATGCACGGCGAAGTTTACGCAGATCTACCCGTAGCTCCGATCAGCACCGACGCTCCGATCTACGACCGCCCTTATGAGAAAAAGCTGCCGGGTGCAAGTTATAAGTTGCAGGCGGAAGATAGCAAAAATTTGCAACTTTCTACATCGCTTAAAACCCTACTCGGCTGCCCCGATCTTGCAAGCAAAGCTTGGATCTGGCAACAATATGACCATATGGTGATGAACGATACCGTCGCACGTCCTGGCGGCGATTCGGCAATCGTGCGAGTTCACGGCACAAGCAAAGCCCTGGCAATTACTACCGATTGTACACCACGTTATTGCTTCGCCGATCCTTACGAAGGCGGCAAACAGGCAGTTGCAGAAACCTGGAGAAATATCACCTCAGTCGGCGGAACACCGCTTGCAATCACCAATTGCCTCAATTTCGGCAATCCACAAAAGCCTGAAATCATGGGACAAATCGTCGGCTGTTTGGAAGGTATGCGTGATGCCTGTTTAGCTCTCGATTATCCCGTAGTATCAGGCAATGTCTCGCTTTATAACGAAACCTCAATCGGCGATAAAGTTTCCGCAGTCCAGCCTACACCTGCAATCGGCGGAGTCGGCATCTTAAAAGACGTTGAAAAACGGGTTGCCGGTAATTTCGTCGCAGGAAATCAAGATATTATCCTAATCGGCGACACAAAAGGACATTTGGGCAGCTCACTTTTCTTACGTGAAGTTTTGGGCAAAGAAGAAGGCACTCCGCCACCGGTTGATTTATCGCAAGAACGCAAAAACGGCGATTTCGTCCGTGAATTGATAGTAAGCGGTCAAGTCACCGCCTGCCACGATCTTTCCGACGGCGGATTGCTAATTGCACTTTGCGAAATGACGTTTGCAAAAAATATCGGTGCGGCAATTGCCTATGAAAATAATCTCAACATTTTTGAGTTTTTGTTCGGCGAAGATCAAGCCCGCTACCTAATCACCGCAACGCCTGAAAATAGTGTGGCGATTATTGCAGCCGCAAACAGCTTAAATATTGCAACGCAGCATTTAGGTAAAACCGGTGGCGATGCAATTATAATCAACGATTTACTCAATGAAAAGATTGCCGATTTGAAGAAAATCAATGCCGATTGGTTGCCGAATTATATGGGCTAGTCTGTATGAAAAATGCAGGCTCGGGCAAGTTTATCTGGTATCTCAATCGCCTAAAATCAATGTCGGCAATTGAGATATTACATCGGGTTGACGAGCAAATAAAACGCAAACAAGATCTTTTGTCGCCGCCAAAAATCTCGGGAATTTATTTTGACCTCCCGAAAATCCCGGGACTTCGGGAGGGTTTAAATAACTCTCCCCATGCCGAAAATTACATTAAATCTATCCGCCCTCATTATGAGAAAATCCAAAACGGTGAGTTTGAATTTCTTGGGTCTGAATGGAAAAATAATAGCGAAACAAAATGGCATTTTGATCCGATAAGCGGGAATATTCGCAATAACGATAAATTCTGCTTCGCAATCGATTATCGCCACGATAAAAAATACGGCGACGTTAAATATATCTGGGAACTCAACCGCTTGCAATATTTGCAGGATTTTGCCGCCCTTGCATTTTTTAGCCAAGATAAAGAAATCATCAAATTTGTTATCGCCGAACTTGCAAGCTGGATCGATAATAATCCGCCTTATCTCGGGGTTAATTGGGCATCGGGGATTGAACTTTCACTACGATTGCTAAGTATTTTTATCGTCACGACTTTTTTAAAAGAACATATCAATCCCGATTTGCACGAGAAAATTTGCAATATGATTGAAGCACATACGCTGTGGCTCGAACGCTACCCTTCCCGCTTCAGCTCGGCAAATAATCATCTCTTGGCGGAAGCTTTAGGCTTATTTCTGGTCGGCACTTTCTGCCCCGATTTGGCAAACGCCAAACAACGCCAAAGCAAAGCTTGGCAAATCTTAAGCGACGAAACCGGCAAACAAATTCTTGCCGACGGTGTGGGTGCCGAACAGGCAATCGCCTATACCGCATTCTCTTTGGAAATATTATTAACCGCCTGTTATATTGCCGAAATTGCCCAAATAAAAGTTCCCGACCACTATAAAAATCGTATTGGTTTGGAAGCCGAATATTTACTTTGGTTTACCGATAAATCCGGCAATCAACCTCGCATCGGCGATGATGATAGCGGAAAAACACTCGGCTTTTGCGAGAACGGCAATTACGTAAGCTCGATTCTCGGCTCGGTTGCAGCATTGCTGGAACGCCCCGATTTAACCCCACCTGCTCTACATTTTGCATTTCGCAATATTTTGTTCGGGTTTAGCGGAAACAAAGCAAAATCTCCGCTCGGAATTCGCACTTTTAACGCCGGCGGCTATACAATTTGCCGTTATTACTCCAAATTTGACCGGGAAATTTTATTTGCGATCGATCACGGGAATCTTGGCTATCTCTCAATCGCCGCCCACGGACATGCCGACGCACTGGCAATCTGGCTCCATATCGACGGACAGCCTATTTTAGTCGATGCCGGCAATTATATCTATCACGGCGACGATAAATTGCGTGAATTTTTCCGCAGCACCGCCGCCCACAATACTTTATGCCTGGAAAGAAGCAATTCGAGCATATCTTCGGGCAATTTTAACTGGTCGCATAAAGCAAAGGCAAAGCTTATTGCAAGCGAATACGGTGATGATTTTATCAAGATCGAATGCGAACATGACGGTTACGCAAAACGTTTTGCAACTATTCATAATCGCTGCATTAAAGCATCTTCAAGCGGATTTAGCGTTGAGGATAAATTACTAGGCGGACGGCAAAATTATGTTGAGATCGGGTTCTTACTAAACCCCGATTTGCAGATCGAACAACAAGAACGGCAAATTATATTGAGTAAAAACGGAGTTAATTTACTTGCAATATCAAATATTAGCCCGCTAAAAATTGCACTGCGAGATAGCCTATATTCTCCTGCTTTCGGCAAAAAAGAAACCGCCAAGCAACTAGTGTTTAGCGGCATCTTAAAACCCGACGATAAATCGATTACTAAATTTGAATTTATCGCTTAGTAATTGAGATAATTTGCAAAATATTGACGAATATTCTTGTCTAATTCACCTTCCAATGAATGAATTAAGTCAAGTGTGATCTTATGATATAATGCGTTGCGGTCGGCAATAGTAGCATCTTCAGAAATAGTATGCGAATTATTCGCCGAGGCATGGACTCTGGCAATCGGCAACGGTTTTGACTCATTGTAAATTTTTAACTCCACCTCGAGTTTGCCGACATATTCTTCGGTTTGCTCCTTGGTGAAAAACCCTTCAATGCCTTTTTTCTGTTTACCGAGATCTTTTTTGACTATACTCGCCTCGATTATCGCAACTTCCATTGTGTCTTTTTGACCGACTGCAAGCAAGCGTTTAGCAGCCCATTGCTTTACTGCTTCGGCAGGAGTCACATCGGAAAGTTTTTCGACATGGGGAGGTCTATCTGAAGTGTCGTATTCTTCCGATAGGTTTATTCTTGCAACATTGAGGTTGTAAACAGATTCGCCGAGATTTAAATCAGACTTAATCGGCAACGGAGTTTGCTGACACGCACAAAGTAAAAAAACAATGCCTACAAAGATTATATTACGCATAATTTTCTCCTATAAAAATTCTTCAGATAAAGCAACACCCCTGTTTTAAGGCAGGGGTGCAAATCAAATCGAAAGGTTTGATTGATTATCTATACAATATTTTTTAAAAAAATCAAGCAGCTTCTTGCTCTTCATTTCCGGTAAATACCGGACCTGAATCTTGACCTTTTGCAGATTCGTCACGATCGATGAATTCGATGATCGCAAGCGGTGCATTATCACCGTAACGGAAACCGGCTTTCAAAACACGAACATAACCGCCTTGACGCTCTTTATAACGTTCGGCAAGAGTTGTGAATAATTTGTCTACCATTTTTTTATCGGCAATTTGTGAAATCGCTTGGCGACGTGCATGCAAATCACCGCGTTTTCCGAGAGTAACCAATTTTTCTACGATCGGACGCAATTCTTTTGCTTTCGGCAAAGTGGTCGAAATTTGCTCGTGCTTAATGATCGCTTGGCACAAATTAGCAAACATCGCTTTGCGATGTGCAGTGGTTACATTTAGCTTACGGCCGCTCATATTATGACGCATGTCTGTCTCCTTTGACTACCCTGATTTTGCAATCTCACAAAATCTTCTTTATTTTATTAGTACGGATCCTCGAATTTACGAGCTAATTCTTCGATATTTTCCGGTGGCCATTCAGCGACCTCCATACCGAATTTTAGTCCCATAGCAACGAGAACTTCTTTAATTTCATTGAGCGATTTACGACCGAAATTCGGTGTTTTAAGCATTTCGCCTTCAGTTTTTTGCACCAAATCGCCGATGTAAATGATATTGTCGTTTTTCAAGCAATTCGCCGAACGTACGGAAAGTTCGAGTTCGTCGACCTTTTTGAGCAAGTAAGGGCTAAATTTAAGCTCGGATTTTTCATCTTTTTTATCTTCAACGACTTGTTCGTCAAAGTTAATGAACAAACGCAATTGATCTTGCAAAATGCGTGCCGAGAAAGCAACTGCATCTTCAGGAGTTACGGTTCCGTCGGTTTCAATGCTCAAAGATAATTTGTCATAATCGGTAACTTGTCCGACACGGCTATGGTCAATTTTATAGCTGACTTTACGAACCGGGCTAAACAAAGCATCGATTGGAATCAAGCCGATAGGAGCATCTTCCGGACGATTTTGTGAAGCACGAACATAACCTTTGCCGACTTCAACAATCATTTCCATATTCAATTTTGCACCTTTATCCAAAGTACAAATAACGTGATCTTTGTTAATGATTTCAAGATCATGCGGCACGTCGATCATACCTGCGGTAACTTCGCAAGGACCGACTGCGGTAAGATTGATGCGTTTTTTCTCATGCGACAAAGCTTTGATACGCAATTCTTTGATATTCAAGATTATATTTACGACATCTTCACGAACACCTGGAACGGAAGAAAATTCATGCAACACACCTTCGATCTTGATAGCGGTAACTGCTGCACCTTGCAAAGAAGACAACAAAATACGACGCAAAGCAACACCGAGAGTGTTACCGAAACCGCGTTCGAGCGGCTCTGCTACTATGGTAGCAATGCTTGAATTATTTTTTGCAAAATCTACTTCGAGTTTGCTCGGCTTAATCAAATCCTGCCAATTCTTACTAATCATGCTTGCGGCTCCAATTTGTTAAAATTTGTTGAGAATATATCAACTATTAAACTCTGCGGCGTTTCGGCGGACGGCAACCGTTATGCGGAACCGGAGTAACGTCTTTAATCGAATTAACGACCAAGCCTACAGCTTGCAAAGCACGCAATGCAGACTCACGACCGGTACCGGGACCTTTTACTTCAACCATAACGGTTTTAAGACCGTGTTCTTGTGCCTTACGGGCAGCAGCATCGGCAGTGATTTGTGCAGCATAAGGAGTCGCCTTACGTGAACCTTTAAAACCGTGTGAACCTGCAGAAGACCAAGAGATCGTATTACCCTGCATATCACTGATCGTAACGATAGTATTATTGAACGAAGCATTAACATGCACAACGCCTGCACTGATATTCTTACGTTCACGTTTTTTGATACGAGCTGCAGAAGCGTCTTTATCTTTACTTTTCGGTTGAGCCATTTACTTGAGTCCTTACCTAATTATTTCTTAGAAGCGATTTTTTTACCGGCAATCGCTTTGGCTTTGCCTTTACGTGTACGTGCGTTAGTATGCGTACGTTGACCACGAACCGGCAAACGCTTGCGATGACGCAATCCGCGGTAACAACCGAGATCAACCAAACGCTTGATGTTCATAGAAACTTCACGACGCAAATCACCTTCAACGGTGTAATCACGATCGATAGTCTCACGAATCTTGATCACCTCGCCTTCGCTCAATTGATGAACGCGTTTTGACTCACCTATACCGGTCTTATGGCAGATTTCTGCCGCTTTTTTCTGACCGATTCCGTGAATATACTGCAAAGCAATTATTATGCGTTTGCCTGTAGGAATATTAACACCTGCTATACGAGCCACAAATTCTCCTTGAGAAACAAAAACTTGAAAAACCTACCGTTACGACGACTCAAGCTCACGCCAATCGCAACAAATTATTAAGAGGGTGAAATAATATGTATTTACACCTTTCTGTCAACCATTTTCTTATACTTATAACATAAAATATTTAAGCTACCGACAAATAAAGCTAAAACTTAAGCATTATTGCTATTGCTAGCGTATAAAATTAGTGCTATTACACTACATATAGTATGTAAACAAGAATTTTTATTAGGCAAAAAACGATGAAAGTCGGCGAATATTCTCCGGTAAGCAAGGCAGGTCGAGCAACCGGCAAGAAAAATGTTTCTGCCGCAGGCGGTGATTTTCTCGGATTATTAGGCATAAAAGAACCAGATGCAACTCCGCAAATCGCATTTACAAACGATGTGCAATCACTTTCTATGGACACTTTGCTTTCCCTTCAGCAAATGCCGGAAGAAGAATTTAACCGCAAAAAAGCCCTGCAAGACAGTTTTGACCTCCTTGATACGCTCGACAATCTGAGGAATTCGCTACTCGGCGGCGAAATATCAAAAAATACGCTCGCTAAGTTGCAAAATATCGTTGCTCTAAAAAAACAAATCGGCAATGATTCTAGGCTTAAGGATATTATCGCCGACATCGAATTACGTGCCGCCGTAGAAATTGCCAAGCTTGAAAACTCACTATCCCCTAAAAAAGATTAAGAATTTATGCACCTAAACACATATAACGAACAGCTCCGCCACCTCACCCTATCGATAGTCGAAATGGGCGGATTGGTTAAAGAAATGATTGCAAGTGCTTTTGAGTCACTGATTGCAAAAGATGATGAACTCAAAGATCATATTCGAGGTTTAGACAGAAAAGTCAATCTATTAGACCGTAGCATCAACGAACAGGCGACTATGATGCTGGCTTTGCGTAGCCCGATGGGCGACGATTTACGCTTCGTAACCTCGGCACTCGGGATTGCAAGTGATTTGGAACATGCAGGCGACTTGGCAAAAAACACAGGCAAACGCTCTTTGAAACTCGGATCGTACGCTCCCGATGCAGTAATTGCCAAACTCAAAGATATGCAAACCGTGATTTTGGCGATGATCGGCGATGCTTTAACCGCAATCGAACAACGTGACCCCGATCTTGCAATCGATGTCTGGAAACGTGACAAAGCAGTCGATGATATTTATCACGAAGTTCTTAAATTACTGCAAGAAGATATGCAGAAAAACCCCGATTCAATCGAAGCTATAACCCATTTTGTCTTTGCCAATAAGAATTTTGAACGCATCGCTGATTATGCGACCAGCCTTTCTCGCACGGTTTATTACGTAACCACCGGAAAACAACCCGACAAAGAGGTGCTTAAGGGGAAGTGAGTTTTTAAATAGTACTAATTATGTGCTACGCCATGCAATTTGGAAAAACAGGATAATCCCCCCATCTGGGAGAGGGATAGGGTAAGGGTAAATATTCTAGATTGCAACAGCCTCACGATGAATATTTTTTACCGCAACCCAGAAATAGCAAAACGAGTTAAGGGGGAAGTGTGAGTGAAATTAATTTACAATTAGAGGTCATCAATGTTTGATTCAAAAAAAATAATCGCTGTTTTAATTCTAGTTCTGGTTCTTTTTATCAAGCTTTGTCAAAAATCGGGCAAACATTCAGCAGATATAGCTAATATAAATGATATGCATTCTATAATAGATGCTTTGCAAAAAGTAGATAAAGAGCCTAGATGTTTAGTTCCAAATTCTCATGGTTTATGCTATAAAGAGATAAAGGAGACAAATTTATGGGAAATATATTGCATTCTAACGCCAAGACCACGCCTGCAATCCGAAAAGAAATACAGGAATCTA
>Ga0247839_1002430_pt1 | contig 28013 bp, 21 predicted proteins | sample LaCruzMarch2015__6_FD_192405 | JGI IMG/M metagenome (GOLD analysis project Ga0247839, IMG submission 192405) | Freshwater microbial communities from meromictic Lake La Cruz, Castile-La Mancha, Spain - LaCruzMarch2015_16m | ecosystem: Environmental > Aquatic > Freshwater > Lake | place: Spain... | reverse complement strand
CGGGTAATTATAACGTTGATCGTGAAACTGAATTAATTAAAGCCGAGGAATTGGCTCCATTAGACCCAACATTATTGTCACAATGTGTAGGAAATGCAATGGCGAAAAGTGATTCCGCAGGAACAATTAACTATTTAGAAAAATTACAAGTCAATAACTTACTTTCTAAAGAGGTTATCTCCTATGCAAAAGATTTGCTACTTTCTGCCGCAGAAGACCAGGTATTAATCACCCATGGATTTTTTGATTCGTATGGTGTTGCCTATCAGCAATACATTAACAAATTTCATTCTGAGCTAACTACTATTTCGTTGGATCTTATGCAAAGTGAATCCTATCGCTATCAATTGGTGAAGCAAGGATTTTTACTCCCGAAGAGCAATACAATAAACACGAGTTATTTAGCATCTTTTTGTAATTTGAATAGCGACAAAAATATTGCTTTGTCTATGACATTGCCAAGAGAATATTTATCCCCGATAAAAGAGTTTTTATTTCCAATTGGATTGGTTTTTGAATACCGACAAAATAATATATCGAGCAATGACAATTTAGTTTTGCGCAATGAAAAATTATGGAATCGGACATTAGAAAAACGAAATATGAATCAATTTCAATCCATAGAAAGCAATAATCTATCATCTAACTATTTACCCATGTTACTTTATCTAAAAGCTGAGTATACTTCAAAGGGTGATAAATTGAAATTGGACTGGGTAGAAAAAGAAATAGATCTTGCGGCACGGAAATCTGGAAAACAAAGCTATATCAAGAAACATTAACATGATATTACTCAAAAAAAAGTATGATTCTATTCCTGATGAAGAATTGATGGCCTTGCTATCAAAAGGGGATAAGCGTGCATTTGATGAGTTATATCATAGGTATTCGGGTGTATTGTTTGGGTATTTTAATAAAATGCTTTGGCGTGATCGCGAAAAAGCGGAAGATTTAGTCCACGATATTTTTGCAAAGATTATTGTTTCACCACAATCTTTTGATGTTACTCGCTCTTTTAAAACTTGGTTGTTTGCGGTAGCTTGTAATATGTGCAAAAATGAATACAAGCGGAAAGAAGTACGGAAAAATACTTCGATAGGAATTGACAATCACATTTCGATTAAAAGTGATGTTAATGTTTTTAATGAAGTACAAGATAAAATTTTTATGTCTGCATTTGACAAAAGCTTGATCCAATTGGATGAAAAACACCGCGATGTATTTTCTCTACGGCATCTTCAAGGATTCTCCCTAAAGGAAATTGCAGATGTGTTGGAAATCAATGAGGGGACTGTCAAATCTCGCTTGTTTTATGCAACAAAGCAATTAGCAGAAAAATTAAAAGAATACCAGGTGGTTTTAAGTCATTAAAAAATAAAAAAATGGATGCTCAATTAGAAAATTGTATTAAATCGAAGTCTTATGCTGAACTTACTAGTGCAGAAAGTGCTGGCTTGTCGATTTATTGTACGAACGAGGATGAATTTAATTTATTAAAGGAAATCTATAACTCAATTGACTTACAGGAGAATTTTAGCTCTATGCCGAATCATTCTGTGAAAATAAAATTAGATCAGCTTTTTGAAGAAAATCATGCTGCTACTTTGAATGGTCGCTCTACTATAAATACGAAGTACTTTTATCAGAAACCGTTATATTATTTAGCAGCAGCAAGTGTGGTTCTCGCCATTTCTTTACTATTTATTGATTTTAATTCAACTCAAATCACCCAAGTGAAAACGGGGCGTACTATTCCGGTAAAAAAGGAAAAGGGGAAGGAAATCAAAGCAATTGTACCAGAGGACAAAACTTTATTAGCTAAAAACATAATCCCTAAACCTGCTCCTCGTAAGTTTAAAAATGAAAAGCTTCCAGTTTTGACCGCAGAGATGGAAGAAGTAATCGCTTATGAAGATGTTAATGAAATTCCTTCTTTTTCATTTCAAGCCGGTTATAAAGGAACTTATGATGACGATTTCGTAGCTGATTTTGATGGTGAGATAACGAAGGAACGTGCAGATAGGAATAGTTCTCCACTTCTTGAAATACCTGAAATGTTGGAGGTCTTATTTACTGCTTACTAAACAGATTTCCTTAGGACGAAATGTTCTTTGTGTTTAGTTTCTTGTCTAATTAACAGCCCCATTTTAAAAAAATCAATCGTTAGGTGATATTGTTTATCACTGGATATTTTTTTCCATGCACTAAACATATCCTTGCTCCAACGAATGTCATCCAATATAAAAATGGTGTCGTTATGCGTATATTTTTCAAGTAATCTTAAATACTCAATTAAACTATTTCCATCATGGTGCCCATCTATAAATACAAGGTCAAATAATTCTTTGATTGGCTCTTTAAAATAATCTTGAAATGTGGAATTCCTTACATGAATTTGATCATTTAGTCGGTGCTTCGCGATGGTTTCTTTCCCCTTATTGTAGGTTGCGTTACAGCCTTCTACGGTAATTATTTCTGCCTTTGGGTTTCCCCAATGCATGTGTAAAGTCCCAGTTCCTAAAGATGTCCCCAACTCTAAGACCTTCATGGGTTCATAGGCATGCATGATTCTATATAATAATTCACCGTATTTTTTTTGAGTTGAATTGGTTGAAAAGATTTGTTTTACGGTTCTTTGTTTCCCTAATTTTTTTGAGCCAGCTCCAAATTCTTTAAATTCGATGCTTGTATTATCAGATTTTAATTCGGTAAAGAGTGCTTTTTGACGATCCTTTATCGCTGAAGAAATAGGCATACTAAGAACTTTATCCATTAAGTTGTAAACAAATGGCGAATGTATTCCTTGCCTTCCTTTGGCATTCAAGCTATATTTTATAAATTCGAACCCTATATTCATTCAGCAAAGAAAAGAAATCGTTTTTAAATGACCGAAAACCAAGTTAATTTAATAAAAAATCAACGTGATAAAATTTTTTATGAGGCCGTAAGTTTGTCAATCATTAAGCCGTGTACGCTTGGTGATGGCATACTACACCTTTCTTCCGAAGAGTTTTTAGCGTATAAAGATAAATTTGACAGGGGGAATCATCGGGTATGTGTTTTTATTCCTGCTTCTGGCTCTGGTTCGAGAATGTTCGAGTTTGTTCGTGATTACTTATACAGTCCTTCGGAAAGGACGCGTGGGCTCATTGAAAAAATGTTTAGTCAGATTTCGGATTTCGCTTTCTACCAATTGCTTTCTCAGGAAATAAAGGAACAGATAGTTGCTGGAGAGATTGATTGGCGTTTTTTATTGTCGTTTTTAATGGATAAGGAAGGCTTGAATTATGGAGAATTACCTAAAGGATTATTTCCATTTCATCGGTATGATACCGGTGTGAAAAGTGCGATTTCAGAGCATATTCAGCAATCCACCTTAATCAATGCCTCAGATATCGCATTTCATTTTACTATTCAGAAACGTTTTGAAGATGTTATATGTAATGAAATTAACAATATTGAAAATGAGACGCTCCAAAAGTTTAATGTTTCGTATTCCGAACAAGATGAGGATTCTAATTCGTTTGTATTTAATGCTAACAAAGAACCCATTACAGATGATCAGGGTAACTTTATTCGACGACCAGCAGGCCATGGGGCTTTGCTATCCAATTTATCCGCGATAGATAGCTCTCTTATTTTTATTAAAAATATTGATAATATTCAGCATTTTTCTAAATCTTCCGTTTCAATTTTGACATGGAGTGCTTTGGCGGGACTGTTGGTTGAAATTCGAACGGCATTAAAATCCTTAGCAGTAAATCCAATATATGAACAGTTAGTTTCGATAAATGTCAAATATGGCTTATATACTGATTCAGAGTTGTCCATGAATAAGGAACCTTCACAATTTTTGACTTTGATTAATCGCCCAATACGTGTTTGTGGTATGGTTAAGAATGAGGGATATCCCGGCGGCGGTCCATTTATGGTTGAAAAAGATGGGGTTGTTTCAAAGCAAATAATCGAAAAGGTACAAGTGATTGATAATGCCGATGAAAATATATTGTTTTCAAGCACGCATTTTAATCCTGTAATGATGGTGGTTTGTAAGAAAGATTTGAATGACATGGATATTCAACTGTCTGAATTTGTTGATGATAATGCTTTTCTGAAAATATCGAAATCGGTGCAAAACGAAGAAATTAGTTTCCTTGAATTACCAGGATTGTGGAACGGTAGTATGTATTTTTGGAATTCCGTTTTTGTTGAGATCCCCAATGAAACATTTAGTCCCGTCAAATCAGCATTGGATTTATTGAGTCCTTTACACACGGAATAAATTTCTTTTATTTAAAATTTTCAAAGATATTTTTTTAATTTTAGCGAAAAAAAAAGATGACTAAGTACTTTCAACTATTATGTGTTTCCTCGCTGCTATTTATCTTCTGTGAGAATAATTTTGCCCAACAAAAACGAACTATTTCATTAAATTGGTTGTCTTGTGCACAAACAGCACTGCCAATTTTTGGGGAACCTCAAATTAATTCAACTTCTTCAGCAGTGTTCACCCTTGATGTTTCTGCTATTCTTCCGCAGTTACAAGGTATTAGTTACCGCGAAGGAAGGCTCGCTGGATTTGTTGGCGAAATTCAATTGCCATATCCTGATGGAAGCTTCCATACATTTAGTATCAAACGAAATAAAACAATGCACCCTGATTACAATGCTAAATTCCCACAAATAATGACTTTAGACGGCTATGCTGTTGATGGTTCGGGGGCTTTCGCTAAATGGGATGTTACACCGCAAGGATTTCATGCGATGATAATGATTCCAGGTAAGAGTACCGTATTTATTGATCCGATGTTTAAAAATAACACACAATTATACATTGTTTACCATCGAAAAGATTTCGTCACTAACAAAGTTAAGGTTTGTGATGTTGTGGAAGAAGAGGGGAAGCCGAATAGTAATGTAAAAAGTATTTTTGGAACTTGTGAACTTCGTACCTATCGTTTGGCTCTGTCAAACACAGCTGAGTATACTACGTTTCACGGTGGAACAGTCGTATTAGCAGCAGCAGCTCAAGTTACAACGATGAATCGAGTGAATGGTGTTTATGAAAAGGACATCGCCATTACAATGACGATTATTCCCAATAATAATTTGTTGATTCATACGAATGCTGCAACCGATCCTTTTACCAATGGAAATGCTGGTAGCATGATTAATCAAAATCAAACAAGTGTTGATAACTTGATTGGCAGTGCTAATTACGATATAGGTCACGTTTTTGGAACAAATAGTGGCGGATTGGCAGGACTAGGCGTTGTTTGTACAGGTGGACAGAAGGCGCGAGGAGTAACAGGAAGCGGCGCTCCAATCGGAGACCCTTTTGATATCGATTATGTTGCCCACGAAATGGGCCACCAATTTGGTGGTAATCACACACAAAACAATCCTTGCAACAGTGTTAATGCGGCTCGACGCGAACCGGGAAGTGCAAGTACTATAATGGGGTATGCCGGAATTTGTGCTCCAAATGTTCAAAATAATTCAGATGATTATTTTCACGGGTATAATCTCGGTGAAATTAGTATTGAGATATTAAGTAATGGTCACCAGTGTGAGGTATTAACTGCATTGAATAATACGGCACCCACTATTCAATCCACAAGTGGTAATATTGTAGTGCCTATATCAACTCCTTTCATTTTAACAGCTAATGCCATTGATGCTGAAGGTGATGTGCTAACTTATTTGTGGGAGCAAATGGACAATGAGGCAAGTACTCAACCGCCGGTTGCTACCGCGGTAGGTGGTCCCAATTTCAGAAGTTTTAACCCTTCAACAGATTCGTCGCGCTATTTTCCGAAGTTATCCACTTTGGCATCTAACGGGCCTTTCACTTGGGAAGTATTACCATCTGTTGCGCGAGTTATGGATTTTAGGCTTTCTGTTAGGGACAATCATGCTGTGGGTGCTTGTAATGATTATACTGATTTAACAGTTACTACCAATGCGACTGCTGGACCATTTGTAGTTACGTATCCTTCAGCATCAGGAATCACTTGGCCTGGTGGAAGTTCACAAACGGTCACTTGGTCGGTTGCAAATACTACTGCAGCTCCAATTAATTGTTCAACGGTACGCATTTTACTTTCTCTAAATGGGGGACAAACTTATCCGTATGTTTTGTCAGCGTCAACGGCAAATGACGGTTCTGAAGTGATAATTTGTCCTAACGTGGTATCCAATACAGCAAGAATAATGGTCATGTCAGGAGCCCAAACATTTTTTGATATTTCTAATAATAATTTTTCAATTACGTGTAATGGGCTCGATGTACCAATTTTCACCTCTATTTCTCCGGTATGCCAAAATGATTCGAACTTTGTACTTCCCACCTCATCAGATAACGGAATAGCGGGAACATGGCTACCTGCATTAAATTTATCCAATGTGGGTTCAAGTAATTATACTTTCACGCCTGTTGCAACTGCCTGTGCCAGTGTAACAAGCTTTTCATTAACTGTAGAAGCTATTCAGCAACCAATCTTTGACCCATTTACGGCTGTTTGTCAAAACGAACTTGTCGTGCTACCGGTCGTTTCGCAAAATAATATCTCGGGTACCTGGTCACCAATGGTGAATTCGCAACTTCCGGGCACTTTCTCGTACACTTTTACGCCAAATGCAGGTGTTTGTGCAACGGATACAACGCAAGATTTGCTTGTTAGTCCAAACCCAAGCGTAGCCGTTTCGACTAGTGGTATAACGTTGACAGCCCAGCAGGTTGGTGCAACTTATCAATGGATAGATTGTATTGGAAACACAGGTATTCCGGGTGCTATAAATCAAAGTTTTACTACAACGGCAGTTAGCGGTACCTATGCTGTTATTGTTTCCCTGGGCGAATGTTCGGATACTTCTGATTGTTTCACTGTTGATCAGTCAAATCTTTCGGAAGTCAATATTCATCTTGTAATTCAACCCAACCCAACAGCAGAAAGTGTTACTATTTCATGGTTTGGAGAATTTGAAGAAATGAATTTGATGGATGCTTCGGGCAAAGTTCTATTGCGAAACAAGGTCTCAGGTTTGAGTCATCTTACTATTTATGTTAAGGAGTTTGCTGCGGGAATTTATTATGTCGATGCTTGCCACTCGAAAGGCCGGACAAGCTATAAACTAATTAAATTTTAATGTCTAAATTTAGTTGTCTTTTAATTCTTCTTTCATCTTTTACACTATTTAGTCAAACGTATTACCTTACTGGTCGTCCTTTTTCATTCGAAAGAAATAATGCGATTAAAGAGGTTGCGTTTCGATGGAATTTCACCATGAGCTACGCTGGAAATGACGTTTTTGACGCTGTTGGATTGGATTTATTAAATCGCTACAACGACAGTATTCATAAATTAATTGGCGTGCAATCAGGTTGGGGAAATGATTGGCTAAACGAATTATTTGAGCAAACAGATAAGGAGGAATTAATCCATGAAAAGATTAGGAATCAGCTTAGAATTCACCCTTTATTTATCCTAAAAACTAAAGATTATCAGGATAAGTTTATAGGTTATGTGGAAGATTTTATTTTAGTAACTAAGGCATCAAAACCAAAACATTATAAGGCATTCGTTTGGAGCAAGAATACTGAGGGAGTTATTTGTCTCGTATCTTTCGATTGTAAATTGAAACGCAAGGTTACTGTCAAATATTTAAATGACTGCCAACTACCTTACGAAATTCCACAAAACGGCTTAATTCTTAAGGAAATTTCGCTTTAGCAAATATTGATGCTTTATTGGTTGTTAATTTTTAGTCAGTTCAAGTGAGCTATTCCTGCGATTGCTTTAATACGCCCCTTGTATGTGGAATAGGTTTAGTTATGCTTAATGACTTTAAATTTTTTATTGGGTGAACCTGTAATGACAATAAATTTTGAAGCAATTACATCCTCTTTCGTAATGCCTGTAACTAATATCGAATCGTTTATTTCTCGAATTATTTTAATCGTTTTATGTTGTACCATACCATTGCTTACAAGGCAAACTTTGTTCCCTGATACTGCATTGTTTGGCAGCATATAGCCAGCTATTTTCTCCTTTTCATTTAAGTAAGCCATTACATTTAATGGTATTATCCCATTTTCTTTCTTTGCCATTTTATAGTATAAAGGCGTAATTTCAGGTGTTTTGATATTTGCTTGACCTATTTTTGTGAATGTAGCTTTTCCATAAAATGTTTCATTTGATTTAAGATTGATTTCTTTGGCACTCACAAACTTGTTCACATGCTTTGTTTCTACATATACAACAAACTCAGGAGTACTCTCTTTCTCTAGGGTAGCGATTGTTTTTCCTTTCTCAATGAAAGCGCCAAGCTGATAATTAATTGCTATTATTTTACCATCAAAGGGTGCCGTGTAGTAGTAATTTTTCATGTTGTTTTCAAGTGTTTTAATGGCATAATAAGATGCCGTCAAACCTAATTCAGCCATGAAAATCCGTTCTTCATTTGATGAAAAATTTGGTAGAGAAGGAATTTTTGTGCTTGGTGTTATTTTTTCAAGAAATGCGTACCACTTGGCTTTCTCTTGCGGAAATCTATTTTCAATTTGCGCAAAAACATCCCCGAAATCTCTAATTAATAACTGCTTTTTCTCTGTAAGCATATAATAGGCAGCATCAGAACTTAATATGCACAAAAGATCATTTGCCTTAAATGTTTCTCCAACCCGCCATTTTTTGTCTCCAGCTAGTAGATTACCCGACACTTCAAAAATCATATTGCTTGTATAATTGGGGTGTTGGTATGCCGGTGAAGAAAACGGTATGTTTCGTTCTTGAAAGCTAGCTTGAATACATTCGATTGAAGTGGCTACCTCATTTTTTTGAACTGTGGAGGTAGTCTGTTTAGGTTTTACAATCATCCATATAATACCGTTACAAACGATCAAAGCAACTATTAAAATTATACCGGTTAAATTTTTCATAAACGAAACTATGTGTAAATTTACAAGAAACTAGCAAATGAAATGTAGTTCCATTTATTTGGTCCTTTTATTAACCTTTTTTTCTTTCAATAGATTACATTCCCAATTTCAATTTTCTTATAACGATTCTATATCGGTTAGTAAATTTGGAGCTTCTTTAGCTTTTCCTTGGGCAGGTGGATTAAATTATGTGCAGGTATCAGATCTCGATATCGATTACGATGGCGATAAGGATTTATTTGTATTCGATCGAAGTAACAATCAAATTCGCGTTTTTAGACACGATGTTCTAGGAGCCAATCATTCTTATTCGTTTTTGGCAGACAGCCGTAATTTGTTTCCGCCTGACTTGCGTTATCGTGTTATTATGATGGATTACAATGGAGATGGGAAGAATGATTTATTTACCTACGGAATAGGAGGGGTAATGGTTTACAAGAATACGGGCAATTCTATTTCAGGCTTAGCATGGACCTTAGAAAAAAACTTACTTTACTCTAATTATTGGGGAACTATGTTGAATTTATACGTAAGTTCTAGCGATATCCCTGCTATCGTTGATGTTGATCTTGATGGGGATTTGGATATTCTAACGTATCATATCGGCGGCGAGCATGTCCAATACCATCAGAACCAAAGCATGGATTTATATGGGCACGCTGATTCATTAGAATTTGTTTTGAAAAACGAATGTTGGGGTGGTTTCCGGGAAGATGTAACGTCCAACGCCATATTTTTAAATGATCAGGATTCGCCTTGTATTGCTGGAAACGTTCCTAATCCTGAATTACCCATCATTAACAAGCCAATTGCCGATGATTCAAAAGCACATTCAGGGTCTACGCTTTTAGCAATTGACATAGATGGTTCCGGCGTGAAAGATTTAATTATTGGCGATGTTTCGTATCCCACGATGAACTTATTGATAAATGGTGGTACACTTCCGAATACTAATTCATTAATGGTATCTGTTGACCCTGCATTTCCAAGTAATAGTGTGAGTGTGAACATGCAATTATTCCCTGCGGCGTATTCTGTCGATGTTGATTTTGATGGAATCAAAGATTTATTAGTTGCGCCCAATGCGCGAGGCGTATCAGAAAATGAGCAAAGTGTCCTTTATTATAAAAATACGGGCTCAAATTCAGTAAGTAATTTTGTATATCAAACAAAATCCTTTTTACAAGAGGAAATGATTGAACACGGTACCGGATCAATACCTGTTTTTGCAGATCTTACTGGAGATGGATTGTTGGATATGTTTGTTTGCAATTTCTTTGCTTATAGGCCCACGCTATTAAAAGAAAGTAGAATTGCTTATTACAAAAATACAGGCACGCTTTCACAGCCAGTATTTACATTTATTGACGATGATTTTTTGAATTTATCCCAGGCAAATTATGGCTTGCGCATGATTGCTAGTTTTGGTGACCTTGATGGTGATTCAAAGCCGGATCTTATCTTAGGTTTAGAAGATGGAAGTTTGGTCTATCGCAAAAATATAAGTACTGGTTCTAATCCTTTATTTGGAAATGCGGTAACGTCTTATCCAGCTAATAATGGAACTCCCATTAATGTAGGTCAATATGCCGCGCCTCAACTTTTCGATTACAATAGGGATGGAAAGTTGGATTTATTAATTGGTAAAAAAACAGGTGAAATAGTCTATTATGAAAATATCGGCAGCTCTTTGGTTCCATCATTTCAATTGATGACAAGTATGCTCGGAAATGTGGATGTTTCTACTAGTACCCCAGATGGATTTCCATACCCTCATTTCTTCCTTCATGACGATACTACTTATTTATTGGTGGGAGGTTATGACGGACAGTTACGATTTTATGATAGTATTGATGTAACGACCAATGGTAATTTTCACGTTCGACAGGCTAATTTTTTAGGATTAGACATTGGTGCTTACAGCGCTTGTTCGGTGAATGATATCGATAATGACGGTAGTTTAGATTTATTTGTTGGGCAAGATTTAGGGGGTGTTTTTCATTTAGAACACGATGCAAACAGTAATCTTGGAATTGGTGAGCAGGAGGAAACAGTAGGGTTTTTTATACATCCTAATCCGACGAGTGGTTTGTTTTGCATTGAAAGCACCAAAATTGGAAGGTCTATTACTATTATGGATAATTTTAGCCGTCTCTGTCAAACCCTTGTAATTGACAAAAACACCACATGGATTGATTTATCGTCCTTATCGAATGGCATTTATTTCTTAAAAATGCAAGGAGATATTAATGTGGTAAGATTGGTAAAGTTTTAGCGAACAATAAATTCGAACATCTTTTCACCTTCGATATTTCCAGAAAGAACATCTCCAATGGCAACAGGTCCTACACCTGAAGGGGTGCCCGTAAAGATTAAGTCACCTATTTTTAAGGTAATGTATTTTGATATATGGGCAATTATTTGATCGATATTAAAAAGCATTTCATTGGAATTACTTTTTTGTTTCAGCTCACCATTTTGGTAAAACTCAAAATTTATGGGTTGATTCAGACTTGCTATATCCAGCCATTTTTCAGAGATAGCAGCACTATTATCGAATGATTTTGCTTTTTCCCATGGAAGTCCATTTTTTTTACACTCGCTTTGTAAGTCTCGTGCAGTAAAATCAATTCCTAATCCAATTTGATGATAGTATTTGCTTGCAAATACTTGATCGATGCATTTCCCTACTTTGCTGATTTTAACCACTAACTCGCATTCATAATGTAAGTCGTTTGTAAACGTTGGATAATAGAAATCTTTTTCTCTAAGTAATGCCGTGTCGGGCTTCATGAAAAAAACGGGTTCTTTTGGCACTTCAGCTCCCATCTCTTTAGCATGATCACTGTAATTTCTACCAATACAAATAATTTTCATTTTGTATTAAATTTATTCGCTAAGGAATTCATCTGATTGGAGAGGTCTTCTTGTTTTTTTTGTTCTTTCTCCAGTTTTATCTTTTCCATTTCTTTTCTAAGACACAATTTGGTGTGATTCGTAAAATCAGCCTCGAGCATCCAGCCATAATAACCAGGTTCATTGGTGTTTACTTGTTGGATTGTTTTTCCTTTGTGCTTACCAAAATTATAGATGGTTTCGCCTTTTTCGTTTTTTGCTAAACGGCCAGCATAATCGACCATTTCAAAACTACTATTTCTTGAAAAGTTCGACAAGAAATTTACATCCGGCTCGAGTTGTTCGTATCGTTCTAGCTGCGCTTTAAGCACCTCCCAAGTAACTCTAGTGTCGAATAATGCATTATGTGCATTTTCCATGGTTTTACCTGTGTAGAACAAGCACGCGGCAGATAAAGTACGCTGTTCCATCTTGTGAAAAATATTCTGAATATCTACGAAGGCCTTATTAGAAAAATCGGCATCAACCCCCACACGAATAAGTTCTTCTACTAATACGGGAATATCAAATTTATTTGAATTGAATCCTGCTAAATCAGCATCTCCAATAAATTCCATGATCGCCGGGGCGAGTTCTCGTAATGTCCGAGCTTGCTTAGCCATTTCATTTGTTATACCATGAATTTCACAAATTTCTTGAGGGATTTCCATTTCTGGATTTACTATTTCATTGTATTCTAATTCGCTACCATCGGGGTGGATTTTGATGATTGCAATTTGCACAATTCTGTCTTTTGTGATTTGTATACCTGTCGTTTCAAGGTCAAAAACACAAAGAGGGCGTTTTAATTGTAGTTTCATGATATAGTGTAATAAAAAAAGTCCCCATGTTAGACAGGGGACTTAATAAAATGCTAGAAGCGATTATTTAATAATAATAAATTCAGTTCTTCTATTTTGAATATGTAATTTATCTGAACAAGACTTACCATCTGTACAGTCATTTAACAATTTTTCTTCACCGTATCCTTTTGCTTCAATTCTATCCGGATTAACAATTTTAGATTTGATGTAATCTACAGCATTTTTAGCTCTCATTTCGGAAAGCCATTCGTTATATACAGCAGGTCCTCTACTGTCCGTGTGAGAAGCAATTTCTATTTTAAGCGATGGATTATCATTCATTATTTTAATAACTTCCACTAATTTATTTTTAGAGTAATCCGTTAAATTAGACTTATTGTATTGATAATTAACAACATAAGGACCTAAGAATCCACGAGCTGTAGCTTCCAGCATGAAATTCACAGTAATGACAGAATCAAATAAAAGATCACTTTTTACATTGATTGATTGTGCTAAATAACCTTCGGCACTCGCCATTATTTGTCCGTTTATTGATGACTCAAATAAATAATCCTTCAAGATTTCGGAAGAATACTTGCCATTTGCCGCTGTAAGTTCATTGGCCGTATTTCCATCTATCGTTAACATGATAGATGCATTTGCAATGGCTTGACCTGATTCTTTGTCGGTAGCAATTCCATTGATATGGTATTTAGGAAATGGAACGATTTTTTGATTAGCATCGTCGATCAATACGCGTTTAGTAATCACTTGGTAAGCGACATCACAATTGGTAGAAAACTTATTTCTGTATGGATTTTTTGTGGCTGAGCTATAGAAATAAGCTAATTCATACTCCTTACATTTTTCTAATTTGCTTACAAATACACCATCCCTCATTCTAGGCGTAATTACCTGTTCTGTATTATCGGAACAATTACTGCATTTCAGTGTAATATAAGAGCCTTCAGGAATTGCTAATCCTTTAGGATTAATAATTCTACCATCAAGAAAAGCAACATTTTCTACTTGGTTCTCCGCATATTCAATGCTGTAGATGTCAAACATTCCAAGTCCACCTTTTCGGTTAGACGATACATAGGCTTCTTTTCCATCAGCGGTATGTGAGAAAAAGATATCATCAGCGGGTGAATTAAATGGATAGCCAATATTTTTTGCTTTAGACCACATGCCATTTTCATCTCGCATTGACATAAAAATATCGAATCCTCCCATACTAGATGTGTCGTTACTTGCAAAATAAAGAACATTATTATTCAAGCCAACGAAGGGAGTTTCTTCATCATTGGGTGTATTAATCATACCCCCCATATTTTGTGCTTGACCCCATGCCCCATTTTTCTTTTCGATACAGTAGATATCTCTTTTCCCTTTTCCGCCAGCTGCATTAGATACAAAAAATGCCATGTTTCCGTCAGGTGAAACTGAATAATGCGTAAACCAAGGCAGCACTTTAGTTTTTTCATCAACTGTCAATGGGCTTTTCATCGCTGTAATTGCGCTGTATGCATTGTCTTTAAATTCAGATGAAAACAAGTAATTACCTGAGTTGGAGTAGACATAAGTCATTCGTTCATCCGAAGAAATATTGGAAAGTTCCTCAGCAACTAATGGTTTTGATAAGGGTAAAACAACTAAAGGCGACCACACGTTATTCTTATTTCTTGAGGTATAATAGATATCGTCAGGATAAGTATTATACATCACTTCTTTTCCTGATTCGGAAGATTTATCTTCCCAAGGTCGTTGAGATGAAAAATACAACGCATTACCTTCCAATGAAACTTGTGGGTTCATATCTGAAAAAGCAGTGTTTACATTCCCGCCCATTGCAGATGGGATATTTCCAACTGGATTAGCACTTAATCTTTTTGCAACGCCACATTGTTTGATTCTAATTTTTGCTTCAGCGACTAACTCAGATTGATTCGTAGATTTCTCAATAAACTTGTTGTAATTTTCAATTGCTTTATCGTATTGCATGTCCATGTGAAGAGCTCTTCCCAAATGATAGAAGGCATCTACTGAAGCATTCTGTTCTGATGTTGAGTATAAATCATAATTGACACTTACCTTTTTTACAGCCTTCATTAAATGAGTAATTGCGACTTCATGGTTTAGGTTCATTTCTAATAAAATATACCCTTTTCTGTAATTATAATTCGCGTTATCCTTGCTGTAAGTCAGTAATTTATCGGCAACTAGGTTGGCAAAATGAAAGAAGTTTTCTTGCATGAATCTCGAGTTTTCAGCAATAAGATCCTTTTCGGATGACCCATTAATCATGTTTTTAACTTCTGTTTCAGTTAGCTGACCTACTACAGAAAAAGTCAACATTAAGGGTAAGAAAATCAATAATATTCTTTTCATTTTGAATGATTTAGGCGTAAATTTAATTAATATTTTTGAGATATATCGAAGCTCTCTAAATAATCCGCTACTCTGCGAACAAATTGGCCTCCTAGTGCACCATCGACAACTCGGTGGTCATAAGAGTGAGAGAGAAACATTTTATGACGAATTCCAATGAAATCACCTTCTGGGGTTTCAATTACTGCGGGCATTTTCCGTATTGCACCAACGGCCATTATAGCCACTTGCGGCTGATTAATTATGGGTGTTCCCATCACATTTCCAAAAGAACCAACATTCGTCATAGTGTAGGTTCCGCCGGATGTGTCATCAGGCTTTAACTTGTTGTTTCGGGCATTATTTGCTAACTCATTCACTGCTTTTGTTAAGCCTAAAAGATTGAGTCGATCTGCATTTTTTATTACCGGAACAATTAAATTTCCAGAAGGAAGCGCCGTTGCCATTCCAATATTAATCGCACTTTTCTTAATGATTGTTGTCCCATTTACTGAAACATTTATCATTGGAAAATCTTTGATCGCTTTCACAATTGCTTCTATAAAAATGGGGGTGAAAGTGATGTTTTCGCCATAGGTGTCAAAAAACTTACCTTTCACTTTGTTTCGCCAATTTACAATATTTGTAACGTCTGCTTCCACAAAGGAAGTGACGTGTGGAGAAACATGTTTCGACATAACCATGTGATCTGCGATTAATTTTCGCATGCGATCCATTTCGATGATTTGGTCTTCTCCACTTGCAATTGCTACAGGCGCAACGATTTTTGTTTCGGGAATTGCAGGAGTAGGAGTAGGAGCAGGAGCAGATGGAGCAACAGCAACAGGTGATGTTGTTACTGCAGGACTAACTGTTTTATTCTCAAGAAATGCTAGTATATCTTTTTTAGTCACTCGACCATCTTGTCCTGTACCTGTAATATTATTTAATTGCTCAAGGCTCACAGCTTCTTTCTGAGCAATGCTTTTAACTAAAGGAGAAAAGAATTTACCTTGTCCTTGTGGTATATTTAGTTGCTTCGTTTCATTGTTCGAGGGTTCTACTATTGTTTCAACTATTGGAGAAGTAGCTGCTGAATTTGAAGGTGCGATTTCAGCGATGTTGTCTTTTGCTACAGTATTAGTTGAATTATCTGAAGGTCCATCGGTTGAAATTATTGCAATTACGTCGCCAACTTGCGCTACTTGATCTTTTTCAAATAAACATTTGATTAAGGTTCCTGCGACTTCTGAAGGGAGTTCATTATCCACTTTATCTGTGGCAACTTCAACCAAGGGCTCGTCCATCGCTATTAAGTCTCCCGGGTTTTTTAACCAATTTGTGATGGTCGCTTCGGTAACACTTTCTCCCATTTTTGGTAGCCTGATTTCTATTTCAGCCATTTTATCGTATTTTAAGATTGCAAAATTAGTCAAAAAATCTAAGAAAATCAAAGTTTAGGCAGTTCTTCGATCTAATTTTTTCCAATGTTTAGCAATTAATTTCAGGTCTTTCAAAAGGCTATAATCTCTAGAATAAATTAAATTTACTTTGTCGATATTAGCAGGACTTATATTATCAAAGTCGTCCATAAAATTTAACAGCCCTTTTTTCAATTGAGGCAGTTGGGCATCATTCTTTTTTTCATTTTCGCAAAAGCCCACCAATGTTTTCTTTGCAAATAGGACATCTAGTAGATTTGCGAAGAAATCTTTTTTATGCTTAAACCAAAAAGTAATGATAGGAAAAATAATTATCAAGAGCGTTGCAACAACAACATCCACTAATCTTTTTGACCGCAAACTACCAGGATTATTCAAGGCATTTAGGTTAAGCACATACATTTCTCCTCCGGTATCAATGGAATTACTCCCGATAATAAATTCTGCATCAGGTTGTGCTATTTTGTAATCAATATCAATTTTTTTGATGGAAGTCATTAGTTCGATAATTTTTCCTGCGGCGACATTTTTAGCACAAAAAATCACTTCGTCGATGTTGTTATCGGCAATAATTTGTTCAATTTGTCGGATGTCGCCAATTGATCCTGAGAAGGATTCTTTTATTGCTATAGGATAAATCACATCTATTGAGGGAAAGTTTTGTTCGACAATTCCTTTTACGCGTTGATATTCATCTTCATCCCCAACAACTAAAAAACGTCTTTTATTAGAACGATTTAGTGTGAATCTTTTACCGGAAAATAAATTGGAAAGTGCTCTATTTAATAAATTCCAACTAAAAACCCAGGCGGCGCCTATTAAAATATACAGTCTTGAAAATTGTAATTCTTTTGGAAGCAGGGCATACAATACTAGGATGATAAAAGTGCCAATGAGCACTGCTTTAATTTGTTTAATAAATTTAATAGGTTCATCGAACGCTCCCCAAATCAGGTAATTCAGCGACCAAATCAGATAATACATTGGGATTAAGAAATAATAGGCTTCGTTTGGAAAGGTAATATCTCTCATTCTCCACTGATTGGTCAGTGCAAAGAGGCCGGAAAGAATGACTGCTGCATTGAATAATTTAGGGGCAAGGAAAGTAATTATACGTTTTGAAATTTCAATACTAGCTCTTAGGTAAATGGCACTGTTAATAGCAATTGAGAAGAGGAACGCATTATTTCCTCTGAAATGTTTTTTTGCAAAAATGATCATGGCTCGGTAGAAGACAAAAACATAATTAACCGAACTTTTTTTAGTGCTTTCACCTTTATAATGAATGATGGTTGTATCAGGGAAATAAAGGTTTTTGTATCCTGCTTTAATTATACGATAGGATAAATCAATGTCTTCGCCATACATGAAAAAGTCTTCGTCTAGCAGTCCAATATCATCCAGTACTTTTTTGCGCATGCACATAAAAGCACCGCTTAAAATCTCAATTTCATTTTCTTCAAATTCATTTAAATAGCTTAAATGATATCGCCCAAATTTCTTTGATTTTTTAAAAAGAGAAGAAAGTCCAAAAATTTTATAAAATGCTACGATAGGTGTTGGTAATCCTCGCTTTGATTCCGGTAAAAAGTTTCCTTTTCCGTCCACCATTCTAACTCCGAGTCCACCGATAGTGTCATCTTTATCCATCCGAGAGACCATCTTTGTTAAGGTTTGCTCTTCGATTACGGTATCGGGATTTAACAAAAGCACATATTTTCCTTGGCTCAATTTTATTCCTTGATTATTGGCTCTTGAGAAACCAACATTGTCTTTGTTTTCGATTAAATGAACGCCTTGAAATTTATGCTTTAACATTTCAATCGAGCCATCCGAACTATTATTGTCCACCACAATTATTTCAGTCTTTAACTGTTGACTTGCCTTAATTACTGAATTCAAGCACTGTTCTAGAAAGTACTCAACGTTGTAATTAACGATAACTATGGAAAGGTCCAAATCAGGAATTCTTTTTATACTCATTTTACAGCTACACAGGAAATTTCAATCATGGCATCCAATGGAAGTCTAGCTATTTCTACTGTTTCTCGTGCTGGTGGCATCGCATCAAAATAGGTGGCATAAACTGCATTCATTTTTTGAAAATCATTGAATTCAAACATAAAAATAGTGCATTTAACCACATTTTCAAAGGTGAAACCCGCTTCTGCCAAAAGAGATTGTATGTTTTGCATTACTTGGTGCGTAGCCGCTTCAATGTTTTCTGTTATTAATTCCCCTGAAACTGGGTTAATGGGAACTTGGCCGCTGATATATAGGGTGTTATTCACTAGTATTGCTGGTGAATAAGGTCCGATCGGTGGTGGCGCACCTGGAATACTGAATGATTTCTTTGTCATGAGTTTAGAATTAAAAATAATAGGAAAGCGCTTTATTCTCTTTCGTATTTTTGCAAAGTAAAAACAAAAGTAGAAGATGCATGTATTATTAGTTGATTTTTATGATTCATTTACCTACAATATTCAACATTATTTAGTCAATATTGGGTGTAAGGTCGATGTAATTCGCGAAGATGAGCTAGATGTTTCTAGTGTTTATGATTATGATTGTGTTGTTTTGTCGCCTGGACCTGGATTGCCATCTGAGAAAAAAAACATATTTTCTATAATAACTTTATGCCGCAATAGCCTTCCAATTATGGGGATATGTTTAGGAATGCAAGCAATTTCTGAAGTCTTGGGGGGTGTTTTGGTAAATCAAAACGAAGTCATGCATGGAAGAAAGGTTCAAGTTGATGTATTAAAAAAAGGGGTACTTTTTAAAGATATTCCAGAAAAGATCAATGTAGGACTTTATCATAGCTGGAAAGTGGAAGGGTTGGAGGAGCAATTTATTACTGCTAAGTCTGGCACTGGTGTAATTATGGCGATTGAAAGCAGTGATGAGTACTTGTTTGGCGTTCAATTTCATCCGGAATCTATCTTAACAGAACATGGTGAGCTGGTGCTTACTAATTTTATACAATTTGTAAAAAATATTAAATCTGTTTAATCCACAAGTCGCTATTGCTTATCGATTTAGCGTAATTAATTTTTCGCTACTTGATTTTTGCTCGCTTTCTTTCTGTAGATAAGCGGCATATTATTTATTTTTGTTCTCAATTCTCATCAAGGATTAACTAATTATTCTAAGTTGTTGTGAACAAGATAATTTGTTTTTTGTTGTAATTATTTAAATGTCAATCACATGAAATTATTTTACTCCCTTTTTTTTCTTCTCGTAACACTAACTTCTTTTTCTCAAAATGGTTTAGTGCGTGGGCATGTATACAACGCTGCCAATAATGAAGCAGTCGCTTTAGGAAAAATTACCATTATCGAACTACAAAAAGGCGCAATTACCAAGGAAGATGGTTCGTTTGAGATAGTTGGTATTGCACCAGGCATTTATTCTTTTAAAGCAACATGTCCCGGGTTTAAAGATCAAATAATCAATGAAATTACAGTTACCAATGCCCGTTCAATCGAATTGGATTTTAATTTGGACTTCATTGTTAACGAACAAAAAGAAATCATTGTAAAAGGAAATAGATTTATAAGAAATGTAGAATCCCCCGTTTCCTTAAAGACCTTAAATGCTACAGAAATAGAAAGGCTTCCTGGTGCAAATCGAGATGTGAGTCGTGTAATTGCGGCGCTTCCTGGTGTGGCATCTCGTGCCACTTTTAGAAATGATATTATTATTCGAGGTGGTTCGCCAGGGGAGAACAAATTTTATTTGGATGGTATTGAAGTTCCTAATATCAATCACTTTGCTACGCAAGGAAGTAGCGGCGGTCCTGTAGGATTATTAAATGTAAATTTTATTCGTGAGGTCGATTTTTATGCGGGCGCTTTCCCAGCCAATCGAGCAAATGGATTGAGTAGTGTGATTGCTTTCAAACAGAAGGAGGGAAACAGTGATGGATTGATTACTAATTTTGCTTTGGGCTCTAGTGATGCTGCTATTACGCTCGATGGACCTTTAGGAAAGAATTCAAATTTCATATTTTCTGCCCGAAGATCTTATTTACAATTCCTTTTCGCGGCGCTTAAATTGCCAATTCTACCTACCTATAATGACTTTCAATTTAAGTATAATTATAAGATTAACAAGAATAGCAAAATTAGCGTGATTGGACTTGGTGCCATCGATGATTTTAGATTAAATACTAGTGCGAATGATAATTTGACAGATTCTTCTCAAATTGAAGCAAATAATTACATCCTTGGAAATTTACCCTTGCAACAACAATGGAATTATACGCTAGGTGTTAATTACATGCATTCTAGTAAAAACGGGATTCAAAACATTGTGGTTAGTAGAAACATGTTGAATAATACAGCATCTCGCTATAAGGATTTTGTAGAAATTCAGGCCAACAAGATATTAGATTATGCTTCTTTTGAAGCGGAAAATAAAGTGCGTGTGGAGCATACCTACAAGAAAGATGGTTGGCGTTGGAATGTGGGAGCCGGTTATGAATACGCCCGTTATTTTAATTCTACTTATAATAAGATTACCGTTCAAGGTCAACCGGTAACGATTGATTATAAATCAGATTTGTTTTTAAGTAAATACAGCGCGTTTTCTCAACTAAGCAAGGGTTTGTTTAATGAAAAATTAAATTTATCGATTGGCTTACGAGCAGATGGCACGAATTACTCAAAAAACATGTCCAATTTATTAAAGCAATTATCACCTAGTTTCTCTGTGAATTTTCGGGTGACTCCAAAAATTGCCATCAATGGAAATATTGCTCGTTACCACCAGCTTCCATCATACACGATACTCGGATACCGCGATCCCCAAGGCGTATTGATCAATAAGGCAAATGACTTAAAATATATTCAAGCAGATCACCTTGTTCTTGGTGCGGAATACCTAACCGATATTAGTTCTCGATTTACGGTGGAGGGTTTCTATAAAAAATACAACTACTATCCTTTTTCTACCAAAGATTCTTTATGTTTAGCCAACGTGGGATCTGATTTCGGAATTGTAGGAAATGAAGCGGTTCGTTCTATATCAATGGGAAGATCTTATGGGTTTGAATTGCTGTATCAACAAAAACTATTTAAAGGGTTTTATGCTGTAATAGCTTATACATTTGTAAAGTCTGAATTTCAAGATAAAAATCTGAATTATGTGCCGACAGCTTGGGATAGCCGAAACATTGTTTCTTTGACCGGTGGAAAACGATTCAATAAAGGATGGGAAATTGGGATGCGATGGTTGTTTTCTGGAGGATCTCCCTATACACCTTATGACGTTGCTACTTCAAGTTTAAAACAAAATTGGGATATAAATGGAATTGGTTTGTTGGATTATAATAAATTGAACACATTGCGGGAATCAAATTACCATCAATTGAATGTAAGGGTGGATAAAAAACTGTTTTTAGATAAATTCAACCTGAATTTTTACCTGGACATTCAAAATGCCTACGCTCGTAAAACGATTTTGGCTCCTACATTGATAGTCGTAACGGATGCCACTGGCGCTCCTGTAACTGATCCAAATGACCCAACGCGTTACCTGACGAAATACATTGAAAATGCTTCAGGAATTGTTCAGCCAACCATTGGGATAATTATAGAATTTGCCGCCAAAAGAAAGGTGAATTAATCTGGCTTTATTCGCAATTGATATTCTTTTTTGAAGGATAGAAAATCGCTGTCACTTGCGAGGTGTTGCACACCAAATTCGATAAATTCCGGCGTTTGATAAAATACCTTTTCCATTCTACTTCGATACGCATACAATAACTCGAATTCGCTTATTACTGCATTGGGATTACTATCAAACTCATTTTTCCAACCGGTAATAAAGGATGTTTTACTTAAGGAATAAAGCTCCATCCATTTTTTGTTGGAAGAAAAGGTCATTTCCCAAACCTCAGGAATTTTGTTGTCCGAAATACTTTTTACAATAGTATCGTTAAGGTTCTTTTTTGCTGTTTTCACCCCTTGGTTTAATTTTCTTACTTTTTTTGGCGGTATTTCCTCCGTAATTTTTGCTGTGTTTGTTATGTTAATTGGTGGAATTGTATCTGTAACTGGGATAATTTGCTGGTTTTCGACCTTTTTAGGCTTTGTTTCGTTGCAGCAGCATAGAAAAGATACTGATATAATAAAAAACATTAGTTTAATTGGCGTCATACACTAAATGATTAAAGAAATAAAAGTAAACTTTTTTTTAATTACTTATCTTTGCACTCAAAATTAGAAAAAATGACGACAAATAGAACTTTTACAATGTTAAAGCCCGATGCAATTGAAAATGGACATATGGGAAAAATTATTGACTTGATTATCCAATCAGGTTTTACAATCAAAGCCATGAAATACACGCAATTGACCAAGGAGCAGGCGATGAAGTTTTATGAAGTTCATTCAGAACGTCCATTTTATATGGAATTGGTAGATTACATGACCTCAGGTCCAATTGTGGCTGCTATTTTAGAAAAAGAAAATGCGGTGCTTGATTTTAGAAACTTAATTGGCGCTACTGATCCTGCGGAAGCAGCAGATGGAACAATTCGTAAGTCTTACGCTGAAAGCAAAGCTAAAAATGCCGTTCACGGATCTGACTCTGATGAAAATGCGCAAATTGAAGGAGAATTCCATTTCAATATGAACGAAATATTTTAATCTATTTTCAAGCTATAATTTTTTAAGAACCGCAATTTGCGGTTTTTTTTACCTCATAATATTGGATGCGTAATCAAGTACAAATTGAGAAAAGAAGAACTTTTGGGATAATTTCCCATCCGGATGCTGGTAAAACAACGTTAACGGAGAAATTACTTCTTTTTGGTGGGGCAATCCAAACAGCTGGGGCGGTTAAGAATAATAAGATTAAAAAAACAGCCACTTCCGATTTCATGGAAATCGAAAAGCAACGAGGGATTTCTGTTGCGACATCCGTCATGGCTTTTCAATACAAAGACAAACAAATCAACATACTTGATACCCCTGGGCATAAAGATTTTGCAGAAGATACCTTTCGCACATTAACAGCCGTTGATAGTGTTATTTTGGTGATAGATTGCGCGAATGGCGTTGAGGAACAGACCAAACGATTGATGGAAGTTTGTCGAATGCGCAAAACGCCAGTGATTGTTTTTGTCAATAAAATGGACCGCGACGGGAAGGAGGCTTTTGATTTATTGGACGAGCTAGAACAGATTCTCGCTATCAAGGTGCGTCCACTTACATGGCCAATTGGTATGGGGGATCGTTTTCAAGGCGTGTATAATATTTATCAGCAGAGTTTGAATTTGTTTTCAGCAAACAAAACAAAAATTGAGTCAAAAGTATTGGAAATTGCTTCCCTAGACGACCAAGAATTAGATGCGTATATTGGGGATAATACGGCAAATGAATTACGGGAAGAATTGGAAATCGTTGAAAATGTTTATGATCTATTTCAACGATCGGATTATTTGTCGGGTGACATTGCTCCTGTGTTTTTTGGTTCTGCCGTAAATAATTTTGGGGTACAGGAGCTGTTAGATACCTTTTGTGAAATATCACCTTCTCCGATTGGAAGAGATACCGATCTCAGAAGAGTTGAGCCAAGTGAAGATGATTTTTCAGGATTTGTTTTTAAGATCCATGCTAATTTAGATCCAAAACACCGTGATCGTATCGCTTTTTTACGGGTAGTTTCAGGAAAATTTGAGAGAAATACGTTTTATCATCACGTTCGTTTAGATAAAAAATTAAAGTTCTCGAATCCAACTTCTTTCTTGGCGCAAGACAAAAGTATCATTGATGAAGCATTCCCTGGTGATGTAGTAGGATTGTATGATACAGGCAATTTTAAAATTGGAGATACATTAACGTCAGGGGAGAAGTTTAGTTATAAAGGAATCCCTAGTTTTTCACCTGAGATTTTCCAGGAGTTAGAAAATTTAGACCCGATGAAATCAAAGCAGCTCGATAAAGGAATTCGCCAGTTAATCGATGAAGGGGTGGCGCAATTATTTATTCAACAGCCTGGTAATCGAAAAATTGTGGGTACTGTTGGTCAACTGCAGTTTGAGGTTATTAATTATCGATTGATTCACGAATACGGTGCAAATTGTCGATTTGTGCATCGTAATTTCTTTAAGGCCTGTTGGGTGACCAGTGAAAAACCGGAGAAATTACTTGCGTTTGAGCGGGCAAAATCTAATAGCATTGCTACAGACAAAGACGGTTATTTAATATTTTTAGCGGAAACACCCTTCTTACTTACGATGGCTGAGCAAGATTACCCAGACATAACCTTCCATCAAACTTCTGAATTCATGTTGTCAGCGAAGAAGTAACTTACTTGAAAAAGAAATTTCCTTCGTCATCCATGCTAAAACCTATCTCCGGAAAATCGGTTTGAGTTAACTTTAGTATTTCGCTAAACACACTTTTTTTCCGATCTAACAGTGGTCCTCCCTCACCAATTTGTCTAATTGGAATTACCTTTCCAGATTTGAACGATCCGTCTCTTCTTAACTGAAGTTGGTAAATAGGAGCGATGCCACTAATTCCTTTTAGGTTAAAGCTTCCATAGGTACAAAAATTTCCCATTGAATAAGTGATAAACCTTCCTTTGTAATAATCTACTGCTCGTGTAACGTGCGGGCCATGGCCTAATACAACATCCGCCCCGGCATCAATTGCCATGTGAGCAAATTTATAGACATCGCCTCTGTTTTCACCTAAGAAAATCTCTTCCATTCTTGGCACATGACTTTTACTACTTCCTTCAGCGCCACCGTGAAAGGAAACAATCACGATATCACACATTTTATCCAGCATTTTTACGGTGGATTTCAGTAAATCGTAATTGGATAATTTTTGGCAATGTGAATTGGGAGAGAAGCCTGTAAATCCGATTTTTAATCCTTTTACTGTCATGGTGTCCCATGGCGCAATTTCTAGTCCTCCATGGGCAATATTATTCTTGTTGAGAATAGAACATGTCGCCTTACGCCCTTCTTCACCAAAATCTCCCATGTGATTATTAGCAACCGACATTAGGTTAAAATGAGCATCTACTAGGTGGTCTATCACGTAGGTCGGTTGTCTGAATGCGTAACAAACAGAAGGGTCGCTACAACTTTTTGGGATGCCACCAGAATTAAGAACAGTGCCTTCCAGGTTTCCAAAAGTTATGTCACCAAATCTTAAATAATTTTTAACAGAATCCAATAAATTAAGGCCTTTTGGAGGTAATTTAGAATTGTTGGGATAATTCGTCCCCATCATAATATCTCCCACAGCGATGAGCGTTATTAGCGAATCATCTTGAACGTAGGTTGTTTCGGTCTTTACTTTTTGTTCTACAACCGTAGGCGTTTTCTTCGTGTTTAATAGAAAATACGCGGCTAGTATTGGGATTAGAGCGATTGAGCCATAGACTACTTTTTTTTTCATTTGGTGCGATTTTTTTTTCAAAAAAAAAGCGAGAATTATCTCGCTTTTAAAAGTTTTAAATTGATTTATTTCACGTATACTCGCTTAGAAACTTTTCCAGCTTCAAATTGTGCGGATATTGTATAAATTCCTGTATTGATTCCTTCAAATTCGATAGTCGTGTTAATATCAGAAATGTTGATTGATTTAACTACTTGACCATTGATGGAAACAACTTGTAAAAGTCCACCAATTAAATCAGGTGTTACATTAATCGTTGCATTATTTAAGGTAGTCTTGATGCTAACTTTGTCTTCTACGTTTACATTTTCTAATCCTACCATTTGACCTGCATTTAAAGCACCATTTGGTGTTCCATTAAAAGCGTAACCATGGATAGTTAACTGGGTAGCTGTTCCATTGACAGATAATTGCACCCAACCGTAATGTGTATTTGCACCCACTACGAATTTCGCCCCTAAAAACTTATTCGATGCAGCCAAGAAATCTCCAGCAGTTACAGGAAATGTTCCTGCTCCGGGAGCAGTAACTAGTGCATTAAGAGCAAGAGCTGAAGAACTAGAACCGCCAAAATTCTGCGCTGCAGATATTGGGTCACCTGCGTTAAGAGCAGAAATAGCAAAAGATGAACTGGAAACTGCGCCAAGAACCATATTTCCTGCTGGAAATCCAACTGCGCAAACATCACCAACATAGGTAAATGGAAGACCACTTTGTGATCCGGCACCTGCTACGTTTTGAACTGAAAATATTAAGTCTGGATTAGCATCGTTGTTGAAATCTAGCATGTAAGGTGCACTTAAACTATCAAGTACAGCGTCTGGGCTAACATCAGTGTATACTATTTGAGCATTTACATTACTGCCGGCAATAAGAGCACCAGCAACTGCTGTATATTGCGCTAATTTCGACTGTTTAGATGGTGTAGAATTTTTCATAAGCAAGGATATAAGTTGGTTTGTTCTGTGAAATTACTATTTTTTTTTTAAAAGTTCTAATTTATTGATCATTATTGTTCGATAAAAATCGGATTTTATATTCTTTGTCCTTTTGTCTTGATACTACGTCAAGCTCAGTACAAGTACAAAAGAACAAAAAAATCAAGTCTCGATTGACTTGTGTACCGTGCCTCTCGGCTCCGCTCGATGCACTTTAAGTGAATCGAGCGGAGCCGAGAGCACTTAAATAAAATTACCGAAACGCACAGACATATCGGTGATTTTTATTGGATAATAATGTTAATTAATCAAAATTAATAAAGTTCTTTAGTATTTCTGATTGCTCTTCCGCGTCGGTTTTTACACTTTCACTATGAAGAATTAACACGGGTAATGTGGCTTGTGAAGCTATCCAAGTATCAATTTTATCTTGATCGTTTTTTGATTTGTTTAGTAATTCAAGTGGAAACTCTTTTTCTTTAAAATCGCGTTTGTGGATCTTTTTTAAGGCTTCAATTACCTGGGCACTATCTTCCTCGAGTACAATTAATTTATAATTTAAATCTACTGGTAATAAAGACAAGCAATGGCAAGGAATATAAATTATCTGATTTCTTTTCGTTTTCAACCAACTTGTGTCTGATGCTAATTTCTTTGCATCATCTATCGATTTATTATCATATTCGGAAGGAATTTCAAGTGCCTTGAACCAGTTAAACATTTCTTCCATGTTTACGCCGTCAATACTTGTACAAATTGTGATTTCACCTTGAATGTTATGCTTAAGAAAATTTGATGTTTTTGATGCTAACGCTTCATTTGGCGCCCATTTTGTATAAATTTCGTGCAACCATTTATGCGCTTTTGTTAAACCCGGTGACAAGCGAATGGCTACTTCAAAAGCATAAGCGGCATCATCGTACTGTTCTTTTTTCATCAATGATTCCCCCAAATGGTAATGGGCATTCGGCAAATAAAAATCATTGCTAATGGCTAATAAGAATTCTTCGATGGCTTGGTCAATTAAATTCCTCCTAAGGAATGATACACCTAAGCCATGATGTGCTTTTCCATTTCCCTCGTCAATGGCAAGTGCACAAATAAATTGCTGTTCTGCCGAAGCGTAATTTTTACGTTGGTTATGAATTTGTGCGATATTGAATGCTACATGGAAGTTCGCAGGGTTCTTTTTTTGAACA
>Ga0247839_1002424_pt1 | contig 28077 bp, 30 predicted proteins | sample LaCruzMarch2015__6_FD_192405 | JGI IMG/M metagenome (GOLD analysis project Ga0247839, IMG submission 192405) | Freshwater microbial communities from meromictic Lake La Cruz, Castile-La Mancha, Spain - LaCruzMarch2015_16m | ecosystem: Environmental > Aquatic > Freshwater > Lake | place: Spain... | reverse complement strand
CACGAAACCGTGTCTTCGTTTCGAGAAGCCCAGTCCCTCGAAGAACGATGGAAGAAAACGTTGGAGGATCTGGAGCGTCTTCCGGACGCCTTGCCCAACGTCCCCCGTTACGAAGATTTCTTGCACCGACTCGAACAAGAAGACCTTCACGCCGTTCCTCTTTACCGGTGCGTGGAAAAAGCCGTGGGGGCGGACGACTCGTTGTTTCGGGATTTGGAAGTGGCTTTGGGCGAGCGGGCTTTGGCCGCTTTGGTTCCCGAACCCCAAGACGCGGCCCGGGTGGTTCGGTTGGCGTTGGAAGAGTTTCCCGGCATTCCGGTGGTTCGAACGGATTTGCCCCCAGCCCCGGCGGTTCCTTGGTTGGAATCTTTGGTGGATTGGGATCGGCTCTCCGATGAGGCCAAGGGGGCGTTGCGTCGTTTGGCCGAAGCCGGGTCCACGCCGGGGTTGTGTCTGGAGGGCGGGGGCGTTGTGGAAGATCGGGGTTTGAAATTAAAGGGGGTTCCCCTCCCTTCCCCTTTGTTGGGCGCGGACGCTCGACGGGAGGCCCGGCGTCAACAGCGAGAAGACGCTCGTTTAAAAAGAGAGGAGGCTCGGGAACGTTGCGCTCGTTTGGCGTCGGAGAGAGACTCTCTTCAAGAGCGGACCGATCGTTGGCGTCGGGTTCTCACGTTGTTGTCAGAAACTCGGGAAGGGGATTTTCCCCGACGAGCCCAAGAAGGACTTCAAGCCGCGGACGCCGACGGGCGGTCTCGAGAATCTTTGGAACGGGCCCGGGACACCGTGACGGTTTTTCAATCCCAAGCGGAGCAATCTCTCCGGGCGCTGGAGACCCTTCGGGCCCGGTTGGCGAACGAGGGATTGGAAAATTTAGACACCTTGTTGGCGTCGGCCGAAAGGGCTTTGGCCGACGCCCGGGACCGTGAGCGTGAGGCATTAGAAAAACGTGGGGAGTGGAAGGGGGCCATGGAGCACGCCCGGGAAAACATTTTGTCCAAGCAAGAAGAACGGATGCTGTGCGAAGCCGACGCGGACGAGTGGGCCCGCCCACTGATGGATGTGTTGCCGGAAGAACACAAAGGGAATTTGGAGGGCTATGTGTTGGACGTTCGCCAGGGGCGTCGCATGACCCGGGTGGACAACATTCGAGAAAAAATTCGCGAGGTGGAACGGGCCTACGCCATGGCCGTGGCCCGCTTGGAGGGGGACGGGGGTGTTCTTCATCCCGAATACGGGGGGCTTTTCGGATTGACCTACGAAGAAAGCGCCCACCGCATTTTGCACCGCAACGGACAGGCCTTGGACGTTTTCTTGGAAGGGTTTTCGGCCCAAGTCAAAGAAAGCGAGGACCTTCTGGACACGAAACGTCGGTCGCTTTTTGAGGAAGTGATTCAGGGCCATTTGGCCCGAAAACTTCAACGGGAAATCACCGATCTGGAGCAGACGGTGCGGGAGGTGGATCGTTTGCTGAAGGTGCGGGTGTTTGGCCGTCGGACCCGTTACCGCATTCGGTTTCATCCTCGTCCCGAACACGCCCATTTTATTTCCGTCATCAAACGGTTGGCGTCTTTCGACGCCGCCGGGCAGGAAGAATTTCGCACGGAAATTCGTGAGCGGTTGGCGTCTCTTCCGGTGGACGTGAGCGAATTGCCCGAAACCTTTGATTACCGCCATTGGTATGAATTCCAATTGTTGATGGCCGGGCAAACCGAGGAGGGGGTCCCTCTCCAACCCAAAGTGGCTCGGTTGGGGTCCGGGGGGGAACAGGCGGTGCCCAAATACATCATCATTTTGGCCATGGCGTCCCTTCTTTTTCGGGCGTCGGAATCGTCTTTGCGGGTGTTGTTGTTTGACGAGGTTTTTTACGGCATAGATAAGGCTCGCCGGGAGGAACTCCTCACGTTGGCCACGGAAATGGATTTCCAATTGATCGTGGCCTCCCCGGAACAGGCCGGGGACCGGGAATCTTACCGGAAAGCCACCACGGCTTTTGTGGTCAAAGACGCCCAAGACGACGTCCACGTGGTCCCCGCCCACGTCTGGACCGACCGTCCGGCGGATCTCTTCTTATCAGAAGAAAGTTCTTGAGGGGAGGCTGTTGATTTTTAAAGACAAATCCCTCCCTGCCCCCCTTTGTCAAAGGGGGGAACGGGGGGATTTTTTTGAGAGTTCAACTTGCGTTTTTAGGTTAAATCTTATGACCAACACCTTCGCGGATTGTTTGGAAAGCGCCTTTGAACACGACCCCCGGGTTCTGGTGGACGCTCGGCGGTTGAACCGTTTTTGGAAACAAAGCACGTCCCCCCCGGCCCGCTGGACCGTGCGGTGGACCGTCCCGGCGTTGGAGCATTTGCGGGGTTGGGCGGGAATGGACGTGGTTCGCCCTTTCCATGGGGGAGGGCGTGTGGACGTGCCGGGGTTGGTTCACAAGGTGGGAAATCCCGAGACCGTTTATTCCGGTCTCCTGTCGTTTTTGTCCGCCCACACCGTGACGGGTTCGGTGACGACCGATCCCGTTGACGTTCTTTTGACCCAGCCCCATTGGTCCGACAACACCCGCCGGTGGTTGCACCATCACCGGGACGTGGGGGGGCGAGGGGTGGACGCTGTTCCTTTGATGGCTGTGGCTCGGGCCCTTGAATGGATCGGGCAAGGTCGTCCGATTCACGCGTCCGTTCTCGGGGCCCGGGCGGGGGCAACCAGCAAATTTTTTCGGCCCGGTGCCCCCGGCCGGCACCGACTGGCCCAAGCCCTTCTGTTTCTTAAAGGGTCGAGCGATTGTTCTGAGGAGGCCGAAGAGTCTGTTTTGTCGGACGTGGGGGTCGAAGGGTCCGCCACGGCCTACACGGTGTTGGTGGCCGGCTCTTTGACTGTGGGTGGCTTGGATTTCCCCGCCCGTCTGGCCGAACGCCATCAGGCGGTGAGTTTAACCCTGCAAAACTTATCCGATGTGACTGTGGCTTCAAACGTGGTGGGGGTTTTAACCGTGGAAAACGAAGCCCCGTTTCTGGCCTGTCTTACCGAGGGATTTCACGATCGGTGGATTTTAGTGGCCACGAGCGGATTCCCTAACCGAGCGGTCCTTTCTCTCCTTCGATTTCTTGTGCCTCAAACAAAAACGTGGCACCATTGGGGCGACACGGATTTGGCCGGGGTGAGAATCGCCCGCCTTTTGAGTGAGAGCTTGGGGCGTGTGCCTGATTTTTTTCGATGCGGTCCCGACGACGTTCGTCGGTGGCGTTCGCGATTGATTCCGCTCACCCAAGACGAGCGACAGACCATGGCCATGGATCTTCGCCAAAATCCCCGGGGCCTTGGGGCCGATGTGTTGCGGGCGGATTTAGCCGAAGGGGGGTGGTTGGAACAGGAAGCGTGGCAGAAAGTTGATCTGGGTTAAAAACAATGCCAGTAACTTAAGCCAAAAAATGCTCGTCATTCCAGCGAAAGCTGGAATCCATGAATTCAAACTTGTTCTTAAACAACAATTTTAAAAACTGGACCCCGGCCTCCGCCGGAGAGACGATCCTTAAGTTACTGGCATTGAGGTTAAAAAAGGGTAACGGGAGAGGGTTATGTGTGGGATTACAGGATTGTTTCAGAGAAGCCCTGGGACGGTTTCCCCGGATTTGTTGAACCGCATGAATCAGGCTCTCGTTCACCGGGGGCCCGATGGGGAAGGTCTTTGGATTTCCAAAAACAAACAGGTGGGGTTGGCCATGCGACGGTTGGCCATTATTGATCGGGGGGGTGGGCAACAACCGATTTTTAATGAAGACGGAACCATCGGCGTGGTGTTCAACGGGGAAATTTACAATTTTCAAGAACTTCGCACGGAATTGGAAGCGAAAGGGCATCGGTTTAAAACCCATTCCGACACGGAAACCATCGTTCATCTCTACGAAGACATGGGGGTGGACTGCGTTCAGAAACTGAGCGGCATGTTTGCGTTTTCGTTGTGGGATGAAAAAAAAGAACGGTTGTTTTTGGCCCGGGACCGGTTTGGCAAGAAACCCCTCTTCTATGTGAATCACGGGGGGCGGTTGGCGTGGGCCTCGGAACTTCAAGCTTTAAAAACCCTCGATTGGCCCCGGGATTTAAACCCGGAAGCTCTCGACCTCTATTTGAGTCTCCAATACATCCCCAGTCCCCACACCATTTACAAAGCGGTAAAAAAACTTCCCCCGGCCCATCGCTTGGTGGTGGAAAAGGGGTCTGTCACCGTGGAGCGGTATTGGGATTTGCCTTTGAACGAAAAGCCTTTGGCCATCGGATGGGACGACGCCCAAACGGAAATTCGTCGGTTGCTCACGAAGGCGGTGAAACGTCGGATGATTTCCGAAGTTCCTTTGGGGGCTTTTTTATCCGGGGGAATGGATTCGTCGGTGATCGTGGGCTTGATGAGCGAGTTGTCGGACAAACCCGTCAAAACTTTTTCCATTGGTTTTGATCACGAGCGGTTTTCTGAGGTGGGGTACGCTCGGCGGGTGGCCGATCACTTCCGAACGGAACACCACGAGTTTATCGTCCACGCGGACGGGGCCGATGCGTTGCCCTTGTTGGTGAAACATTACGGGGAACCTTTCGCGGACGCCTCGGCCCTGCCCACCTATTACGTGGCCCGGGAAACCCGACGCCACGTGACCGTGGCCTTGAACGGCGACGGGGGGGACGAAAATTTTGCGGGGTACTATCGGTACCAAGCCTTGGCCATGGCGTCGCTTTTAGACCGAACCCCCTTGGGGTTCGTCAAAGCTTTGGCCAAGGGCGTTTCCTGTCTTCCCGAAGGGTTGGGGTCAAAAGGGGTGGGGTGGCGATTAAAACGGTTGTTGGACGGGGCCTTAAAACGGGACCCGGCTTCACGTCATTTGGAATTCGCTCGTTTTTTTTCGCAAAGCGAAAAAAAATCACTTTATTCGCCGGCGTTTCGGGCGTCTCTTATCGGGGACGGGGCTTTGGGGTATTTGCGGGCTATTCTGGATCGAGGGGCGAGGTTGGACACGGTTAACCGATCTCTTTACACGGACTTTTCGTCTTATCTGCCCGAGTGTTTAATGACGAAGGTGGACATCGCCACCATGGCCGTGTCTTTGGAAGGTCGGTCCCCTCTGCTGGACCATGAATTCGTTGAATTCGTTTTTCAATTACCGGGTTCTTGGAAATTGCGGGGGTTGATGGACGGAAAACATATTTTTAAAGAAACGTTTAAAAATTTTGTGCCGGCGTCGGTGGTCCAGCGTAAAAAAATGGGTTTTGGTATTCCCCTTGGCCCGTGGTTTCGGGGGCATCTGAAAGACATGTTTCAAGACACGGTCTTATCCCCCGAGGCACTGGCTCGGGGCTATTTTCAGCCAGAAACCATCAAAAACCTTTGGGCTCAACACCAGTCGGGTCAACGAGACAACGGTTACCGTCTGTGGGCTTTGCTAATACTGGAATTGTGGTTCAACGATAAGGGGTAAATTTTTATCTTAAAAACGAAAGTTTAACTCCGATTGAAATAAAGAAAAGCAGTCATCTGGGCAAAGAGGGTCCGTCCGGTATTCATAGGCCAATTCGACTTCGGACGGGACCCATTATCGAAGAAACAGAAAAGTCTTCCAGAAAATCCCCCCGGCCCCCTTTGTCAAAGGGGGGGCACATCCTCGGGGCACGATCTTTTTCCCCCTTTACGAAGAAAGGGGGTTTTATGACGGGAAATGTGCCGTTTTCACCAACACTAATCTGTGAAGAGTCACTAAAGGGAAAGTCTAAAAAAAGAACGTCACGCCGACCCCGGTGCTGCAGTCGAGCTGTCCGCGGTCGATTCTTTTTTGTCGACCAGTCAACGCTAAAACCTAGTCCAGCATCTTCTCAACGCTGAAAACAAAACGGCGTAGGGAATGGAGAGTTCCCCTATTGACAAAATCCCCTATTGGGTGTATTCTGTGTTTAGAACGAACTAAACACTATGCCCACTCTCTCGACAGATTCTCTGGACGTTGGGTTCGCCCGCCTCGCCGGTGAGGTGGCCGAGAGTTTTTCTTTTAATAAATCCCTCGGCCAAATTTACGGGCTTCTCTACATGAGCCCCACCCCGTTGTCCCTCGCGGACATTGGAAAGAGTCTCTCCATGAGCAAAGGAAACGCCAGCATCAATGTGCGTTTGTTGGAATCGTGGGGGGCCGTGACCCCAGTCTCTGTGGTGGGCAGTCGAAAAGATTATTACGAAGCGAATCGCGATGTTCAAAAAATAGTGCTCCGTCGTCTGCGGGAAGGGTTAGCCAAACGGTTGAACCGCGTTGAGGAAATGTTAAACGATCTCCCCCCGCCTTCTTCAAAAAATTCCGATCAAATCAAACACCTTCAAGAATGGCACGCCCTTCTGGCCAAAACCCGTCGTGGCCTAAAACTGGTGACCACGTGGTTGTGAAAAATAGCGACAATCGCCTGAAGGCCGAGATCCAAACCCTTACGCGTCAATGCGAGCCTTCTTTGGACATTCACCGGATGGATCAGATGAATCGAGCGGGCCTCCCCTCGTTAACCATCAAGAGCGACGCGTTTTTCAGAATTGTTTTCCCTCGATCCAAATCAGGTGTTCTTCGTGAGGGAGTAAATGATTTGTATTCTCTTATTGTGGGTCGCCCTGGTTGTCGCGTCCCCCAAATGGCCAAAACCCTTAAAACGTCCCCTAAAAACATTGAGCGCTGGCTAAAGACTTTAAAAGCACAAAACAGAATTAAATTTCAAGGAACCACCAAAACCGGTGGCTACTGGCCCCTCCCATGAGACCTGCCATACACCGAGAACATTTTTACCGAAACGATGAAGAAAAAAGCTCCGTCATTCCGGGGAAAGCCGAAATCCAGAGGGTTTCTTGGAGCCTGCTCTTTTGTGTCGGGTTGTTGGGCCTTTCCTCCTGTGTCCCTCTTCACCCCAACGCCGTGGCGTTGTTCAGCTCTTCCACCCAAACCGCCCAGCGGGGGTTAGAGGCTGTCGTGGCCCGGGACGTGGCGTGGACCCGGGAAGCCGATGTCCAAACCTTAGCGACGGACAAAAAATTAGCCCTCAGTCGCTGGACGATGAAAAGCGACTCGGCCAACGGCTGGACCGTGGACCAACGCCCCGATTATTGGACGGTCCGTGACACCCAAAAAGTCTTGGAAGATCTGAACCGTGTTTTTGCCGATTACGTGGCGTTGATTTTAGCTGTTTCCTCCAGAGATCTTCGCTCAGCGAGCGATGTGAACGCCACGGCCCAATCCCTGAACAAAGATCTCCGCTCTTTGTCCGCCCAAGAAAAATGGAACCTGTCCCGGACGGAAACCGCCGGCGTTTGTTCCATCCAAGCCGAAGCTCTTGGCCAATGGGCCCAACACCGCCGACGCCGTTCTTTTGAAAAAGCGTTGGCTGAAAACCAACCGTGGGTGGAATCTTACGCGGATCAATGCCTTTCCTTAATCGGCATCGTTCGAGGGGATATGAAAGTTGCCTACGCCGATCAGGTGCAGACGATCCAGGCCCGCTGGAACGATCAATTCTTTCCCGGTCGCGTGACCCTCACCCGCTCCCTTCTCAACCTAAACGAAGAATACGCCGACACCATAGAATCTTTTAAGGGTTTGGAAGATTTTTACAAAGCCCTTCCCCAAGTTCACCAAGATTTATACAAACAAGACCGAGGCGATTCCCCCTCGTTTCTTAAAGAATGGTCCCGTTCCGCCGAACGCATCGCTCGCCTCACCCAAACCCTAGAGGCCTCCCGATGACGCCCCAACCCCCGGTTCTTCAAGAAGAAAACATTGAAATGTCTGGAGTGTTCCCCCCTTTGACAAAGGGGGGCGGGGGCGACTATCGTATCGTTTCGGCTACAGAGGAAGACCTTCAGTCCATCGAAGGCATCGGTCCTTTCCGTGCCCAAAACCTTCTCAACGTTTTGCATGAAACATTCGTTTCTTATAGAACAAAACAAATTCCGGGGACACTGTCCCCAGAATTTGACCAGCTGGGAATTCCTTTTAAAGGCCGGTCCCACAGAGAGGTCTTGTCCCATGGCCAATAAAAAAACCGCCGGGGCCCGTTCCGTTTCCATCCAAAAACCATCGTCTTACACTCATCTCATGGGAAGCATTCAAGACTTACTGGCCCAGGCCCGTCAACATGTGGCCCGATCTGTCAATGGCACGCTGGTGGCGACTTACTGGGAAATTGGTCGAAGAATTGTTCACTATGAGCAAAAAGGGATGGCCCGAGCTGATTACGGCGAATCACTTTTGGTTCGTTTATCCTCCGATTTAACTTCGTCCCTTGGTCGGGGTTTCTCCCGTCAAAACCTTCAACAAATGCGATTGTTTTATTTGGCTTATCCCTCCGCCACAATACGCCAGACACCGTCTGGCATATTAGGGTCGGTTGAACCCAGATCTCCCTTGTGTCTTTCTTGGTCCCATTACACCCGGTTGCTCTCTCTCAAAAACGTTTCCGCTCGAGAATTTTATGAGAACGAATCTATTCGTGGGGAGTGGTCTATTCGTCAGTTGGATAGACAAATTAATAGTCAGTTTTATGAGAGGACCGTTCTTTCCAAGAATAAATCAATTTTGATGCAGAAAGAATCTCACACAAAGTCAGAGGATCGCCTAACACCGGAGGAGGCCATCAAGGATCCTTATATTCTTGAATTCCTAAAACTCAAGGATGAATACGCCGAAAGTGATCTTGAAGAGGCTTTAACGCACCATTTGGAATCTTTTTTGCTTGAACTCGGAAGTGATTTCACTTTTGTTGCACGACAAAAGAGGTTGCGGGTGGGAAACGAGTGGTATCGTGTGGACCTCATGTTCTTCCATCGGGTGTTGCGGTGTTTAATCTTGGTGGATCTAAAGCTCGGAAAATTCACCCACGCCGACGCAGGCCAAATGCATTTGTATTTAAATTACGCAAAAGCCCATTGGACCCACCCGAACGAAAACCCCCCTGTCGGTCTAATCCTCTGTGCACAAAAAGACGAAGCCGTGGCGAAATATTCCCTAGAAAATTTACCCAACAAAGTCCTCGCCGCCGAATACAGAACCGTTCTTCCCGAAGAAAAAGACATTATTGAAGAAATCAATCGCACCCGCCTCTCTTGGCAGGAACGTCAAAAACCTCTAAAATCAAGAGTCTCGCTGAAACAAAATTTCCCGAGGGGAGAAAACCAAAAATGAAAAGCATCCCCCACGGACAAAAAAACAATCCGACACCCATTCTAGCGAAAGAGATGTCCCCGGAACAGATTGGAACTCCCGCTGTTCAGTCACCGCTTGGTCTTGCAGAACACACACTAAACACAAAGGCGTATCGTTTATTTCTATCAAGTGTAAAGACCAGAATCTCCGCTGCACGTGTGCACGCCGCGAGATCGCTCAATCAAGATCTGATTAGTCTGGGATGTGCTATTGTTGAAAAGCAGGCCTCGCAGGGCTGGGGACAGGCCGTGGTTGAACGGCTGTCCAGAGATCTGCAACGAGAGTTTCCTTCTTTGCGGGGTTTTTCTCCGCGCAACATTTGGGAGATGCGCCGTTTTTACCTGACTTACCGTGCACCCGAATTTCTGCAACAGGTTGTTGCAGAAATGAAAAAAGCGAGCCCTATCGCTGGCCGTGCAGAAATGAGAGTAGAAGCATTTCTGCGGCAACTTGTTGCAGAAGTCCCGTGGGGACACCATCTGATACGTCTTGCCAAGGTGCAGGATCCGGAAGAGTGCCTTTTCTCTTTGCGAGCGACAAGCCATTTTGGCTGGAGTCGGAACGTTCTGCTTAACCAGATAATGTCTCAAACCTATGAACGTTCACGATCCAAGGGAAAGACACACAACTTCAAAGAATTTGAACTGTTTCGCCCCCGTTACGAAGCCTACTTATGACTTTCCGTCCAAAACGCCTATGAAATTATCAGAGATATTTAAGACCACGACTTTAAGAAATCTTCGTTCTTGGGTTCTCACGGGAGAATCGGAAGCGCTGGAGTTTAAGCGTTCCACCAATGAACGAAGAGAAGGTATTCGTTCCCTTTGTGCCATGGTCAACCATCGAGGCGGTCGTGTGGTTTTCGGAGTTTCTCCTGATGGTAAAATATTGGGTCAGCAAGTGAGCGACCACACCATCGAAGAAATAGCACAAGAAATCAAAGAAATTGAGCCCCCCCTTTTCCCTTCCATCGAACGCGTGATCCTCTCGTCTGGTCTGGAAGTTCTTGTTCTCTCAAACGCTCTTGGTCCGACGGGGCCTTACACTTATAAGGGGCAGGCCTATCGGCGGGTGGGAAACACAAGCTTGGCGATGTCCCGGGACGAGTACAACCGTGTTCTGTTGGAGCGGTTGCACGGCGAGACGCGGTGGGAAAATCGGTCGTTGGATGAATGGACTCTCAAAGACCTAGAGGTCGGAGAGATAACTCGAACGATGGACGAGTCTGTTCGTCGTGGCCGTTCTGAAGATCCCGGCACAAGAGATCCAGAGGTCCTGCTCCGTGGTCTTGGTTTGATGAAGGGGAAACGGCTGTTTCGTGCGGCCGCCGTTTTGTTTGGTCGGGTCCGTCGTCTGGAGGCCGATTACCCTCAATGTTCTCTTCGTGTGGCCAAATTTCAAGGTTTAGACAAAACAACGTTCCTTGATAATCGCCAGTTCTTTGGCAATGTTTTTGATTTGTTGACCCACGCGGAACGGTTTCTCACGGATAATTTACCTGTGGCGGGGCGTGTCCAATCAGGCATTTTTGAACGGATGGATGATCCGCTTTACCCGCCACTGGCTCTGCGGGAGTCTCTGGCCAATGCTTTTTGCCATCGGGATTACGGTATTGGAGGCGGATCCGTTTCCATCGCTATTTACGACGATCGTTTGGAGATTTCATCCTCGGGCACACTCCATTTCGGATTGACGGCTGAATCGTTGTTTCGTCCGCACGAGTCTCTCCCTTGGAATCCACTGATGGCCCGGGTTTTTTATCGCCGAGGCATTATAGAATCGTGGGGGCGGGGCACGCTAAAAATCGCTGAAACGATGCATTTGGCCGGACTCCCCCACCCTGAAATTATCGAAACGGCTGGATGCGTTGTGGTCCGATTTCGTCCGAAAGAACTTTTGCCCCCATCGCAGAAAACAAAGACCTTAAATGCCCAACAAAGAAAAATAACACAGATTATCGCCACGGCTCCGGAGGGCCTTCCATTGAGAAAAATTCGGAAGGAAATGTCTTCCTTTCCTGAATGGAAATTAAAAAAAGAGTTGGATGGTTTAAAAGAGAGGGGCTTGGTTTCAACGAGTGGCCATGGTTCCGGTGCCCGCTGGTTTCTCCAAAAGGAGACAAACTCGTGATGAACTCCAATTCAGCTCCAATTCACTCCAATTCAGCTCCAATTATTAATCGTCTTATAATAGCAACGATAAGATTTTTTACGGAGTCCTCCCTACGTCTCCTTTCTCAAAGAGGAGAATACACTTTAGAACCCGGTCTTTTCCCCCCTACAAAAGAAATGAATGGCCAATTTCGCAGACACTTTCTGCGAAATCAGAAACGTCTTTGTTTGACTCGACCAGAAAGACATTTCCTCTCTTGGCAGAAACGTCAAAAACCTCTAAAATCAAGGGAACAAAACTTTCCGAGGGGAGAAACCCAAAAATGAAAAGCAATTCTCTCACAGAAAAAAACAATCCGATCCCAATTTCACTTGGAAAGCATGACGTTCTAGACAAGCAAGTGTATCGTCTTTTTGTTCTCCAACTGAAGGGAAAAATCACCCTCGCCCGTGTTCACGCCGCACGATCTGTCAATCGTCATCTCATTCGTCTCTATTGGGACATCGGGAAAGGTATTGTGGAAAAGCAACCCATCCACGGCTGGGGGCAGTCGGTGGTGGAAGATTTGTCTCGTGATCTCCCAAAAGCACTTCCCTCCCTGCGTTGTTTTTCTGCTGCGAATTTGTGGGCGATGCGGCGGTTTCATGTTGAATACACAGACGCCAGCTTTCTTCAACAGCTTGTTGAAGAATTGCCTTGGGGGCACCACCTGCTCCTCCTAGAGAAGGTTAAGGCTCCTGAGGACAACCCTTCCATCGGGATGATCCTCTGTGCCCAAAAAGACGAGTTGGAAGTGGAGTTTTCACTCAAAACAAAAACAAACCCCATCGGTGTGGCCGCCTACCATCTCACACCCAAGTTGCCTAAAGAATTTAAAGGGAAATTGCCAACAGAAAAACAGTTATTGTCTGTTGTGCGCGAATCGTTTCAGCGAGATTCCCAATGAACCACATCTCCGCAGATAAAAAACCAACGGTTCTCTCTCCCGTTGAAACAAATTCAACCCTAAAACAACTGGTTGAAAAAGCCTCTATGGATCCAGACCTCTTGGCCGTTTCCCTTTTTGGAAGTCAAGCCCGCGGGGACGCCGGCCCCGCGTCCGATTGGGACGTTTGTCTCTTTTTACCGCAAGGTAAAAAATCAAATCTGGCTCTTTCTCAAAAAAAACTGGACTACCAACGGGACTATCCCGATTTAGACATCCATGTTTTTCAACAGCTTCCCCTTTACATCCAATCACGGGTTTTATCCGAAGGAAAACCCTTGTTCACCCGGGACGAAGATCGTTTCTACGAATTGGCCTTTCGAACTCTCCGAGAGTTTGAACTGTTTCGCCCCCGTTACGAAGCCTACTTGGAGGCCGTCGCCCATGGTTGACCGAGAACGCGTTTCATCTAAGATAGACGACGAAATTAAAGATTTCAACCCGGATTTTGCATTAGACGCGAGGACCGAGACGAAGGAGGCCGAGGCGGTTTCGACGCAAAAAGTGCAGGTCATGCTGGTTGCATGGACAAACTTTTTAAGGAAGAAAATGTCCGGCATCCTTCGTCGAATCCCGCGGGCTAATGCAAAATCTGGGTTCAAGTCCTTCAAACTAAGGACTAAGCCTTGCTGAGTTCCTGCCTTTTCATCAGCAGTGTTCAAAAAGAGTTCGCCCAAGAACGGCGTGCGATTAAGACCTTCGTTGAAAACGATCCTCTTCTCCGAAAATATTTTACCGTGTTCTTATTCGAAGATATTCCAGCCTGTGACCGATCAACGGACGATGTGTATCTGACAGAAGTGGAGCGTTGCACTATTTATGTCGGTTTATTCGGGAGAGATTATGGATTTGCGAAGTCCGGTGGTTTGTCTCCCACAGAACGTGAGTTTAATCGGGCCACGGCTCTTCATAAATCAAGGCTGATCTTCCTTAAGAATTCGCCAGAAAAGGAGCGTCATCCTCGGATTCGTGCGCTGATACGCCGAGCTGGTCGTCAATTGATCCGTCGTCGGTTTGAAAGTTTTTCAGAATTGACCTCAGGACTTTACGCCAGTCTGGTGGATTATTTAGAACGGACAGGCCGATTGCGAACAAAACCTTTTGATGCCTCCGCGTGCCCGGGAGCCTCTCTGTTGGATATTTCAAAGGAAAAAACAAAATGGTTCCTTGGCCAAGCACGTCGGGAACGGCAATACCCTTTGAGGGACAATGCTCCGTTGTTGGACGCATTGTCTCACCTGAATCTCCTGGACAGTGGTCAGCCCACTCACGCGGCGGTACTTCTTTTTGGTCAAAATCCCCAGCGGTTTTTAATTTCTTCTGAAGTTAAGTGCATGCATTTTCACGGAACAGAAGTGAGAAAACCCATCCCTTCCTATCAGATATACCGGGGAACCTTGTTCGACTTGGTGGACCAATCCGTGGATTTCGTCATGTCAAAGATCAATCGCGTTGTTGGAACCCGTTCCCGGGGGCCTCAAGCACCTGTGGATTATGAACTCCCGCGCGAAGCTGTGGCAGAAGCCATTGTTAATGCGGTCGCTCATCGCGATTACACAAGCACCGCCAGTGTCCAAGTGATGCTCTTTCTTGACCGGTTGGAAATTTGGAACCCTGGTGAACTCCCCCCAGCCCTGACCTTCGAAAAACTGCGTCATCCCCACGCATCCATCCCTCGAAATCCGCTGGTGGCGGAGCCACTTTTTCTGGCACGCTACGCGGAAAAAGCTGGAAGCGGTATCTTGGACATGATCGCTTTATGCAGAGAGGCCGGTTTACCCCTTCCTAAATTTAGACAAGAGGGTGGGCAGTTTGTTCAAACATTGTTTCGTCCGAAGAATCCCCGTGCTCGAAAGGCCCAAGAGGCCCAAGAGGCCCAAGAGGCCCAAGAGGCCCAAGAGGCCCAAGAGGCCCAAGAGGCCCAAGAGGCCCAAGAGGCGAGAGGGTTGTCTCCCCTAGAAATTTCTCTCCTTAAGGCTTGCTTTAAAACGGCACGAAACGGAAAAGAAATTTTGGCGGCAACAAGTTACACTGTGCGAACGGGCAACTTCAAACGTGCACTGAAAAATCTTTTGTCCGTCCGACTGATTGAAATGACCCTCCCCCAAAAACCAACCAGCCGTCAACAAAGATATCAAATCACGCAAAAAGGGCGACGTGCCTTTACCCGTGCTATAAAAAAAATATCTGGGGTTCGATCCGTCTCCATTCAAAAACCGCTAAAATCAAGAGTCTCGCTGAAACAAAATTTTCTGAAGGGGGAAAACCCAAAATGAGCCACACCCCCGTGGATAAAAAATCAAATCCGACTCTTTCTCAAAAAAAGCTAGACTGCCAACGGGAGTGTCCCGATTTAGACATCCATGCCTACTTGGAGGCCGTCGCCCATGGTTGACCGAGAACGCGTTCTGGCTAAAATAGATGAACTGGACGGTTATCTCCGCGAGTTGGCGGAAATAGCCCCGCGGGATTTTAATGATTTTCAAAAAACGACCACCAAAAGAGCCTGCGAGCGACTCCTTCAAATTGCCGTGGAAACAGTCCTCGACATTTGCCAACTGTTTGTCAGTGGGTATCGTCTGGGTCTTCCCACGCAAGAAGAAGATTTGTTTGAAAGGCTTTCCAAAGCGGGCCACATAACGTCTTCTTTAAAACATTTGCTTAAAGACATGCGTGGCTTCCGCAACATTCTTGTCCACGAATACGCCGAGGTGGATGATGAGATCGTCTTCGAAACCATTCACCGTCGCATCGGGGACTTCGAATCTTTCAAACAAGAAATCCTCAACGATCTAAGGACCAAGCTCTGATGATCATTCAATTTAAAAGAATGTTTTCGCTCGTCATTCCGGTGAAAACCGGAATCCAGAGGTTTTTAAACAACATTTTTACAGACTGGATACCGGCGTTGGCCGGTATGACGAAACAACCTAAACCGTCATTAGAAAACAGTTCTTTAACGGCTGGTTTGTCTTGGGTTTTTTCGTTTACCTTTGGTTGGTTTTTCCTCCCCATAAGGCGATTTGAGCACGCTTTTTTGCCGGTAGCGGGGCCCCCTTGCTCCAAAACAATAGTGGCCTGCTATTTCGTTGTTCCCTACGGGGAATCCAACGGCTCCATGCCGTTTATGCGAAAACTCCATGGAACACAACCCATTCTCCACCAACTTGCTGGAGAAATCCCTTGGTGCCCCCAATGACCCCAAAACCCGTCACTAAAAAACTTTCCGCCCGCCCGCCGTCTAACGCGGCGTTGTCCCATTCATCGTTATGGGAGACCCTGGCCGACACTCGCCTCCAACTCCAATTTTTGCAACAACGGGCCCGGGAAGCCAACGACAAAGCATTGGTGAACACCCTCACCAGCCAAATCACCGATCTCCGAAAAACAATCAGCACAGCCCGAAAAAAAGATCACAAAGACTGGACGAGCGAAGCCTCAACCCTTGTTCCGCAACTAATAAAAGCCCAGTCCCGGTTACAAACCATCATCCACCAATCCGAAACCGACCAAAAATGGATCCGCACCCTCACCCGCACCCTCGGAGCCGTGGACAACATCTTAACCCTAGCCCGTCGGGTGATTTGACATAAACAATGATTAAAGGAATATTTTAATGATCGATCGTAAGGTTGTTCTCGTCACAGGTGGGACCGGTTCGTTTGGACAGCGATTTGTAAAACGGATATTGAAGGATTTTCATCCCAAAAAAGTGATTGTCTTTAGTCGAGATGAATTAAAGCAATTTGAAATGAATCGGATGTTTTCCGATGATCGTTTACGGTTTTTTATCGGTGACGTTCGGGATTATTCCCGCCTCCGTCGTGCTTTTGATGGTGTTGATATTGTGATCCACGCCGCTGCTTTGAAACAGGTCCCGACGTGTGAATACAATCCTTTCGAAGCTGTAAAAACAAACATCATGGGTGCACAAAACGTCATTAATGCCTCCATTGACAGCGGAGTGTCAAAGGTTGTGGCACTGAGCACAGACAAAGCTGTTAATCCTGTGAATTTGTACGGGGCAACAAAACTTGTTCATGAGAAGCTTTTTGTCAATGGGAACGCTTATTCTGGAAAGCACCCCACTCGATTCAGTGTTGTTCGCTATGGGAATGTTATGGGAAGTCGCGGAAGTGTTGTCCCCCTCTTTGTTCAACAAAAAAAATCCGGTGTTCTCTCCGTGACTGACGAAAGAATGACTAGGTTCTGGATTACGCTCGATCAAGGAGTGGACTTTGTTCTTCAGGCACTGAAGAATATGAAAGGGGCCGAAATCTTTGTCCCCAAAATTCCCAGTATGCGTGTGATTGATCTCGCTCGGGTTGTATCGCCCAAGGCCAAAATTAAAATTATGGGGATACGTCCGGGAGAAAAACTTCATGAAGTATTGATCCAAAAAGACGAGTCCCGATTAACCCTCTCTTTTAATCGGTTTTTTGCCGTTTTCCCTGAAATAGGGATGTTCCCTCTTTTGGGAAAACGGGGAGGGCGTTCTCTCCCGGATGGCTTCGAATACACCAGCGATACTAACAAGGAATGGCTAACGGATTCCCAAATGAGAACGATGCTTATTCCATTTCTCGAAAGAGAATTTTGACAATGGATGTTCTTTCCTATGGTCGCCAGTGGGTGGATGAGGAAGATATTATCGCGGTGGTGAAGGTGTTGCGTGGGGATTGGTTGACACAAGGCTCTGTTGTTAAGGAATTTGAATCTTGTATCGCTCGTTATTGCGGGGTCGCCCACGCGGTGTCTTTCAGTAGTGGGACAGCGGCCCTCCATGCTTCGGTCTTAGCATCAGGTGTTAAGGCCGGAGATGAAATAATAACTTCCCCTCTCAGTTTTGTGGCTTCTGCCAATTGTGGGGTTTACGCGGGGGCTGTTCCGCGATTCGCTGACATTGAACCTGAAGGATTTAATATTAACCCCGATGCGGTTAAAGAAATTTTTACCGATCGTACGCGTGTGGTGATCCCCGTGGATTATTCTGGGCACCCGGCGGAGATGGATGAAATTGTTTCCATCGCTCACAAGCGGGGATCTCTTGTGATTGAAGACTCTTGTCATTCCTTAGGTGCCGATTATCGTGGGAAGAAGGTGGGAGGCCTTGCGGATATGACGGTGTTTAGTTTTCATCCTGTGAAGCCTATCACGACGGGGGAGGGCGGGATGGTTATGACAAACGATCCGCTTCTGTATGAAAAGTTGTTGCGGGTGAGATCCCACGGGATTGCCCGTCCCCAAAACGAGGTTCGGCCTTGGTATTATGAAATGGTGGAATTGGGGTTCAATTACCGGCTCACGGATATTCAGTGTGCTCTTGGGCTATCTCAGATGGCAAAACTAGATTTCTTCGTGAAAAGACGTAGGGGTATTTCGAAACGTTACGACGAAGCTTTTAAGGGGTTGTCGAACGTTCGAACGTTCGTTGAGAAAGATTATGTTCAATCGTCCCGGCACCTCTATGTTTTGAGCATTGATTTTTCAGCTTTGGGGAAAACACGGGCCGACGTTATGTCGGAACTTCATGTGTTGGGTGTCGGTTCTCAAGTGCATTACCAGCCCATCCATCTCCACCCTTTTTACAGGGACCGTTTCGGTTGTCGTCCCGGCGATTTTCCGCACGCGGAACGTTTTTATGAGAAAGCCCTTAGCCTCCCTCTTTATCCTAAATTGACAGACGATGAGGTTTTGCGGGTGGTTCGGGCTGTTCAGCGAGTGCTTTCTTGAGAATAAATAAATGAAACTTGGTATGGGCGGGGTCTTGTTTGGGCAGGATTATGGAGTGGCACATCCTAAAAAATGTGTTCCGGAAGAAGAGGTTCGGAGAATACTGTCTCGGGCATCCGGAGAAATTCAATTTTTGGACACGGCGATTTCTTACGGAGACAGCGAAAAAGTGATCGGAAGATGTTTACCTAAAAACCATCATTTTCAGATCATCACAAAAACATCTTCTTTTCAGGGAAATAAAGTGTCGTCCAACCATCGCCACTCGGTTCGACTTGATTTTGATCAATCCTTGCGGAATCTTCGCCAAGATGGCCTGTATGGCCTTCTTGTCCATCACGCATCGGACATCCTGTCGGAAGGTGGGGAAGATATCGTTTCCGAAATAATGAAAATAAAAAAAGCGGGGGATGTGGAGAAAATCGGCGTCTCTGCCTATTGTCGTGATGAAGTCGAAAAAGTGATGGAGCGTTTCCCCTTGGACATCATTCAAGTGCCTGTCAGTGCTTTGGATCGGCGATTGTTAAAAGACGGGTGGTTGCAGTCCATGAAAGAGCGAGGAGTGGAGGTTCACGGACGGTCCCTTTTCCTTCAGGGTGTTCTCCTGATGGACCCTGTGGTGTTGCCCCCCTCCTTGGAGGGACTTAAATCGGGTCTAAATGGTTTTTTATCGTTTTGCAGGCAAAAGGGGTTCACCCCCTTAGAAGGGGCTGTTCGTTTTGCCGTTGATTCAGGGGTTTTGGACGGAGCTGTTTTTGGGGTGGGGCGATGTTCGGAGTTGGAAGAAATATTGAAGGCCGTTCAAGCAACAGAAAAAACATCAACCGTCTGGCCTGATTTCCCTGTCATGGAGGAAAATACTCTTGATCCCAGAACGTGGACACACGGATCTCCTGTCTGATGTCTGTTAAGCCCGTTGCCATACTACAGGCCCGCGTGGCCTCCACCCGCCTTCCGGGGAAAGTGTTACTCCCCATTCGGGGTGTTCCCATGCTCTTGCGGGAAATCCGCCGGATTCAACAGTCGTTACTGTTGCGAGAGGTTGTTGTGGCCACGAGCGTTCAGTCGGAAGACGATGCCATTAACGATATGTGTTTGCGGGAAAAAATTCCCTGTTTTCGCGGGTCTCCGACAGACGTTCTTGATCGATATTATCAGACGGCACAGGTACATCACGCGGAGTTGATTGTCCGATTGACGGGAGATTGTCCTCTTATTGATCCCCAAGTTATTGATGAAACGATTGACTATTTTCTTCGGGGAAACTTTGACTACGTCAGTAACGCATTGGAATCCACTTTCCCCGACGGTCTGGACACGGAAGTTCTCCGATTTTCAGCCTTGCGGTCAGCGTGGGAAGACGCCTGTTTGCCCTCGGAAAGGGAACATGTCACACCGTTCATTTACAAGCATCCTAAAAAGTTTCGTATAGGGGTTTATCGGCACGAGACGGATTTGTCTTTTCATCGGTGGACAGTGGATGAAGTAGCTGATTTTGAATTTGTAAAAGAAGTTTATAGGATTTTGGGTGATTGTCATCCAAATTTTACAATGAAAGACGTGTTATGCCTGTTGGAAAACCACCCGGAAATAGGAAAATTAAATCGGGGCATCGCTAGGAACGAAGGGTATCGTCTTTCGGTATTGGCGGAGAGAAAAAATAAATAAAAGCGAGGATTAAATGAGCCATCGCTATCTCAAATCGGAACAATGGTTAGAACGTGCATTGAAAACCATCCCATTGGGTTCCCAAACGTTCAGCAAAAGCAAGACGCAATATCCTCACGGAGTTTCACCTTTTTTTATCGAGAAGGGGCTCGGGAGTCATGTGTGGGACGTTGATGGAAACGAATATGTCGATTTCGTCAATTCTCTTGCGGCAATCACGCTGGGGCACAACGACCCAGACGTCACTGGTGCTGTGAGCACTCAATTGGAACAAGGAACACTGTTTTCCCTTCCCCATAGACTGGAAGTTGAAGTCGCTGAACAGATCGTCAAAATGGTTCCTTGTGCGGAAATGGTCCGGTTTGGAAAAAACGGTTCCGATGCAACGACTGGGGCCGTGCGCTTGGCTCGAGCATTGACTGGTCGGGACCATGTAGCTCTTTGTGGATATCACGGTTGGCAGGATTGGTCCATCGGTGTGACTTCTAGGCATCAGGGGGTTCCTGAGGCTGTGCGAGGGCTTAGTCATGCGTTTCAGTATAATGATTTAGATTCTTTGCATCAGATATTCGTTTCTTACCCGGATCAGATTGCTGCTGTTATCCTTGAACCCATGAATGTTGAATTTCCCCGCGATGGGTTTTTACATAACGTGCGAAAATTGTGTGATCAGTATAAAACACTCTTAATATTTGATGAAGTTGTGACGGGGTTTAGACTGGCACTGGGTGGGGCTCAGGATTTGCTGGGCGTGACCCCGGATTTGGCCTGTTTTGGAAAAGGGCTCGCGAATGGATTCCCTCTGTCCGCGATCGCCGGTCGTGAAAAATTTATGAATTTTTATGAGGAAGTTTTTTTTTCGTTTACGTTTGGAGGTGATGCATTGGCGTTGGCTGCGGCTTTGGCAACGCTAAAAAAACTTGAGCAAGAACCTGTCTTGCAGAATATGGCTCAACGCGGACTGGTGGTAAAAGAGGGAACGGAACGTCTTCTTAAGCAATGGGGCTTGGAAGAATATGTGACCATTTCAGGTCATCCAGCTTGGAGTTTTCTTCGATTCCGCTCTGTCTCCAATGTGAACGAGTGGGAAGTAAAAACGTTGTTTCTTCAAGAGGTTTTCTGTCGAGGAATCTTGAGTTTGGGGACGCACAACATGAGCTATGCACACAGCGATTCGGATGTGGAGTGTCTCTTGCGGGTCTACGGTGAAGTGTTTCCAATTATTGCGGATGCGGTGCACAAGAAGGATGTGCTCGCTCGGTTGCATTGCGTTCCGTTACGTCCTCTTTTTAAAGTGCGGGGGTGATTGATGCACGTTGTTTTCAGGGTTGATGCCTCTCTTACGATAGGAACGGGGCATGTTTCTCGTTGTTTGGCTTTGGCACAATCTCTTGGTTCGGACGTAAACGAAGTGGTTTTCCTTATGAGGGACAGAAGTGCAATGGGGACAGATTTGGTGTCAAGTCGGGGGTATAAAGTTTGTCTTATGGCGAACGAATCGATGGGCAAGGATTCGTGGTTTCAAGATGCAAAACAAACGAGCCAATTTCTGAACAGACGAGAATGCCCATGGGATATTGTTGTTGTAGACCATTACGATCTGGATGCCCGATGGGAGCGTGTCGTTCGCAAGCACACACGTGTTCTTGTCGCCATTGACGATATGTTTCATCGGCCTCACGAGTGCGATATCGTTGTTAACCCTTCTGATACGCAGAAAGCCAAACGGAAGGCAAGGCCTAGGGGAATGGCTGGAATCAAATACCTGAGCGGAGGATCGTATGCTTTTCTTGACAGACGTTTTTCTTTGGAACGTGAGAACTTGACGAGGGCGAGGATTGATCGGCTTCATACGCTTCAAATCTTTTTTGGAGGGACCGATGAGGCCAACCACACAGAACGTTTCTCCCGCTGGGTCGCTTGTTATTTCCCACACCTGAAGATTCAAATCGTGATTAGCAAATGGTATCCTTATTTACGATCATTGAAAATTCTGCGGGGACAGTTTAACAACGCTATTTCATTGTATCAAGATGTCCCCATGGCTCCATACATGTCTAGATGTGAAATGGCACTTGGTTCACCAGGGACCACAACGTGGGAACGTGCTTGCCTTGGGTTGGCTCCGGCTTATGTTTCCGTTAATCCTAACCAAGAGAAAATCCTTCAGCGATTAGAGGATCAAGGTTTGTGTGTGTATTTTGGTGCAGCAGCGGGAATGGTAAGGGGAGTCTTTTTGAAAAAATTTTCAGCGTTCCTTGAAAATAAAGCGGGGCGCAAATTCATGGGACGAAAAGGGATGGCTCTCGTCGATGGGCAAGGGGCAGAACGCGTGGTTAATACCATCCGTTCCCTGTTGTGACGTTAAATCCTTTGGTTAACCCCGAGATCCACCTCATAAAATACACGCCTGTGTTTGATCTTACGACCGTACGGTGGTTGAATGCACCGGATTTACGGAAAAGTTTTGGTTTAACCTACCGTGTGACGTTGGCATCACATCGAAGGTGGATGAAACAAAACAAGGCAGTTCTTGCGTGGGGGATTATTGATGCTGAGGGGCAACATCTGGGGAATGTTTTTGTCCATGCGAATGAGCGACATCGGAGTGCGTATTTACAGATATATCTTGGGAATCCCTCGAGTCGAGGGCAGGGGGTCGGGAGCGTTGCATTGGTAAAGGTCTTAACATTATTGTTTTTTCGTAAAAAGTTCCACCGTGTATGGTTGCATACACTTATTCAAAATACGCGGGCGGAGCATTTCTACGAAAAGCATGGATTCGTATCCGAGGGAATTGAGAGAGAGGCTCTTTCTCGGTCAGGGCATTATGAGAGTCAGCGTCGCTGGTCAATCCTTGCCCCGGAATGGAAACGGCGAGTAGCCTCTTTGCGGATATGAGATCTTGTGCAATTATGCAACCGACTTATTTTCCATGGCCTGGCTATTTTCACTTAATTTCTTTGGTGGATGCCTTCGTTTTTCTTGACGATGTCGCGTATGAGAAATCATCTTGGCAAAACAGAAATAGGGTGTTGGTGTCCGATCGGGAACATTGGATAACGGTTCCGGCAAGACGATTGTTCCTAGGGCAAAGTCTGCGTGAGGTTGAAATCACCGAAAACAACAGATGGCGTGAAAAACAAGTGCGTTTGTTGCGAGAGTCCTACGCAAAGCATCCGTTTTTTGGTGAGATGATGGATATCGTTTCAGTTCTTGAAGATAAGGGTTTGATTTCTCTGGCGGGGCTTAACGTGGAGATTATCAGGCGGGTCTGTGATCGGTTGGGTCTGTCCACTCCTTTTTACAGTGCACACGCATTAAAGGTTGTGGGAGGAAGATCAGAGCGTTTAACTCACATGTGTTTGACGTTGGGGTGTCGTACCTACCTGAGTCCACAAGGAGCGAAGGACTATTTGGAGCGTGACGGATTTTCCACTGATGGGACGGTTCTCTTGTCTTTTCAGGATTATGTACCAAGCCCTTACCCGCAGAGAGGCAGGACATCCTTTGTTGATCATTTGTCAATTTTAGACGTAATCGCAAACATTGGTTTTTCCGGAGCGGCAAATTATGTACGATTCGGGCGGGTCTGAGAGGTCATGGATGGACAAAAAATACACACTTAAAAAGCATCCGTTGTATGGTTTCTTTCAAATCGCCCCAACACCGGGGCGCGAAGAAATCAATGCCTATTACGCAAAAGAATTTTATTCTTCTCAATACGTGCAGTGCAATGATTCACATATTGATGTTCAAGACAAAGAAAAATCTTTTTACCAAGGGCATTTTGACGATGTTCTTCATGCGTTAGAAGAGGTAGGCCAGAGACCTCTTTCCGGGATGAGTTTATTGGATATCGGGTGTGGATGGGGTCAGGCGTTGGTTCATTTCCGAAGGCAAGGGGTTGTGTGTACAGGTATTGACCCTGCGACAGAAGCCGTGCGTTTTGTTCGCGATCTGGGGTTTGAGGTGTTTGAATCAGATATCGATGATTTAACGATTTTTAAGGACCGGAAATTTGATGTTGTTTGTCTACTCAATGTGTTGGAACATGTAACAGATCCTGTGCGAGTCCTTCGGGCCATTCATTCTAATCTTTTGATGGAAAATGGTCTTTTGGTTGTGGAAGTCCCCAACGAATTTAACCCTTTTCAAATGTGTGCAGATGAATGTCTCCATCTGGATCGTTGGTGGGTGGCCCCTCCAGCACATTTGAATTATTTTAGTGTGGAGAGTCTCAGTCGGTTTATGGAAGGGAACGGATTCTTGCCTTGCGTAAAACAGGCATCGTTTCCCCTAGAAATGTTCTTGTTATTTGGCGAAAATTACGTCAAAAAAGCACGGCGTGGTAAATTCTGTCATCAAAGAAGAATGGAGTTCGAGCACCGTCTTCGTTCCACAGGACGATCGGATGTTTTGAGAAAGTTTTATCGGTCATTGGCCGAACAAAACCTTGGGCGGCAGATAACAATTGTAGCTAGGAGGATTGAGCCATTGGTGGGAAGTCTTCCGTCCGGGTCTAAATAAATCATGGGCAAATTCTCTTATCAGAACGGATTACTGTTTGGTTCCCTAGGTTTTGTCTTGTGAACTTGCGTGATGTGTGCATCGGCGACCGCGTTATTGGCCAAGACCACTCCCCTTGGATCGTGGCTGAAATGTCGGCCAATCATGGCCAATCGCTTGAGAGAGCTCTTCGGATTGTTGACGAAGCGGCACGGGCGGGTGTGCACGCCTTGAAACTGCAAACATACACACCGGAAACGATGACCCTTGCCCTTGAGACCGGTGATTTTAGAATTAACGACCCTCAGAATATATGGAGCGGGCAAACTTTGTTCAAATTATACGCATCCGCTCACTGCCCATGGGAGTGGCACAAGCCTATCTTTGACCGGTGTCGAGAAAGAGGACTAATCGGATTTAGCACCCCGTTCGATGAGACTGCCGTTGATTTCCTAGAGGGGATGAATGTTCCACTCTATAAGGTTGCTTCTTTTGAAAACACGGATATCCCTCTTATCCGAAAAATTGCACGAACGGGAAAGCTCTTGCTCTTGTCCACAGGAATGGCAACGGTTGATGAATTGGCGGAGAGCATTGAGGTTTTTCGAAGGGGGGGTGGAGGGGACCTTATTCTCCTAAAATGTACGAGTGCATACCCGGCGACAGCGGCCGAGGCCAATCTCACCACTATTTTGGATTTACAGAATCGGTTTAATTGCCTTGTGGGAATTTCAGATCATACGTTGGGTATCGGTGTTTCGGTGTCGGGTGTGGCATTGGGTGCACGAGTGGTTGAACGGCATTTTACGGATTCCAGAGAGAAAGGGGGGCCGGATGCGGCTTTCTCTCTGGAAGGAAGCGAGATGCACCAACTGGTACAAGAGGTGGAGCGAGCCTTCCTCTCTCTGGGGGGTGTTCATTACGGGCCGACATTGAGTGAGTTGGGTATGGTTCGCTATCGGCGGTCTTTATACATTACAGAAAATCTAAAAAAGGGGGATCGTTTGACACAAAAAAATGTGCGGTGTATCCGACCCGGAGGCGGTCTTGCTCCGAAGCACTTGGAAAAAGTTCTTGGTCAATCGATCGATCGTGATGTGTGTAAAGGGACTCCTCTCACGTGGGATCTTCTGAAGAGAGAAAAAATAATCTTAGAACAAAGTGAGCACTAAACGATGGAACTCATTGACCTCTCTCGGTATGCCGGTATTAAATCGTCTTGTGCCATTCCCCCTTTTGATGAAATCAGGCAATCCCCACCAATACAATTTACTCAAACTCTGGATCTAGTGGAAACAAAGGAAAATGTGGCACGGGTGGATCATGCAATTCGCCAAGGATGGCGTGTCGTTCGTGTACAACGAATTCCAGCGGATGATCGATTTTTAAATCGGAGTTCTTTCCCCCGAAGGATTTTGTTCGAAATGACGAGCAATTGCAATTATAATTGCCGCATGTGTCCCCAAGTTAATCTCAAGCGACCACGAATGCATATGGAAACAGAGTTATACAAAAGAGGATTAGATGAAATAAGTCTCCACGGTGTTGAAGGTTTATGGTTGTACCATTTGGGCGAATCTATTTTACACCCAAGTTTTCGCGAGATATTAAATCACGTTTCAGAGAAAAGAAGCCTTGGAATTGTTTGGATGAGCACCAATGGAAGATATTTTAATGAAAGCATTGCTCGTGCGGTGATGGAGTCATCTGTTGATTATGTCAATTACTCGGCACATGGGGTGACGCAAGAGGCTTATGAAAGCGTCATCCCCATGGGAAACTTCTCTGTTGTGCAAGAAAATCTTGAGCGTTTTTATCGAATGAAAGGACAGCCTAATAAAAGAAAAAAACCATTCATTCACACACAGATGATTGAGCAAGAGACCACACGCCACGAGGTGGATCCGTTTATTGCACGCCATATAGAACGTGCTGATCTGGTCAGTATTAATATGTTGGAATATGTGAATCTTCCGGGCAATCAATATGGATTACAGCAACGTGTGAGATCCCCTCTTCGGTCTTGTCTTCGCGTTCAACGGAACGATTGTTTCATCTGTTCCAACGGAAGTGTTACTCTGTGCGATGCCGCTTATAACGGGGAATTATACTTAGGGGATATTCATTCACAAACGATTCATGAAATTTGGAACGGGGACAAACGAAAAAAAATTTTGGGGCTTAACAGTTCCGGGTGCATGAATGAAATAGAGTTTTGTCGAACCTGTACCGATTATGATATTTAAGTGTCCGGGAGTGTTTGTCCCTCTCACGCATCGATAGTCTGTTGCACTGGATTATCAGTGGAATGAGGAGCGTTTAGAGGGTGGTGTGGATGCTACTTTTCCGTTAGAGCTACACGAGTTTGATTCGTTGGTTCGAGAGGTGCGTTTCGCATGGCAGTCTACAGGACGAGTTCAGGATGGACCAACACCCAGTCAAGGCAAATCCCTCTTTTATCAGGAGAATGTTTTTATGACGAGTGCTGAATCGAATGAAACAGATCGAATTGATGCTCGTGTGCTTTTAGACGAAATGATACCCGACGATATCGTTTTCATTTACTATCCTGTCCCCACCAATGTGGAACTGTCCGTGAAGGGTACACCAAAGGGGCAAAAAGAGGTTTTTATCATTTTCAATCGAGTGGTGTTGGACGATAATTCCTCCGTTCCCCCGTCTTTCAATGTCCAGCAAGACAAGATGAAAATGAAATTCCTCGACAAAGGTGAAAAGGGGAGTGGCCCCATCCGCCTGTCCTACTCAGACAAGTGGCAAATCAAGATTTCACCACCCAATTGAAATCTCATGTTGTTTAATTCATTCGAGTTTATTCTTCTGTTTCTCCCCTTGGTCCTTTTGGGATATTATTTTTTAGGCAGAACACTTGGGTATCGCTGGGCCATTGGTTATATTGTATTGAGCTCTCTATTTTTTTATTCATGGTGGATTCCTCAGTATTGTCCCTTGATTATTGCCTCAATGACGTTCAATTATTTTGTTGGAACGGCAATAAACAGTGCAACGAAGATTAAGCAAAGAGTCTTATTATGTCTGGGGCTATTTGTTGATCTTGGTCTTTTGGTCTATTATAAATACGCCGTATTTGGAATGGACGTATTGAATCAAATCACCCAAGGGTTTGTTGGGAAGATCGGACATGAGATTGTTTTGCCCCTGGGCATTTCGTTTTTCACATTTCAACAGATTGGCTATTTGGTTGACAGTTATCGAGGGGAAACGTCCAAGTATAAATTTTTTGATTATTGTGCCTTCATCTGTTTTTTCCCCCAATGGATCGCTGGGCCAATCGTATTACACAATGAAATTATGCCGGAATTCCAAAAAAAAGACTTATTTCATATTCACTGGAGAAACATCGCTCTTGGTCTGTCTTTCTTTGTTATTGGTCTATCAAAAAAAGTTCTGGTGGCTGACAATTTAAGTCTAATCGTCGGGCCCGCATTTTCCAGCGTAGATGTTGGGCATCTACTTACTTTTTACGAAGCTTGGGGTGGACTCCTAGCGTATACATTTCAAATTTATTTTGACTTCTCTGGGTATTGTGATATGGCAATTGGCCTTGGGCTGTTTTTTAATATTAGGCTTCCCCTTAATTTTTTCTCTCCTTATAAACAGTTCTCAATCATAGATTTTTGGCGCACATGGCACATCACATTATCGAGATTTTTGAGGAACTATTTGTACATCCCATTGGGAGGAAATCGACATGGGCCAGCCCAAAGATGATTCTCTCGTAAAAAGCCCTTAAACCTAAAAACGGAAGTTGAAACTCGTTTTCTTTAGATTCGTCATTCCGGCGAAAGCCGGAATCCAGAAGATTTTTTATTTCTCCGACGGAAA
>Ga0247839_1002414_pt1 | contig 28158 bp, 15 predicted proteins | sample LaCruzMarch2015__6_FD_192405 | JGI IMG/M metagenome (GOLD analysis project Ga0247839, IMG submission 192405) | Freshwater microbial communities from meromictic Lake La Cruz, Castile-La Mancha, Spain - LaCruzMarch2015_16m | ecosystem: Environmental > Aquatic > Freshwater > Lake | place: Spain... | reverse complement strand
GAGGCCAGCCCCACCCCCAGGGCGGCGACCAGGGGCACCGTGATGGTGGAGGTGGTCACCCCGCCCGAGTCGTAGGCGATGCCGATGATCTCCGGCGGGGCCAGGGCGGTCATGCCGACCACGCCGATATAGGCGCCGATGATCAGGTACTGCACCGGCCATCCGCGCAGGATTCGCAGCACCCCGATGACCAGGGCGCAGCCCACGGACAGTGCGATGGTGTAACGCAGGCCGCGCGCGTAGTCGGCTTGGGTCGCGGGGGACGGTTCGATCAGGTTCCCGGCGGCGGCCACCGCGGCCGCCTTCTGCGCCACTGCCATCAAGGCCGGCTCCGCCATGGTGGCGCTGAACCCCAGGGCAAAGACAAAGAGGAAGAGCCACATCAGGCTGCCTTTGCGGGCGAAGTCCCAGGCCATGGTTTCACCCAGCGGGAACAGCCCGAGCTTGAGCCCCTGCACGAAGAGGCTCAGACCCAGCACGACCAGGGCGGTACCCCACAGGAGATCGCCCGGATCGGGGAGCGGCTGCCCCAGGACCACCACCTGAAACAGGCCGATCACGCCGAGAATCGGCGCAAGATCGCGCAGGCTCTCCGCCAGGGAACGCAAAAATTGGACCAGCAGACCTTTCATCGTCGCTGCATCTCGGGGGGCGGATGGACGTAACTTAACGGCGTCCGATTGTGACCTGGTCTGGCTCGAAGCCGCTTTCGGTGCCATGCTAACCCAAGGATGCCCGGGGCGTCGCGCCCGATCGCCGCCAGGGCCAAGGTGCGTCTGATCAGCGGGTTCGGCCAGCCGGGCGCGGGCCCGGTCGACGGCGACCCACGGCCTCCTGGGGCCGCCCAAGCCGTAGGCATAAAAATTGCTTCCCTTTAGTAACGCAGACCCTGATTTGTGGAGGGTGACCGCGACCGAGGACCCCAGTACGCCGTCCCGGTTGAAGTCCCACGAGACCAATGACGACCAGCCTAAAGCAGTGCCCGCCCCGCGGACGTGGTGCCTTCCCGTCACCGCTCGCCGGGCACTATATTGCCGGGTGTGGTCAGGTCTTGGGCAGCGTCCTGCCCCCCTTGCTGGCGGTATTGTTCGAGCGGCTCGACGACGCCCTCTATGACCTTGCCGACAGGGCCAAGAACAGCCGGCCCTATCCCGTCTATTTCGAGGCGATGCGGACCATCCGCAAACAAAGTCAGGCCATTCAAGCGAGCTTCCTGCGCCTGTTGCGCCAGACCGCGGACAGCGCCGCGGCGGGCTTGCTCGAATGTGACCTGCTGTGCGAAGCGGATGCGCAGACGCTGAGCCAGGACCTGTCGCTGTCGCAGGACGCCGACCTGGAAGAGGCCCTGGCGGTCAGTAATCTGGTCTCCAAGGCCGAGTCTCGTTACCATGCCGTGCTCTTGGAGGTCAACGGCTTTCTGGCGCGTTTGCTCGATCGCGAGCAGCTCGACATGAGGTCCAACCCCTTCGGGCCCTTCGCGGTCTGCGAGGCGTTTCGCGGCGCACTTAAGGTCGCACGCCAATTGGAACCTCAGATCAAGCTGGTCATCTACACGGTCTTCGACAGACAGGTCATGGACCACCTGGGGGACTTTTATCGCCACTGTCTGGACGCGGCGCTGGCGGCGGGACACGTCCCCGCCGACGGACCCGCGGCGGCTGCCGCGGCCCGCCTGGCCGACGCCACGGACCAAGGCGAGCGCGGCGCCTTCCGCATCCTGCAGGATTCGGACGGGGCCATCGTATTGGACCCGGAGTCGGTCGAGCACACCACGGCGGTCGCGTTCGAGACCCTCCAGGACCTCCTGGCGCGCCGCCGCTCCCCGGCGGATCCCCCGGCGGCCGCGCCGCCGGCGATGCCGACCCGCGAGTTGCAGGTCCTGTTGACGCAACTGGGTGCCCGCGTCCTGGCCGATGGGAGTGGCGCCGGGCTCCAGGTGCGTCGGCGCCTGCGCAGTGCCCTGGCGTCGCCGGGCGTGCGGCCGCGCAACCTGGAGCCCAATGACCAGGACACCCTCGACCTGGTCTTCATGTTTTTCGAACAACTGTTCGAGGGCAACGCCCTGCCCGACCCGATCAAGGTCCTGCTCGGGCCGGTGCAGATCCCCATCGCGAAACTCGCCCTGCTCGACAAGAGTTTTTTTTCCCGGCACGAACACCCGGCCCGGCAACTGCTCAACCATATCGGCGAGTCCGCGGCGGGCTGGAGCGAGGCGGACGGCCGTGGACCCGAGACCCTCTTCGGGATGATCGAACGGGTCGTCGAACGCCTGATCCTCGACTTCGACGGCGATTGCCGGCTGTTCGCCCAGATGGATCGGTTCTTCGTCGCCTACATCGCCCACGACCAGGCGCGCACCCGGGAGGCCGAGGCGCGGGTGCTGGCCGGGGTCAGACCCGCCGCCGAGGGGACGGCACAGCAGGCGGTGGCGGCGGCACTGGAGGCCGCCCTGCTGCGCTATGTCCAGGTTCCCACGGTGGTCGAGTCCATCCTGCGCCAGGGTTGGCAAGCGGTCATGCTCGCCACCTACCAGGGCGGTGGTGCCGACAGCCCCGACTGGCGCGCGGTCCTGGACCTGGTTGAGCGGCTTCTGTGGAGTGTGCAGCCGAAGACCCACTCCGAAGAGCGTCGGCAGCTCCTGCGCCGGATCCCGGAGATCCTGCGCGCGCTGCGCTCGCGGCTCACCGCCGTCGGCTGCGACCAGCGCCAATTGGCGCGCTGGTTCAGGGACCTGCAAAGCCTGCACCTGGCCGTCCTGCAGGGGGATACGCAGACTGGGTTCGCGCCGACGAATCCGGCCCGGCCGTCCGTCGGCACCCCGGCGGCGCCCGCGCCGGCCGGCGCACTCGCGCGCTCCGCGGGACCGGTCGTCACCCTGGGAGGCTGGATCGAACTGACCCGGGACGACGCGACCCGGGTCCGGCTCAAACTCGTATGGCGCAGCCCGGACGGGGCGCGCCTGCTGTTCGTCGATCGGGCTGGCCGGCCCGGTCCGGAGTTGTCCGGCCCGGAACTGGCGGGGCTGATCATGCGCCGACGGGCGATCCTGCTCGGCCGCGATCATGACCAGTTGGCAGACCGCGCCATGCGTTCCGTGATGCGGCGGCTGGCTTCTTGATCCTGCAAAATCCTGTTAATCCTGTCTAATTGAAGGAGATCCTGATGGACATTGAAGCGGTGCCCGTGTCGGCCCCGAGCCCGTCGGTGCTGCGCGCCCAACTCCCCGCGGCGGCCCTGATCGAATCCCAGGTCCGCGCCGCGCTGGCGGAGGACTTGGGCGGCGGCGACCTGACGGCCGCCCTGCTGCCGGCCGAGCAGCGCGCCCGCGTCGAGCTGATCACCCGGGAAGCGGCGCTCTTGTGCGGCTGCGCCTGGTTCGAGGCCGTATTTCGGCTGCTCGATGCCGGTGTCGGGGTGCACTGGGAGGCGCACGACGGCGAGCCGATTCGCGCCGGTCAACGCCTGTGCGTCCTCACCGGACCCACGCGCGCCCTGCTCACCGGGGAGCGCACCGCGATGAATTACCTGCAGACCCTCTCCGGCACCGCCACCACGGCCAGCCGCTACGCCGCGGCGGTCGCGGGGCTGCCGGTGCGCGTGCTGGATACCCGCAAGACCCTGCCGGGGCTGCGTATCCAGCAAAAATACGCCGTGCGGTGCGGCGGCTGCTACAACCACCGGATCGGCCTCTACGACGCCATTCTCCTCAAAGAAAATCACATCCTCGCCGCGGGCTCCATCCCCGCCGCCCTGGACGCCGCACGCGCGGCCAACCCCGGCGTTACCATCCAGATCGAGGTCGAGGACCTGGCGGAACTGGCGCAGGCCCTGGCCGCCGGTGCACTCCTGATCCTGCTGGACAACTTCAGCCTGGATGCGCTGCGCCAGGCCGTCGCGCTCAACGCCGGCCGCGCCCGGTTGGAGGCGTCCGGCGGCGTGGATCTCGACACCGTGCGGGCCATCGCCGAGACCGGCGTGGACCGCATCTCGGTGGGGGCACTCACCAAGGACCTGACCGCCGTGGACCTCTCCATGCGCTTTGTCTGAATCCCCCCGCAAGCGCCGCCGCGTTGGCGCTCAGCGCTGCCGGCGCCGCTGCGCTCGAGGCGCGGCCAGCGGGGATCCGACCGTTGGTAAGGCACTCTGACCCTGCGGGCGCCTCGGCCGTCCCGGTGCCTTTGCGCAGGGATATAGTGTTACGTTACGCGACCGACTTCAGGCCCGACGTGCGGCCGCACTATCGCACGGTCCCGGGTCTTGAGCCTACAACCTATGGGGTAGAGTGTGCAGGACCATCCGGCAGACCACGGCAGTACGCTGCATTTCTTTACCGCGACCCAGGTGTTGAGCGGGTCTGTGCAGTGCCCGAAAGAGATGCGGTTGCTCGATCTGTTGAATGGCGGGCCCCGCCTCGGCGCGACCCGCGACCGGGCCTTCCTGGAGATCTCCCCCGGTCCGCAGGGCGACTGCGTCGCCGCACCGCAGGTCCTCAAGGCCTATGTGAGTAAGCCAAGCATCCAACTGGTTGCCGTCGATGACCCCAATCTGGCGCGGGGCGTCGGCGCGCAACCCGACACCAAGCCATACCCGTTTACGCACAAGTTGCCGGTACGGGTGCACTTACAGTTGCAGGACTACTGTGTAGCCGGAGACCTGCACCTGGCCGCCGGCCAGAGTATTGCCGCTGTTCTCAACGAGGATGCCCAGTTCATTCCCCTGACGGACGCCACCGTCGGTCGCGAGCATGGCCGCGGCGAGCGCCTGTTCACCTCCCGCCCGCTCGTGTTGGTGAACAAGGGGCAAATCGTCTCCTTGCGCCGGGATACGGCCGTCAAGTCAAGCGCCGCAGCCCAAGCGCCTGGAGTCCAAGGCTGAAGCCTTGGACTCCAGGTGGAGGCGACGCGGTCGGCGAGTGCGCCTTGACTTGATGGCAGTGCTGCGCCGGGAGCCGGCGGCGGCGTGATCCTGGACCTCGATCAGTCACAGAATCGACGCCGATGACGATCAGGCAGCCATCACCCCCCCAGTTTCTTGAGCAGTGCCGCGGCGTCCGCGGCCTGATCCGAGTTGGGATTGTCACGCAGTACCTTGCGCAGGATCTGGACCGCCTCGTCCTTGCGTCCCAGGGCGTCCAGGGCCACGGCCACGTGATAACCGATCTCCGACTGGGTCGGGAAGGCCAGATAGGCCTGCTGCAGGATCGACAGACCCTCGGTCTTCTTGCCCGCCGTGAAGAGTATCCAGCCGTAGGTGTCGGCGATCTCCGGGCGGCTGGGCGCCAGGTCGTAGGCCTCCTTGGCCACGGCCTGGGCGCGCGCGTCCCCCTGCTTGTGGTAGAGCCAGGCGAGGTTGTTGAGGAGCATCGGATTCTTCTTTGCGTCGCTGCTCACCACGCCCTCATAGACCGTGATGGCCTCCTTCGGGCGCCCCACCTGCTGCAGGAAGAGCCCGAGCATGGCTTGGGCCTCCAGGTCCTTGGGGTTGTCCTTGGCCCAGCCGGTGAGTACCGCGACCGCCCCGGCCGTGTTCCCGCTCTGGTTCAAGGCATCGGCGAGTTGCCGCGCAGTGGTGCTGGTCTTCTCCAGTTCAAAGGCCTTCTTGAAAGGCGCGGCGGCGGACTTGAAGTCGCGTTTGGCGGCAAAGACACTGCCCTCGATGCGATAGCCGATGGCCGATTTCGGGTAGGACTTCTGCAGGGCCTTGGCGCTCTGCATGGCGGTCTCCGGGTCACCGGCGTCCAGCGATACCGAGGCCAGCGCCACCTGGGCATCGACGAAATCGGGTTTCAGCTCCAGGGCGCGCCGGAAGGCCGCCTGCGCCCCCGTATGATCCTGGCCCTTCCAGCGCGCCCCGCCCGCCAGATAGTTCAATTGCGGGTCCTGCGGGTTCTTGCGCAGGAGTTGGTCGAAGGAGCGGATCGCATTGGGCACCTGGCCGCCCAGGGTCTGGGCGCGGGCGAGCATCTGGAGCGTCGGTTCATCGTCCGGGAAGCGGGTCGCCAGTTCGTTGGCGACCGCCAGTGCCTTGAGATAGTCACCGCGGGTGATGTAGAAGCGGGTGAGCAGCAGCCCTGGCTGGGTCACCGTCGGGTTGGCGTCTTTGGCGCGCTCCAGGGCCGCCACCAGGGCCTCGGGATCGTTGCGCAACTCGGCCAGGGCGGCGAGACCCAACAGGGCCCCCAGGTGTTTCGGGTTGCTCTTGAGCACCGTCTCGTACCGACGCTGTGCGGCATCGAGGTCCTTGCCCGCCACCTCGATCCGGGCCAAGTTGATCTCGGCGGTGACGAACGCCGGGTCCACCTGCAGCGCCTTCTCGAAGCGCTCCCGCGCGCTCGGCAGGTCGCCCTTGGCCATGTAGGCGAGCCCGGTCAGGTTGTAGGGGATGGGCGACTGCGCCCGGCGTTGTTCCAGCCCTTTGCTGGCCTCCAGGGCGGCATCGAAATCCTTGTTCTTCAGGTGGGCCAGGACCAGCAGCACATCGGCCTGCAAGATGTCCTGGCCCAGGTCCACCGCAGACTGCAACTCGTTAATCGCTTTATTTGTTTGTCCGCCGGCCAAGAGCGTCAGGGCGAGTTGGGTGCGCAATGCCGCGACATCGGGAGCGCTTTCGACGGCCCGGTTGAGCCACTCCTGACCGCGCTCCAGGTCACCTTGGAGCATGTAGGCGCTGCCGAGCAGGGCCATGGTCTGGGGGTCGGCGCCCTGGACCACCGGCTCCAGGACCTCGATGGCACGGGCGGGTTCGCGCATCTTGATGCGCGCCGCCGCCAACACCTTGCGCGCCTGCAGGTTCTCCGGCGTCGCCTTGATCACATTGGAGAGGTACTGGTCGGCGGTCTCCAACTCCCCCTCACTGTAACGAATGATGCCAAGCAGGAGTTGGCTCTGCAGGTGGCCGGGGACCGCGGTCAGGACCCGGTCCAGATGGTCGCCCGCCTGTTTCCAGTTCTTGTCCTGGAACTCGATGACCCCGCGCAGGTAGATGGTCATCGGTACGTCCTTCTGGATCTGGTCGGTGGCGGTCAGCTCTTTGCGCGCCCCATCCGTGTCCTTCATGCCGATCAGGGCCGTAGCCCGGCCCAAGTGTGCCACCAGGTTTTGCGGCTCGGCGCTCAGCACCCGGTCGAAGAGGGCCAGTGCCGCCGCGTTCTCGCCCTCCGCCCGATGGTATTCGGCGCGCATGAGCAAGGCCTCGGTGTTGTTCGGAAAGCGCTCGAGGAACCCGTCCGTGGCCTTGATCGCGGCCGCCTGGTCGCCGTCCTTCAGTGCGACGCGCAACAGCCCAAGGCCCGCCCGTTCGCTGCCGGGGTCGGCCGCGGACGCGGCCTGATAGTGCTCGCGCGCCTCGTCAGGCTTGTTCTGCCCCAGGGCCGCGTCACCGCGTAGCGTCAGGGCGCGGGCCTCATCGGCGGCCGGCAGTTCGCCGGCCGCGTCCAACCGCTGCACGGCGTCGTCGAACTTGCCTTGGGCGATCAGGGCCTCGACGAAGTCCAGCCGCCACAGTGAGGCCTCCGCCCCCAGGTCGATCGCGCTGCGGATCTCCTTCTCGGCCGCCGCCCCGTTGCCGATGCGCAGGTAGAGTCGTGCGAGCAGCAGGCGGGCGGTCGCGTCGTTCGGGTTCTTCTGCAGCGCGTTCTTCAACTCGATGGTCGCCGCGCGCAAATCGCCCTGTTCAAGGAAGGCGCTCGCCTTGTCGGTGGCCTCCGAGGCCAGGATAGAGGTGCCCGCAAGACCCGCCAACAGGGCCAGGGTAGCAGTCAGTGTACGTGCGCTGATCCGTCCGGAAGCCATACCAGTTACCTCGTTCAATCGGATAGGTTGTGTTTTTTCATCAGGTTGTAGAGGGTTGGGCGCGTCACACCCAAGAGGTCCGCGGTGCGGGACACATTGTTGTCGGTAAAGATCAGGGCCCGCTGGATCGCCCGCTGTTCGGCCAACTCGCGGACCTCGCGCAGATTGAAGGGCTCCTGCGGGACTTCAGTGTCATCCAGATCCAGGTCCGCGGGGCCGATCTCAGTGCCGTCCGCCATGATCACGGCCCGTTTGATGCGGTTCTCCAATTCCCGGACATTGCCCGGCCAGGGGTACTGCTCGATGAGCCGCAAGGCGTTGGCGGTGAAGTCCCGGATCGGGCGCTTGTGTTGTTCGGCGAAGCGGCGCAGGAAGGCCCGCGCCAGGAGGACCGTGTCGCCGTGGCGCTCGCGCAGCGGCGGTACCACGATGGTGGTCTCGTTGACGCGATAGAAGAGGTCCTCCCGGAAGCGGCCGGCCCTGATCAGGGCCTTCAAGTCCTGGTGAGTCGCGCACACGACCCGCACGTCCACCGGGATCTCCTTGCGGCCACCGACCCGCTCGATCACCCGCTCTTGCAGAAACCGCAGCAGCTTGGACTGGAGCGCCAGGGGCAGGTCGCCGATTTCGTCCAGAAACAGGAGCCCCCCGTCGGCGAGTTCGATCTTGCCCAGGGTGCTCTTGAGCGCACCGGTGAAGGCGCCCTTCTCGTAGCCGAACAACTCACTCTCGAGCAGGTTCTCGGGGATGGCGGCACAGTTGATCGCCACCAATTTCTTGTCGGCCCGGCCGCTCAACGAGTGCAGCATCCGTACCAGCACCTCCTTGCCGGTGCCGCTCTCGCCCAGGATCAGGGTGGTCGCGTCGGTCGGTCCGAGTTTTTCCACCGTGCGACAGACCTTGAGCATCTCGGGACTGGCGGCGATCAGATCGCGAAACGGCGAGGTCGAGGCCGCCGACGACAGCTTGCGGTTCTCCGCCTCGAGCCAGTTCAGGCGCCCGGCCCGCTCGACCGCCAAGGTCAGGATCTCCGGGTCGATCGGCTTCTCGAAGAAGTCGTAGGCGCCCATGCCGATGGCGCGGACCGCGTTGCACCGATCGTCATGACCGGTCACGACGATGACCTTGATGGTCGGGGCGATGGTGAGGATCTCCTCCAGGGTGCAAAAACCCTCGCTGGTGCCGCCGGGGTCCGGCGGCAGCCCCAGGTCCAGCGTCACCACCCCCGGCTCGAAGCGTCGCACCTCCGCCAGCGCACCCTCGCGCTCGCTCGCCACCGCGACCTCGAAGCCGTCGAAGCTCCAGCGCAGCTGCCCCTGGAGCCCTGGGTCGTCCTCGACGATCAACAGCCGGTTATTCTTCTCGTTCATCCTCATCAACCCGTGGCCATGGTGAGCCCGGCGGGGGCCGGGGACACCTCGATCGGAACAAACAGGCGGAAGACCGTGCCGCGCCCCGGGGCGCTGTCCACCACCACGCGCCCGCCCAGGGAGGCCACGAATTCCCGGGTCTCATAGGCCCCGACCCCCATCCCGGTGAGCCCCTTGGTCGAGTCGAACGGCTTGAACAGCCGTTCGCGCACGAAGTCCGCGTCCATGCCGGTGCCGGTGTCGCGCACCTCGATCACCGCCTGACCCGCGCTCCGACCAAGGTGCACGACCACCCGACCGTCGCGCGGCGTTGCCTCTTGGGCGTTCTGCACGATGTGGGAGATCACCGCCGCCAGGCGATCGGGGTCGGCCCGCACGCCCAGGGGCGCCATGAGCGCCGTCTCCAGGACCGGGGCCGGCTCCTGGGCCGCACGGGTGCGCACCACCTCCGCGACCAGCGCACGCAGATCCACGCCGGTGCCGGCCGCGCCCGCGACCGGGCCGCGCAACTGCCCAAGCAGCCGATTCATCTTGTCTACCGAGTTCTTGATGGTCGCGATTGCGTCATCCACGAAGGCCGGGTTGTGGCGGTGCCGCTCGGCATTCTTCGCGACCAGGGAGAGCTGCGCAATCAGGTTCTTGAGGTCATGGACCACGAACGCCGACAAGCGGTTGAAACCCTCGAACTGGCGCGCGTCGGCCAGGGCGCGGGCCGCCCGGTCCAGCGCCAGATAGCTCGAGGCCTGGCGTGCCGCGGTCTTGAGCATATCCATGACCTCCCAATTGACCACTTGCGCGGCGCGGGAGCGCGCCAGTATGACGAAGCCCATGAGTTCATCGTCGTGTCGCAGCGGCACGATCAGCCACAGGCGGTCGTCGGCGTAGACCGCGGCGGGCAACTCCAGCGCGTCATAGGTATCGGGATCACGGCGCAGGTCGGTCAGATTGATCACCCAGTGGCGGTGCGTCAGGAAGTCGGTGAGCTTGGTGAAATCGGTGGCCTTGTCGAGCGTGTCCTCCGCCAGATTCCAGACCCGCGCCTGCTCGTAGTGTCCGCCCTCGCTGCGCAGCCAGAGGATGCCGCCGGGGCTGTCGACGAGTTCGCCCAGGGCAAAGATGACCCGCTCCGGCAGGCCGGCCTGCAGCACCCGCCCGGACAGCACATCGATTAGGTGCAGCCACTCCTCCCGATAGTCGTAGCGATAATTGAAGAAATGTTTGTTGACCAGGACCTTGAGTCGTGACCGCAGGTGCCCGGAGAACAGCAGTACCACGAGGACCATGCCGGCCCCAAAGAAAAACACGGTCTGGATCACCGAACTCCACTCGCCGCCATAGTAGCGGATGTAGTATCCGACGAGCGCCATGAGGAGCAGATAGACCCCGGCCGCGAACAGCGCGGTGGAATGAAAGACGACCTTGCGGGAGACGAAGAGGTCGAAGGACCACTGGGGATTGCGCGCCGCCGAGACACCGATCAGCGGGGCCGCCAGGGCGCTGACCGCACCCCGGGCCGCCCAGAGGTCCATATCCAGGCGTTGAAACAGCAGCGCATCCGCAAACAGGAAGAAGTCGAACGCGAAGAGCCCGCCGACGCCCAGACACAGGAACTTGACCCCCCACCGGTGTTGCCAGGGCGTATTGCGGAACACCTGCTCGACGAGCACCAACCCGCCGATCCCGGTCAGCAAACGCAGGATCAGCCGCAGCGACGCCAGTTGGGACTCGACGCCGGGCGGCAGCGCCCACCAGATCTGCGTCGGCGGCAGGACCAGGATCAGGGTCAACAGCAGGGCCGCCAGCCGCGCCTGCCCCAGGCGCCGGCCACGCGGCCCCCGCCCCCCCGCCTGAAGCTCCAGCAGCCGGATCAGAAACAGGATCCAGGCGAGGTTGCGCACCGCCTCCAGACCCCAGATCCATTGCACCGGGATGCTCTGCCAGGCCGCCTGAGCGGCGAGCACGCCCGCCCACAGCGTGCTGGCAAGGACCGCGAAGACCAGCAGGCCGCCCTGCAGGCGGCCACGCCAGCCGGTCAGCAGGACGACGCCCAAGAGCGCGAACAGTGCCGCGCACAATCCGTACCCGAAAACGCCGACGAGGCCGGTACTGGTCAGGGCGTGCGCCGCGGGCATGGGGATCAGCGCGCCCCCTTGCCGAAGACGACGACCTCGACGGTCTGGAGCAGGATCACCAGATCCAGGATCAGGCCGGCGTGCTTGACGTAATAGAGGTCATATTCCAGTTTGCGTCTGGCGTCCTCGTCATCGGACCCGTAGGAATACAGGAGCTGCGCCCAACCGGTGACCCCGGGTTTGACGCGATGGCGCTCGGAGTAATAGGGGATACTGGCCGCGAGCCGCTGCACGAACTCGGGACGTTCGGGGCGGGGCCCGACCAGACTCATTTGGCCCTTGAGGACATTGAAGATTTGGGGTAATTCATCGAGGCGGGTCTTGCGCATGAACGAGCCTAAGGCGGTGACGCGGGAATCGTTCTTGGCGGCCCAGCGCGCCACCCCATCGGCCTCGGCATCGACCCGCATGCTCCGGAACTTATGGACATGAAACAGGGTGCCGTGCTGCCCCACCCGCACCTGATGGTAAAGGATGGGGTCGCGCCCCCGCGACTCGATCAGGCTGGCGGCCGCGACCAACACCATCAGGGGGCCGGCCACGACCAACATCACGGCCGCGGCCAGCAGGTCGAACAAGCGCTTGCTGAGCCGCGCCGCGGCGCCCATACGAAATCCCCGCGGGGAAAAGAAAATCCAACTCGGATGCAGCAGGTCGATCTTGATGATCTGGAGTTCCTTTTCGAAAAAGGAGAGCAGGTCCAGCACCTCGAAGCCGCTCAACTTGCAGTCGACCAGATCATCCACCGGCAATTTCCCGCGCCGGTCGTCGGCCGCCACCACCACCTCATCGACACCATACTCGATGGCAAGCTCAACCAGGGGCCGATCCGAGCGCAGCAGTTGGGCCCCGTCGAGCATGGCGTGGCTGCGGGGCAGGGGCACGTACCCCACCACCAGGAAGCCCAGGGGGCCGCCCCGGGCGACGACCTCGGCAATACTGTAGGCATTGACACCGGCCCCCAGAACCAGGACCCGGCGGCGACGCGACTCGATGTTGACCAGGCGTGCGAACAGTTCGCGCACCACACTGATGCCGATGAAGGAAAAGACCAGCCCCAGTCCGAGGACCCCACGTCCCATAAACAGGAAGGGGACGGCGAAAAAACCGACCGAGAGCAGGGCCAGGCCGAGGACGAAGGCCAGGCCGATCCGCACCACGAAGGCCGCCTCCTGTTCCTGGGCGTCGCGCTGGTACAGCCCCATGGAAATCATGGCGAGGCTCATGCAGACGGTGAAAAAGAGCCCGGTGGCGAGAAAAAAGACGAGTGGGACCTCGGTGGGCAGGGCGCTGCCGAAACGCGCGTAGACACCCAACTGCGAGGCGAGGAAAAAGACGATCGCCTCAACCACTCCGAGGTAGACGTAGGTTCTCGACACGTTCGTTCCAGCGTTGTTAGGCCTGGCCTACCGGCGCGGCCCGTGGTGGTGGTCGGGGCAGCGCGGCAGCAATGGTGCCCCCGTGCGGCTCCCGCGGGTTCGTAATCCGCCGCGATCACCCGAGCGGCGAAAAACAGAACTGAATTTAGAGGTTTGTCGTGACTGCGCCCGACCGCTCGCCGCGCGCGGGGTGGCCGACGCGGGGGTCGACGACGCTCCCTGGCAGGACCGATTCAGGGCCTAATCGTAACACACAAGCGACCGGGGCCGGGCGGGGGTCGGCGGGCGCGTCGCGCGGCGGGCCGGCACGGTCGCACCAACCGCGGCACGCTGGTAACATGCCGGCCGTTATACCAGCCCACTCCCACTCCCGCTCCCGGCGCCGGCACGCGGGAATCGCCTGAGGCATCGGCTCATGACCCTTGATGTGAATCTGCACAACGCCCGCGTCGGCGTCGTCGGTCTCGGCTATGTGGGGCTGCCGCTGGCGGTCGAATTCGGCAAGCACTATCCAACGATCGGCTTTGATATCAACGCGGCGCGCGTCGCCGAACTGCGCGCGGGGCGCGACAGCTCGCGCGAGGTCGAGCCGGACGACTTGCGGGGCGCGACCCACTTGAGCTACACCGGGTCGCCCGCGGGCCTCGCCGACTGCAACCTCTACATCGTGACGGTCCCGACCCCCATCGATGCCCACAAGTCACCCGACCTGCGGCCGCTGCAATCCGCCAGCCGGATGCTCGGCGGCGTCATCCGGGCCGGCGAGGTCGTGGTCTACGAGTCGACGGTCTACCCCGGCGCGACCGAGGAGGTCTGCGTCCCGCTCATCGAAGAGGTCTCCGGGCTCAAGTACAATCAGGACTTCTATGTCGGTTACAGCCCCGAGCGGATCAACCCGGGCGACAAGGAGCACCGACTCACGACCATCAAGAAGATCACCTCCGGCTCGACCCCGCAGACGGCGGCCCTCATCGACTCGCTCTATCGCTCGATCATCACCGCGGGCACCCATCTGGCCAGCAGCATCCGCGTGGCCGAGGCGGCCAAGGTCATCGAAAACACCCAGCGCGATGTGAACATCGCCCTGATCAACGAACTGGCGTTGATCTTTCACCGGCTCGGACTCGATACCCAAGAGGTCCTGGAGGCCGCCGGGAGCAAGTGGAACTTCCTGCCGTTTCGTCCCGGCCTGGTGGGTGGACACTGTATCGGCGTCGATCCCTATTACCTGACCCATAAGGCCCAGGCCATCGGCTACCACCCGGAGATCATCCTGGCCGGCCGGCGGCTCAACGACAGCATGGGCGCCTATGTGGTCAAGCAGGTCATCAAACTCATGACCCGGCGCGGCTGCCTGTCGCCGGCGGCGCGCGTGCTGATCCTGGGACTGACCTTCAAAGAGAACTGTCCGGACCTGCGCAACACCCGGGTGGTCGATATCGTTGCCGAATTCAAGGAATACGGGATCGCCTGCGACGTCCACGACCCCTGGGTCAATCCGGCCGAGGCCCGCCACGAATATGGGATCGAGGTCATCGCCGAGCCGCCGACGGCGTTCTATGATGCGATCATCCTGGCCGTCGCCCACCGCCAGTTCCGTGACCTGGGCGTGGCGCAGGTCCGCGGCTTCGGCAAGCCCGCCGCGGTGCTCTACGATGTCAAACAACTGTTTCCCAAGGAGCAGGTCGATGGCCGTTTGTAAAGCGCTGCCGAGGGACCCCCAATGAGAGTATTAATCACCGGAGCCGCGGGTTTTATCGGCGCTGCCCTGGCCCTGCGGCTGCTGGCGCGCGGGGATCGGGTCATCGGGGTCGACAACCTGAACGACTACTACGACGTAGCCCTGAAAGAGGCGCGTCTGGCCCTCCTGACGGGCCACCCCGCCTATACCGACCTGCGGGTGGACATCGAGCACGGCGCGCCCCTGCGCGGGGTCTTCGACAGCTATGGACCCGAGCGGGTGGTGAATCTCGCGGCCCAGGCCGGCGTGCGCTATTCGATCGAGAATCCGCTGGCCTATGTCGCCACCAATCTGGTCGGTTTCGCGAATGTCCTGGAGGCCTGCCGCCATACCGGCGTCGAGCACCTGGTATATGCGTCCAGCAGTTCAGTCTACGGCGCCAACACCACCATGCCCTTCTCGGTCCACCACAACGTGGACCATCCGGTGAGCCTCTACGCCGCGAGCAAGAAGGCCAACGAACTGATGGCCCATACCTACAGCCACCTCTATGGGCTGCCGACCACGGGACTGCGCTTCTTTACGGTCTACGGCCCTTGGGGCCGCCCGGACATGGCACTCTTCAAATTCACCCGGGCGATCATCGCGGGTGAGCCCATCGACGTCTTCAATTACGGCCGCCACCGGCGGGACTTCACCTATATCGACGACATCGTGGAGGGCGTCATCCGGGTCCTGGACCGCCCCGCCGCGGGCAACCCCGACTGGTCCAGCGCGGCACCGGATGCCGCCACCAGCCGTGCCCCCTATCGGCTCTACAATATCGGCAACAACAATCCCGTGGAGTTGATGGAATACATCGCGGTGCTCGAGACCAGCCTGGGTCTGAAGGCGCAATTGAACCTGTTGCCGCTGCAACCCGGGGATGTCCCCGACACCTACGCCGACGTAAGCGAACTGGTACGCGACACCGGCTACCAACCGCGCACCGCCGTCGCTGACGGCGTGGCGCGTTTTGTCGACTGGTATCGCGGGTTCTACGGGGTATGACCCCAGGTGATCAGTCATGAGTCAACGACAACGCTGAGGGCATTCCCGAGTGGACTTGCCCTAGGCTGGTAGATCGCGCCCCTTCGGGGCTTGTGATCGCCGCGATTGCAGATACACCCTTCCCGGGCCGGACGGGGCATTCGCCCCGTCCGAAACGTTTTCTCCGCACCTGCGGGCTAGTGCCAACGATCGGCGTCGGAATAAACGTTGGGGACGGGGCGAATGCCCCGTCCCGCCGCGGGTACACCCTTCCCGGGCCGGACGGGGCATTCGCCCCGTCCGAAACGTTTTCTCCGCACCTGCGGGCTAGTGTCAACGATCGGCGTCGGAATAAACGTTGGGGACGGGGCGAATGCCCCGTCCCGCCGCAGAGGAGGCCGAAACGATGACGGGTAAACGCAATCTGTTCGCCGCCTAGAGCGCTCCCGCGTGGGAGCAAGTGCGGGCGCTGCGCGTCCCGTCTGGTTACTGGACGCGCAGCGCCCGCTCTTGCTTCCCTGCCCGCGCGTGGGAGCCGGCAGCGCTTAACTTAACGGCATTGATATCTACCGATATCGCCCGCTCCCCTCGGCGGCCTTCCACTGGTTGCGGCCGGCCCGCTTGGCCTCATAGAGCCGGTCGTCGGCCTCGCGCACGGCGGCGTCCTCATCGGGTTGTGCCGGGTCGGCGAGTGCGACACCGAGGCTGAGCGTAATGGGGTCGGCGATGGGGTAAGGCGTGGACGCGACCGCCTGGCGCAGCTTCTCGGCCACCAGGGCGGCGGCGGCGAGTCCGGTGGCGGGCAACAGTGCCAGGAACTCCTCCCCGCCATAACGGGCAACGAAATCGCTTTCGCGCAGCGTCGCCTCCAGGGCCTGCGCCACCCGCTGCAAGACCTGATCGCCGACGGCATGGCCATGGGCGTCGTTGACGCGCTTGAACAGATCGATATCCATGAGCAACACCGCATAGGGGTTGCCTGAGCGCTTCATGGCCACGAATTCGCTGCGCAGGCGCTCATTGGCGGCCATGCGGTTGTGAATTCCGGTCAGCACGTCATGCCGGGAACGATGGCGTAACTCCTCATTGGCCAGCGCCAATTCGGCGGTGCGCGCCGCCACCTTTTCCTCCAGTTCGGCATTGAGCGTGCGGAAGCGCTGCTCACTGTCGCGTAGATCGTCTTCCGTCTGCCGGCGCGCGGTCACGTCGACACTGATGCCCGAAAAGCGCAGCGGGGCACCGGACGCCTCGTCGTAAGTTACCTGGCCATAGGAATCGAGCCGGCGGATCGCGCCCGTGGGCAGCGGGATGCGGTAGGTTATCGTAAAGGGCCGCCGCTCACGGATGGACTCGGTCATTGCGCGTTCGGTCGGCGGCCAGTCGTCGGGTTGCATCGCGGCGCGCCAGGTGTCCAGACTCGCCTGATTGGTTGAGGGGTCCAAACCGAAGAGCCGAAAGAGTGCGTCCGACCAATGCAGCCGGTCATTGACCATGTCCCAGTCCCAGGCGCCGGCCCCGGCCGCGCGTTCGGCCATCGCCAGCAGGTCGTGCGCCTGGCGCAATTGCTCCTCCTGGCGCCGCTGTTCGGTGATGTCCAGCACCACCGCCACGTAATTCGACGCCTGGCCGGCGGCGTCGCGGAGCACCGATACGGCCACGCTCGCCCACACCGTCCGTCCATCGGCGCGCACATAGCGCTGATCGATCATGTAACTGCGTCCGCCGCAGAGCAGGCGTTGGTACAGTTCATCGCTGCGCGCCCGGTCGTCTGGGTGCGTGATGTCCTGCATCCGCAGCGACAGCAGTTGCTCGCTCGTGCGCCCGACCATGGTACAGAAGCGGTCATTGACGAAGGTCAGGCGTCCGGCGGCATCGGTCTCGGTCAGGCCGGCGATGTCCTGGTGGGCCAGGGCGCCAAACCGCTGGTCGACCTCGAACCGGATGGCCGCCTCGCGCGCCTGCGCCAGCGCCTGTTCCATCCGCACGCGCTCGGTGATGTCGAGCAGGATCGCGCGAGCGGACCGTCCATCGGCCGCCCGCAGGGCCTCGATGTCGACGGTTAGCGCCGGTTGGTCGCCGCTCGCCAGTTCGATCCGACAGTGGTGCTTGGACTCGGAGGCAAAGACCCGCTCCAGCAGTGAGTTGAAGGTGGGACGATGCCGCTCGGCGACGAAGGTCCCGAAGCGCCGGTCCTGCAGCCGGGCACGTTCATAACCCAGCAGGCGTGCCGCGGTCAGGTTCAGGTGGGTCATGGTGCCCCGCGGGTCCAGCGTAAAATAGCCCACGGGCGCAAAGTCATAGAGTTCCATATAGCGTTGCGTTGCCGCTTCCAACTGCGCCTGCGATTCGCGCAACTGCTCGTTCTGCATCTCCAACTCGATCTGGTGGACTTGCAGCTCGAGCAGCAGGCGCCGTGTGTCATCGGTTGACCCTAGGGCCTCCCCGCCCGGCGTGCGTTGGCGCAGGCGTTCTTCCGCCTGGCGGCGCAGTGCGGCGGCGTCGCGGTCATGGTTCATGGTTCCTGCCCCGCCGACCCATCGGCACGGGCCGCGGGCAGCCCCTCCGTCCGCTCCGCGAGGCGCTGTTCCACCAGGTTCCGTGCGGCCCGCAGTTCGCCTTCCCGCTGCCTGGCCGCCTCCAACTCGGCGTCCTGGTCGGCGACGCGGCCCCGCAAGACCGACAGGGCCTCGCCCATCTTCGCCTCCAGTGACTTGGCGTCGCTGATATCGACAAAGGTGACCACCACGCCATCGATCCGGTTGTCCTGGGTGCGGTAGGGGATGATGCGCACCCCAAACCAGCGCCCGTCATGGGTCGCCGCCTCTTGCTCATGAAAGACCAGCGAGCGCAGCACCTCGCGGCTGTCCGCGATCAGACCGGGATAGTCCAGGCTGCTCACCAGGTCGCTGATGGGGCGGCCGACGTCGCCCGGGATCAGTTTGAAGATGCTGCTGATCTCGGTGGTGAAGCGCCTGACGTGGAGTTGGTTGTCCAGAAACAGGGTTGCGATATCGGTACTGTTGAGCAGGTTGGTCAGGTCGTCGCTGACCCGCGACAGGGCCTCTACCCTGGCCTGCAGCTCGTGGTTGACCGTCTGCAGTTCCTCGTTCATCGACTGCATCTCCTCCTTGGAGGTGGTCAATTCCTCGTTGGTGCTCTGCAATTCCTCGTTGGTGGATTGGAGTTCCTCGTTGGCGGAGCGCAGTTCCTCCTGTGAGGTCTGCATCTCTTCGCGCGTGGTCTGCAATTCCTCGCGGGAGCGCAGCAGTTCCTGGACCAACTCGGTCTGGCGGGCGTCGCCCGCGGCCGGCGCGGTGGGGTGCGGTGTGGCGTGAACCTCCGTGAAAACGATCAACACCATCTCCCGGAGCCCCGCCGATTCGACCAGGGGTTGAACGGTCAGGTCCACGAGCAGATCGCCGTCGGTACCCGTGACCTTGACCGCCTTGACGGTGATGACGGCATGCTGCCGCACGGCCTTGTGAAAGACCTCGCTCAAGGCGGTCTTCAGCCCATCGCGGGCCATGGCGAAGAGGTTCAGGTCGACCTTGCCGGCCGCCGGTTCCAGGTAGCGTCCCGTCTTCCCGCTGATATACACCAGGTCGCCCTGCTCGGTGGTCAGTATGGCCGCCGGGCCATAGTGCCGCAGCAGCAAGGGTTCGATCAGCGACTGCAGACTCAGGGCCGACAAGGGCACGGGCGCCGTGGGGGGTCGGACCGCCGCGGGGGCGGGCGCAAAGACGCTGGGCAATTCGACCGTGTTTCCCCGGGCGATGTCACGGCGTTGGTAGATCCGGGTCTTTCCGGGCAAGGGGGTAAAGAGATCCTGGTGCTGGCCGATGGTCTCCGAGTTGCCCAGCACCAGGATGCCGCCGGGGTTCAGGCTGTAGTGAAAGAGTGGGATGAGCTTCTTCTGCAGGCTCGCGTCGATGTAGATGAGCAGGTTGCGGCAGACGACGAGGTCGAGCCTGGTAAAGGGTGGGTCCATGACCAGGTTCTGGGTGGCAAAGATCAGCATCTCACGGATGTCTTTGTTTACCCGATAGCCGTGTTCATCCTGTACGAAAAACCGCTCCAGGCGCTGCGCTGAGCAATCGGCGGAGATATTCGCGGGATAGCTGCCGACGCGGGCCTTATCGATGGCATCCCGGTCCAGGTCGGTGGCAAAGATCTGGAAGGCAAAGCGCACCGGCGACTGCACCTGCTGCAGGGCCTCGCGCAGGACCATGGCCAGCGAATAGGCCTCCTCGCCGGTCGAGCAGCCCGCGCTCCAGAGGCGCAGGGTCGTGCCATCCGGATGGGCGGCCAGCAGCCCCGGGAGGACCGTGGTTTTCAGTTGCTCCCAGACCGCAGGGTCGCGGAAGAAGCTCGTCACACCGATCAGCAGTTCCTTGAAGAGCAGGTCCAGTTCCTGGGGATTCTCCCGCAGGTAGTGGACATAGTCCGCGATCCGGTCCAATTGATGCAAGCCTATGCGCCGCTCGATGCGGCGGTAGAGTGTGCTCTTCTTGTAGGCGGAGAAGTCGTGGCCGGTGCGGGTGCGCAGCAGCACCAGGACCTTCTCCAGGCCGCTCTGATTGGCATCGGCCAGGGGCAGGTCGGAGCGGACTGCCAGGGGCGGCAGGTGCCGGAGATAGGCGAGGATCTTCCCGGCAAGCGCCTCGGCCGGTGCGATCACATCGGCCAAGCCGGCGTCGATGGCGCTGCGGGGCATACTGTCGAACTTGGCCGAGGCCGGCTCCTGCACAAAGACGGCGCCGGCCCGCTCCTTGATGGCGCGCAGCCCGAGGCTGCCGTCCGAGCCCATACCCGAGAGGATGACACCCAGGCCGTGCTCGTGCTGATCCTCGGCCAAGGCGCGAAAGAAGAAATCGATCGGCAGGCGCAGTCCGCGGGGCGCGACCGGTTCGAGCAGGTGCAGCACGCCGTGGAGAATGGACAGGTCCCGGTTGGGCGGGATCACATAGACGTGTCCGGGCGCGACCTTCAGACGGTCCGTGATCTGCGCGACCGGCATGGCGGTGGCGCGCTGGAGCAGCGCCGCCATGTTGCCCTGGTAGGTCGGGTCCAGGTGCTGCACCACGACGAAGGCGAGTCCGCAGGCCGGCGGGACGGCGCCCAGGAAAAGTTCCAGCGCCTCCAGTCCACCCGCTGAAGCGCCGATGCCGACAATGGGAAAACCCTGCTCGAGCGCCGGGGCGCCGTCCGGGGCGACCGGGGTAGACGCGGCGGGGGCGCCGGGCGGGGGTTGGACGCCGCTTGGGGCGGCTGCGGTGGACTGACCCTGGGCAGGCGCGGCTGCTTTTTTCATGACCCGCCTCGCGGTACGCGACACCGACGGTTGTTGGGAGTTCCGACCACCCGCAACCGGGTACTCCTCAAGTTTAGCCCCGCCGTGGACGCCGGGCAAGGAGGCGCGCAGGAGGCGCGCGGTTGCGGGTGCGAACACCTCTGGCGCAGGGAATGCTTGCCGCACCGTTGTCGTTGTCGTTGTCGTAATCGTAATCGGAAAAGCGATGAAATTTGGCGTGCGAGAGAATCTGGGGCGCTACGATAACTCGACAACGACAACGACAACGACAACGACTGTGTTGTGTCTATTCCTGACTCGTTAACAAGCACTGCGCCTGGATCAGGTCCTGGGCGATTGGACCCTCGGTTCCTCCTGAGGAAAAACGCTCGCCCACTGGATCACGAGGCCCGGCAGGGTGGCGACTGGGGTCTCGCCCAGGGCCGGGCGGACATCGGGTTTACCGTAGCGCCCGTCCGCCAGGCGGTAGATGAAGAGCACCTGATCCGTCGGGTGCACCAGCCAGTATTCGCCGACCCCGTGCCGCTCGTAGAGGTCGCGCTTAGGCCGCTGGTCCTTCGCGGCGGTGCGGGGTGAAAGGACCTCGATGATCCAGTCCGGCGCACCGCGGCAACCCTTGTCATCGAGCTTGCGCGGGTCGCAGATGACCGCCAGATCCGGCTGGACGACATTCTTGATCGCGTCGTCCGGCTCGTCGGCCTCGGGCAGACGCACGTCGAAAGGGGCCACATAGGGGCGGCACGGTTGACCGAGCAGGAAGTTGGCGACTTGGCGGCCGAGTTCCAACACCACGTCCTGATGAACCCGGGCCGGCGCCGGGCACATGTCGTAAGCCTGCCCGTCGATCAGTTCCCACCGCTCGCCGTCCGGCCAGCCGCGGTAATCGGCATAGGTGAATGATTCGGTAGCCTGGTTCACTTGGACGGCCGTGCCGGTTGCCATGGTTGACTCCTCTGTAGCGGCCCCCTTGTGGGGGAGGGTTGGGGTGGGGGGTTGCAAGGCAATGCCGTTAAGTTAAGCCATTCTGGCTCCCACGCTCCTGCGTGGGAGCAAGTGCGGGCGCTCCGCGTCCAGCGCCAAGACCGGACGCGGAGCGCCCGCCCGGCATTCCCACGCGGAGCGTGGGAACGAGAAGCCGCGCCGTCGGCGCTTAACTTAATGGCATTGGGCTGCAAGGCTAGCCGCTGCCGCGATCGGCCTTGGTCATCATTGCGGCCATCCCGCCGGCGCCTTTCGTCGCGGCCGGGGGGGCCGCTCCTACCCCGCGTAGGAGCGGCCCCCCGGCCGCGACGGGCCGGTGCGAGTGCCGGCGTCATTGAACAGGAGAACAGCACGCCTTCAGGAGTTCCTCCATGGCGGCGGCAGGCAGCGGCCGGCTGTACAGATAACCCTGCATCTCATCGCAGTGGCGCTCGCGCAGGAAGGCCAATTGTCCATCGGTCTCCACGCCCTCGGCGATAACCTTGAGATTCAGCGCGTGGGCCAGCCCGATGATGGCGGTGACGATCTTGTCGTCATCGTCGTCGGGTATATCCCGGATGAACGACTGATCGATCTTCAGCTTGTCGATGGCGAAACGCTTGAGATAGGCAAGTGACGAATAGCCGGTGCCGAAGTCGTCGATGGCCAGCGTCGTGCCGATCTCTTTCAATGCCCGCAGACTCGCGATGGTATACTCGGCATCCTGCATGATCAGGCTCTCGGTCAGTTCCAGTTCCAGCCACCGTGCGGCCAGCCCGCTTGCCTGCAAGGCGGCGCGGACGGTCTCCGGCAGATTGCTCTGCCGGAACTGGAGCGCGGACAGATTGACCGCGACCACCACCGCCGGTAGCCCCGCGCGCTGCCATTGCGCATTTTGTCGGCAGGCCTCGCGCAGTACCCATTCGCCGATCGCAACGATCAAGCCGGTCTCCTCCGCGAGCGGGATAAAGGTCCCCGGTGCGATCGGCCCCAATTGCGCGCTGTTCCAGCGCAGCAGGGCCTCCATGCCGATGATGCGCCCGCTGCCGATGGCCACTTGCGGTTGATAATGCAGCACGAATTCATTGAGCGACAAGGCACGGCGCAGCGCGCTTTCGATCTCCCGTTCGCGTGCCATACTGACATTCATACTCTCGCAGAAGAAGGCGAAGCGGTCACGCCCGGCCTTTTTGGCGCTGTACATGGCGGCATCGGCATTCTTCAGCAGGGTTTCGTAATCCACCCCATCGCCGGGATACAGACTGATGCCGATGCTGGAGGTGACGGTCAGGGTATGCCCCGCCACCTGCAGCGGTTCGTCCAGCACGGCGATCAGCCGGCGCGCTGCGGCATGGACGTCAGGGGGCTCGATGACCCCGTGCAGGACGCAGACGAATTCGTCGCCGCCCAGCCGCGCCAGGCAATCCACCTCACGCATGGTTGCCCGCAGGCGTTGCGCCACCGTCTCCAGGATCACGTCGCCGGCGGCGTGGCCCAGCGAATCATTAACGACCTTGAAGCGGTCCAGATCGATGAACAGCAGGGCCAACTGTTCCTTGTTCCGTGCGGCCAGCGCGATCAATTGTTCCACCCGTTGTTCGAGCAGGCGGCGATTGGCCAACCGGGTCAAGGGGTCGTAATGGGCAAGGAACTCGATCTGTTGCATCGCCGCCTTGATCTCCGAGATATCGGCAAAGATGGCGATATAGTTGAGCACCTCACCCTGGGTGTCGCGTACCACGGTAATCGACAGCCATTCCGGGTACACCTCGCCATTTTTGCGGCGGTTCCAGATCTCGCCTTGCCAGTGTCCGGTGCCCAGCAGCGACTCCCATAATTCTTGATAAAAAGCCTGGTCATGCCGATCGGACTTCAACAGTCTTGGATCCCGGCCGATCACCTCGTCCCGGCTGTAACCGGTGAGCTTGGAGAAGGCGCGATTGACGGACAGGATGAGGTTATCCGGATCGGTGATGACGATCGCCTCGCCGCTGCTCTCGAACACCCGTGCGGCCAACTGCAAGGCGTGCTCCGCACGTTCGGACAGGTCGCGCGCCTTGACTGCCCGCCCGTCGGCCACGGCGGCCGAGATCGCGCTATGGGAGGGTTGGTACAGCAGCGGGTAACGCTCATCCACCTCGCGCAGCGCCGCCTCCGCGCGGATCAGGCGTGCACACTTGCGCAGTGCCGCGGCGAGGATGTCCAGATTCAGCGGCTTGGTGACGTATTTGTCGACGCCAAGGTCGATCGCCTTTTGAAAGTAGCTGGTCTCCTCGAAGGCGGTGGTAATGATGATCGGGATCGCCGGGCTCATGGCGCGGATGCGTTCGGCCATTTCAAACCCATTCATCACCGGCATCCGGATGTCGGTGATCACCAGATCCGGCTGGTATTGGGTAAAGGCGTCGAGCCCCGCCTGACCATTCGCCGCCAGGTGTACCGTCGCCACCCGCCGACGCAGAAACACGGCCAGTTCCTCGCGGATCTCGTCCTCGTCTTCCACATACAGGACCGTCAGGCTCCGTAGCTGGGCCTGATCGTCTTGGTCGCCATGACTGTTCATGACTGATCCTGCGGCGCCAGCGGCGTCGTTACGGTGAATTCCGCCCCGGTCTCCCGATTGCACGCGGAAAGCCGTCCGCCCATCCGCTTCTCGATGATCATTTTGGACATGTACAGGCCGATCCCCGTGCCATCCGGTTTGGTGGAAAAATAGGGTTCGAACAGCCGCGCCAGCGCCGTCTCGGTAATCCCGCCGCCATTATCGATGACCCTGACCCGCGCCTGATCGCCGTCGCGATCCACCCGCACGAGGATCTGCCCGCCGTTTGGCGGGCGGGCGAGGATGGCGTCCTTGGCATTGCTGAGCAGGTTCATGATCACCTGTGAATATTCGTTCAGGCGGCCGGTGATGCGCGCCGCCTCGCGGACGTCTGTCACGACGGCGATGCCGTGCGTCTTGAGGCTCGCTGCCATCAGGGCCAGGGCCGCGCTGACGGGTTGGCTCACGTCGAAGGTCTCGGGTGGGGTGTCGGGGCGGAAGAAGTCGCGGAAATCGCTGATGGTGGTCGACATCTTGTCGATCAGACGGTGGGCATCGGCGATCTTTTGCGCCAGGTACTGCGGCGTCAACTCCTGATGTTGTTCGGCATCCTGGAGGTTGCCCAGCACCAGGGCCAGGGCGCTTAAGGGTTGGCGCCATTGATGGGCGATGTTGCCGAGCATCTCGCCCATCGCCGCGAGGCGCGCTTGATGCAGGAGCTGATGATCCTGTTCGCGCACCCGCGCCAGTTGCTCGTTCAACTCCTGGGTCCGGATCTGCACCAGGGCTTCGAGTTGATGGCGATGTTGGTCGAGTTCCAACTCGGCCTCTTTGCGCTCGGTGATGTCCTGGAAGGTCCCGGAGACCGCGATGATTCGGCCACCCTCCCGGACGGCCCGACCCAGCGTGTGGACCCACCGGCGATGGCCCTTGGCGGTGAGGATCTCCAGTTGCAGGTCATAGGGCTCACCCCGGTCGATGGCACGCCGCACCGCCTCGATAATGATCGGGCGCGACTCGGGGGTATAGAAGGCGATGCCTTGCTCCACCGTTGGCAGACAGGCCCGGTCCAGTTCGTGGATGTCGTAGATGGTCTCTGTCCAAGTCTGCTGACCTGTTTCCACGTTGAATTCCCAACCGCCAACCCGGGCCATCCGGCCCATTTCGCTCAACAAGTCGCGGTTCTTTTGCAGCCGTTCCTGGCTCTCCTTCAGGGCGCGCTCGGCCCGCACGCGCTTGGTCACGTCGAAGAAGGTCACCACGATCTGCTCGAGCTGCCCCTGGTCGTCGCGCAGCGCATGGGCTGCGCAGAGCACCCAGGTCGGATCATCGCGGTCGGCCCGCAGTATCCCCAGGATCAGATTCTGCAGCGGCGCGCCGGACGCCGCGACGCGCGCGACCGGGTATTCCTCCGGCGGCATCGGGGTGCCGTCTTCCCGGATGAACTGCCAGGCTGGAGCGGCCGCCGCGAGGCCTTGCATCTGCCGCGCGCTGAGGCCCAGGAGTTGCGACGCCATGGGATTGGAAAAGCGGACGCGGGTGTCGGGTGTGTGTACCACCACCGCGGCGCTCAGGTTGTCCACCAGGCCCCGGTAATCGCGCTCGCGCTCGCGCAGGGCGGCTTGGGTCTCCAGGCGTTCGATGGCATCGGCCGCGGTATCGGCGACCGTCCGCAGCGTGTCGACCACCCAGGCCGCGTCCGATCGGCGGCGCGTATCCGCCAGCGCCAGGGTTCCCAACATCCGGGTTCCGAGCGCCATCGGCACGCACACGAAGGTGACGACACCGAGCGCCCGCAAGGCCGCGAAGGCATACTCGGGCCGCGTGTCGGCGGCGGTCTCGACCAGCGCCTCGCCGCTGGTGGCGACCTGGCCGGACAGCGTCTCCCCGATCGGAACGCGCAAGCGGCCGTCGGCCGCGGCGGGGATGCCCAGGGCGCCGACAAAGACCATGTCACCGCGCACCGCGTCATAGGTCTCCACGGCGACAATCGGGTAGCCGAGCCGGGTCGACAGGAGCGCCGGGAGCGCCTGGCGGAACCCGTGGGCCGAAACAGACGCAACCGCCAAGCACGCCACGGCGCTGACCGTGTCGCGCACCAGCGTGCCCCGCACCCGCTCCGTGATGTCGGTCATGGCCCCTTGGTAGGCGACGATGGCGCCGACGGTGTCCCGCACGGCGCTCACGTTGGCGGAGATCCAGACCGGCTGTCCGTCCCGCCGCCGGGCCTCGATCTCGAAGCCCAGGGCCCGCCCGCGCTCGGCAAGCAATCCGGCGAGGATCTGCCGCTCCTGGGGGTTGGCATAGACCTGGGCGGCGATGTCGGTGATCTCTGCAATCAACTGTTGCGGGCTTGCGTAGCCGAGGATGCGGGCGAAGGCGGCATTGACCTCCAGGTAGCGCCCCTGGGGGGTCGACCGATAAAGCCCCACCGGGGATGACTCGAACAGGGCCCGATAGCGGCCTTCCGCCTCGCCCGGTTCCTGTTGCGCCTGGCGGCGGGCGGCCCGCTCCGCGGCCAGTCGCCGCGCGTGCAGGCGCGCCCGCAAGAACGCGCCGACCAGCGCGGCGAGCAGCACGCTGATCACGATCTTCTGCGCGATCTCGGCCCCGATTGTGGCGCGCACCTGCCGGTTCTCGGACTCGACCTGCGCGTGGGTATGCACGCTGCCCAGTGTGGTCAGTGCCAATCCAACGGCCAGCGTGACCCAGACGGGCCAGGACGGGCGCAAGCGGGCGAGGAGATCGCGCACGGTACGAGCCTGGTTCAACCGATGGTGCCCCCTGCGATTGAGGTGGAGTCAAGACGATCGCCGCTGAGTCATTGTAATCCTAACGGGCGCGCGACTGACGCGACTGCCGTTCTGGGAAGGCGATCGTCAGGGGTTTCCCGGTTGACGGCGATTGCCTGATGCGCGCAAACGGGTCCTCCAGGAGCTGCGGCCGGGCTTGTACGTGGACGCTCAGTGCCCCGGGGATCTCGGCTCAAGCCCAGCGGGTCCCCCGGTCTGGCAGGTGCCCGTGGTCGGGATCTCCGATTTCCGAACAGGCTGGGGCTTTTGGGTCTATCCTTATAAAGATGCCGACGGCACGAACAATTTCTGAAATGGGCCGACAGGTATCACGGTTGTCGATCAGCATTCTTGATCGAGAGCCAGTGGGTCATCAGTAAAATAAAAAAAGGGTTGTGACGCCAAGTCGGCTTCCCGTGAGGCCGGTATTCGCGGACGTGGTCGCGCACAGACTGGTGGCAGGGTGCCAGAGGCGTGGCGGCCACGGGGCGGTGCCGGAGGTTCGGTCCTTGCGGTGCGGCCCAGTCAAACTCACAACGAGGAGGATGATCCATGCAAACCCTAGACGGCTACCGCACCATCCATTCGCACCTGCGCGAGATGGTCGATGACCTGAGCGGGCTCCTCACCGAGGAACACCTGCGCATCAGCTCCAACGCCAGGACCGCGTATGAGCAGTTATGCGACCTGGGTGAGGAGGTGAGCAGGCACCTGACCGAGGAGGATCGCAACGTCTTCCCCGCCCTGCTGATGCATGAGGACCCCAAGGTCAAGTCCATTGCCTGGGGATTCATCAGCGGGGAGGGGTTCATGCGCAAGACCTTCGAGGATTACTACCGGCGCTGGCTGAAGCACTGCGATTTCAACTTCGCCGGTGAATTTCTGGCCGAAACCCGGGACATGTTCACCCTGGTCGCGCAACGCCTTGAACGAGAGGAGCGGGTCCTCCTGCCCAAGATGGTCGAGATCGGCATGCTGCGCGAGGCGCGTCGGCCATTCGCGCCGCGTGCCGTGAAGGTCCATTGAGGGCGCATTGGACTCGTGATCAGAGCTGATTGAGCGCATCCAGCAATTCCCCCGGCTCGGCATCCTCCAGGCGAGCGAAGACCTGGGCGGTCCGGGCCTCCAATGCCCGCAGGTCGGCCGCGAGGACGATCTCCTTGATGCCGAGC
>Ga0247839_1002402_pt1 | contig 28307 bp, 46 predicted proteins | sample LaCruzMarch2015__6_FD_192405 | JGI IMG/M metagenome (GOLD analysis project Ga0247839, IMG submission 192405) | Freshwater microbial communities from meromictic Lake La Cruz, Castile-La Mancha, Spain - LaCruzMarch2015_16m | ecosystem: Environmental > Aquatic > Freshwater > Lake | place: Spain... | reverse complement strand
CCTTTCATCTTGGACATAAAGCAGTTATTGATGAAGCGCTAAAGCAGGCCAAAGAAGTAATTGTTGTAGTCGGTTCTTCGTTTGCTGCACGAAATACCCGAAATCCATTTACATTTGAAGAACGTAAAGCAATGATTGATGCAGTTTATACTGACGAGTTTAATTATGCTGGCGCACAAGGGCATATCAAAACACCACGTGTAAAAGTTGTTCCTGTTAGTGATTACCCATATGATGATAACAAATGGGTTGCTGCTGTTCAAAATGTAGTGCATGGTGCAATTTCTTGGAGTGCTGACCCAATCCGTATTGGTCTTATCGGTCATGAAAAAGATGGCACTAGCTACTATCTGAAAATCTTCCCAACATGGGGTAGCGTAAGTGTACCTAATGTTGATGGTATCAATGCTACTGATATTCGCAATTTGTTATTGGAAACCGGTTACACGGAAGATCAAACGTGGCCCATGAAAATTTCATACTATGGAAATAGGATGCCAAACGCTGCGATTGTTGCTATGCGAGATATTGTTTGTAATATTTCAGACGACTGGTTTACTACAATTTCACAAGAATATCAAATGATCAAGAAGTACAAGGAAGCTTGGAAGTCTGCTCCTTTTCCTCCGACTTTTATGACTGTTGATGCAGTTGTGGTTCAATCGGGGCATTTGCTTCTTGTTAAACGTGGTGACATGCCTGGAAAGGGTCTTTGGGCACTGCCTGGGGGTTTCCTAAACCAAGAAGAAACAATGCTAGATGGTGCTATTCGTGAACTGAAAGAAGAAACAAAGATCAAAGTTCCTGTTCCTGTCTTGAAAGGCAGTATAAAAGAGTCCAAGACATTTGATGCACCAAATCGTTCAGCACGCGGCCGCACTATCACTCAAGCATTTTATATTGATCTTGGATTTGATGAAAAGTTGCCCAAAGTCAAAGGTTCTGATGACGCAGAAAAAGCATTTTGGGTTCCCTTCAACCAAGTGAAACAGGAAAAAATGTTCGAAGACCATTATTTTTTGATTGATTACTTTTTGAACATTGGATAAGAAATATGATTGAAAAATTAGTAGAGACAAGAACGCCGTCGAAACATTATCCTGACGGCAAAATCTTTAAATACTCTTATTATTACGATGAAACAGAATTTCAAAGTCTTGATGATCTCATTGCTCATCATAGTGATTGTGAAGATTATGCAGTCGCTTACAGTGGGTTAACCAATCATGTTTCCTATCATTTTCCTGCTCATACAAAAGGCAGAACAATCTATCGAACTGCTTGCAAAGAAAAACTTAGCGTAGGCGTTTATACTATCAGGATCAAAAAATGAAAATTCTTGAACCAGGACGAGTTGGTGAAAAGTGGACTATCCAGCATCGCTGCACCGCTTGGGGCAACTCAGGCAAAGGCTGCGAAGCACTACTAGAGATTGAATTTGACGATTTAAGGTTCTATGAAGGCCAAGAATATCCTTGGCGGATAAGTGAACCTGCTGTATGCTTCAAATGCCCATGCTGTGGCAAAATAACTGACCTCGGGCTGAATGATTGGCCCACAGGTTATCGAGAACTCGAACGGTGGACTAGCGAATGGTGTGAAGCCAAACCTGCTGCTGCTTGAGAAAAAGTCCAAACAGTGAGTTTGGCATTAACTTTAGAGGAGTTCTAAAATGACTAACGTACTAAATCTACTTACTACAATCATCCGCACCGACAGCTACAAGTTTTCGCAGTGGATGCAATACCCAGCTGATACGACCCATATCAGCTCTTACATTGAAAGTCGTGGCGGCGAGAAAGAAAGTGTGTTCTTTGGTCTACAAGCGTTCATCAAAGAATATATGCTGACGCCAATTACAATGAAAGACGTTGATCGTGCCGAGAAGATCGTTCTTGCTCATGGTCTTCCATTCAACCGTGAAGGTTGGGAAATCATTGTAAACGAACACGGTGGGATGCTTCCAGTTGAAATCGAGGCGGTTCCAGAAGGTACTGTTATGCCAACTCGCAACGTTCAGGTGCAGGTGGTAAACACCGATCCACGTTTGTTCTGGTTGACTTCATACCTTGAAACTGCAATGCTTCGTGGTATTTGGTACCCTTCAACGGTTGCGACCAAGTCTCGTAAAATGAAGAAAATCATTGCTGCTGCTTTGCATAAAACAAGTGATGTTCCAGTCAATGATCAAATCTTCTTCAAGTTGCACGACTTCGGTGCTCGCGGTGCTTCTTCGACTGAAACAGCAATGCTCGGTGGTATGGCGCACTTGATTAACTTCATGGGTACTGACACTGCCGAAGCTCTGGTTGGTGTTATGGAACTGTACAACACTGATGAAGTTGTTGGCTTCTCGATCCCTGCTTCTGAACATTCAACGATCACATCTTGGGGTCGTGAGAACGAGGTCAAAGCATTCGAGAACATGATCGACAAGTTTGCTGGTGCTGGCAAGTTGTATGCTTGTGTGTCTGATAGCTTTAACATCTATGAAGCTGCGGGCGACTTATGGGGTACTCAGTTAAAGGATAAAGTCATTGCATCAGGCGGCACCTTGGTGGTACGCCCAGACAGTGGTGATCCTGAAACTGTTCCTGTCGAAGTGATTGAAATCCTGATGGACAAGTTTGGCTTTACTGTGAACTCAAAGGGCTTTAAGGTTCTTCCACCTTATATTCGCTTGATCCAAGGTGATGGTATCAATGAAGCATCTCTACCACGCATCATTGACAATATGATTGCGAAGGGCTTTTCAATCGACAACATTGCATTTGGTATGGGCGGTGGGCTTCTACAAGCGTGGAACCGTGATACCCTGAAATATGCAATGAAGGCAAGTGCTCGTCGTGATACTGCTGGTGTATGGCATGATGTGTTTAAGGATCCAATCAGTGACCATGGTAAACTTTCGAAAAGGGGTCTACTTGGTTTGATTGAAGCTGGAGGCATTGGTCCTACCAATATCATAACAGTTCCAAAATATGTTGCAGATAATGGCAGCAACCTACTTCGCAAGGTTTACTTGAATGGTGAGTTGCTGGTTGAGGATACATTTGCAAATATCCGTGCTCGTGCTGCAATGAAAGAAGGGGAATACAGCAATGATGTCGTTGAAAGATATTGAGCAAGCCCGTTTTATGGCAGAAGTTTGGCGCTTAAACGATGAACGTAATCGAAAAATTGCTGCGGAAAAGCAGCATGATCAAGAACGTTACAAAGTTATAGACGACTCTGTACAAGAATAAAAAGGGCCTTCGGGCCCTTTTTTACTATTGACATACTTTACTTGAACCACTATAATGTAATCATAGAGCAAGGAGAATACACAATGGATATTCTAGTATACTATATCCTTCCTAACTTTGTAATGTTTGGAAGTTTATATCTTGTTGCCAAGGGCGTTGAACATGCTACTTGGTATGTTATCTGCAACTACGAAACACTTATTGAAAAGGTAAAATAATGGAAAATCTAAAAATCGCACTATACGGCACTGCTGCTGTCGTTGGGCTTGGTCTGCTGACCTGGGGTGGCATTTATGTTAATGGCTTCTTCAATGCAGAGCGTGAAGCACAGCGTACCAAAGTTTTTCAAGAATCGCAAGCATACAATGACGGTATGAAATTGCAGTTGAACAACTTGTACCTTGATTACCAAACAGCAGACAGTGCTGGTCGTATTGGTATTGCAAATGCAACTCGTGATATCTTTGCAAGCGTAGATACAAACGACTATCCAGCACATCTTCAAGACTTCCTCCGTGAAGTAAAGGCTCGCTAATATGAAAACGATTCTTTTTGCTACGGCATTGGCTGTTATGACTGCAACAACTGCACACGCTGGTTGGTTTGATGTTGAACCTCCTTCAACTGATGAAGCAATTGCAGATCAAATGGAAAAGCTTCTTAAGGAAGGCGAGCGTCAAACTGGTCTACCGGCCATCACTAACTTCACCGAAAAGCGTATGGTAAAGTGGTTGTATGAACTGCGTGACCAACCAAACTATCGTACTTACACTTATATCGTTACTATGAATGGTAACCTTGTTAAGATTTGTGACAGTGTAGGTTATGGCATTAACGCTAGTATCCAGTACAGCAACCCCGATAAAGTCGTTGACTACGAAGATTTTGTTGGTGATCGCGTCGACTCAAACGTTGGCACAATGCCCCAAGCAGAACCCAATGGTCTTTTCATGCCACAAGGTCTTGCTGCAACTTATGTAATGTGTGTGGTTCCTGGAAAAGATGAAGTGCAAGCAGTTTATCTCGAACCTGAAATTGTTGTGAGCCCAATCGACCTCACCTACGTAAATCAATAAAGGAAACTAATATGACCAAGATTTATATTGCGTTTTATGATGATGAAGACGGTCAAAGTCGAGAAAACTGGAATACGTTTTACACGCCATGGGTTGCATCAACTACATCCGAGGGTGCTGAAAACTAGCAAAGGCTGCAATTGCAGATTCGATTGCCGACGATGTCAAGTATGAGTTTGACGTCGACCTTGCCACTGTTGATCGCAGCACACTGGATGCAGAAGTAATTGATTTTATCCAACGTGAAGAAAGTCGCTATCACATCGAAATTCAAGAAGGCGACCTTGAATAAACCAATTGACAATAGCACTACAATGGTGCTATGTTGAACTTACTAGAAACAAAAGGAAAATATATGTTTGGAATTATCTTTGGTGCACTACTTATCATTGGTGCTGTTGTTATCCGTGCAATGCCAGTGGCTTTGGAAATTAAACGTGTACGAAATATCTCGACTACTATCGCCAGCGTACTCGGCGTTTTAATTGGGTTGGGTGGTGCAGTTAGTTATAACGATGCTGGTTACTGCCAACACGTTCGTACCATCTTTGGTACCGAAAGTGCAGAATGTGCTACTGGTTGGTACTTCAGTGGTTGGGGTTCCAGCACTGCATGGCCCTACTACATTACTGTTGCACACACCGCTGATGCAAACGCAGATGGTAGCAGCGTAAATGGCCCGTACAATGTGCGAATGAGCGACAACTGGACCGGCGACGTTACGGAAACTACACGATTTGGTATTCCTCAAGATCCTGAGCAGTTTCTCAAAATGGCACGTGACTTCCGTAGCCCAGAGCGACTGATTACCACTACACTAAAACCAAGTGTTACTACTGCAATCGACACAGTTGCTAACATGTTTACCATGGAACAATACTACAGCGGACAGATGCGTGATCAGTTTAAAACTGAGTTTAAAGATACACTGATCAAAGGTCAGCCAAAAGTTCAACTGGTGCAAAAAGAAGTATCCAATCCTGATCCTGCTCAAGTATCCGCAAGTGACAGTGTTTCAAACCAAGACACTAGCAGTGTAGGCGACACAACTATTGTGATTACAGTTGCCGAAAAAGTTCTTGATGAGAACGGCAAGGAAATTCGTACTGTGCCTGAATACTTGCAATACGGTATTCAAGTGTCTAGTGCAATCCTTGAAAAGATCGATGCAGACCCTGCGTTCGAAGTACAGCAAGCCAAGCGTAAGGATGCAGTAAGCCGTCGTGTTATTGCTAAAGAACAGCGGTTGGAACAAGAAGAACAACGACTGTTGGAAATTGCAAACGGTGATACTGAAATTGCAAAACGTCAGGCCGCGGCTAAAACTGAGCAGATCCAGTTGACCACTGAAGCTGAAACTCAGAAGAAACTAGCTATTACTGCTGCTGAACGTGTACGTGAAGAAGCTCGTGTTGCTAAGGAAACTGCACAAATTAACCTAGAACGTGCTAAGATCGACGCACAGTCAGTAACTGTTGCTGCTGATGCTGAAGCCTACGCAAAGCAAGCTATCCTTGAAGCCGACGGTGCTCTAGCACAGAAACTGGCTGCGTGGACCGAAGCACAGAAGGTATGGGCTGATGCTGCAAGTAAGATCAATGTTCCTGCTACTGTGATTGGTGGAAGCGAAGGTTCCACAGGTAGCGCACTAGGCACAGTAGACACTTTTATGCAGATGATGATGGTCAAGACTGCACGAGATCTACAGGTTGATCCAACTGTTGCTGCTACTACAACCAAACAATAATCAAAATAGAAAAGGGCCCTTGGGTCCTTTTCTATTGACCGCAGTATAGCAGTATGCTATAGTTATATACAGGAGAATGCTATGGCTAAGAGAAGAATCATTATTAGAGAATCTGACTTCAATCGATACTCAAAGTCCTTAAAAAAAGAATGTCAGACAATTTCATTTACTCCTCTTACTAAAAACTACTTTGAAAAAAGAGCAACTTACTTTGCTCTCAAGAACAAAAGTTATCTTGCTGATCAGTATGCTCTTTACGAGTATCCTGCAAACATGCTAAAACGATTAACTGGATTCAAGCTATTTAATTATAACTATCCAAATTGGCTGGTAAAATACACAGACACTGGCAGCATGGTTATACGTGCAGGATTAAGACAACCTGAATCTAATCTAGGATTTGTAACATTGATCGACAAGGAAAAGACACGATGAAAGAATATAGACTTAGAAAGTTTCAAGTAAACGAAGAATCTTTAGATTTGAGAATAGTGTATTCTCGATTTTATAAAACTGCTGAACTTGCAATGATGGCAGCACAAGATGACTATGGTACCGAAGGTGTGTTGCAGTGGAACGAAACTGCTGCTGAGTTTTACGAAACTCAACAAGCTTCTGTTGCTTATGATGTAAAAACTTTTGAGATAGTATAATGGCACATGATTTACTCGAAGCAATCAAAGAAGAAATTGATTTGATCAAGCAGATAGAAGCTTGGCTTACAGAAGAAGCCAAGAAAGGAGACACTACTCTAGGCGATACGATGTACAAAGGTCGCTTGGCAGAAAATCGGCAAATGTTAAATCGTATTGTGCAGCGTGTTGAAAACAACCTAGACTATACATTAGGCATCAAGGAAGGCAAAGTAAGGATTATTTCACAATGAACTACAAAATTGAATGGGAAACAGAACAGCCAGAACTTACAGAAGATCAGCGTAAGAAGCTTGCTGGCGAGCTTGCTTATCTAACAGAAGATTTAGATCAACCCGGCGATCTAATCTTCCATCACATCTGGATCACCGAAGACACAGATGGTCCGATGATTATGGTTTATGGTAAACCTGGTCAACCTGAGACATTCTTCATGTCTTACTATGAAAAAACTGAATGGGTAATTGTGGAGCAAGATGACTGAGCGCTTTATGTCTAAACTAGAAGAAATGATTGTTGAAGATATGCACGAATGGGTAACCGTCAAACTGTTGAACGGAGAAGACATGTACGAGCATCTAGACAATATCGGTATCACCTTTGGTGAAGAAGCTTATCAAGAAAAGTTGAAAGATTTTACTGATATTTACTGGCGTGATCATTTGTGGCCCTAACTATAATGACCAAAATAAAAATCAACTAGCATTTGAATTATCTGTAAAATCATAATTAAGTGCGTACTTAATTCTCGATGATAAATAGATATATAAAATAAAGAAGGAATAGAAAGTTCAATGAAACTCTCGAGCACCACAGTACAGTTATGGACAGTCGGATCAAGTAATCCGGGCGCAGATCTATGCTCTGGAGGGGTACGAGACTAAGAACAAAACAAGTTCACAAAGTTTCAAAACCCTCCTAGCAAAACTAGGAGGGTTTTTTCATTAGTAGTTCAAAAAGACAGTTGACAAGCACAGGCACACACTATATAACACATACATAGAGAACGCAGACAGTTGAGAAACTTAAAGTTCCAAAAACAAAAAAGAAAAAACAGTTGACATAGCAAACTAACTACGCTATATTAACTAAACAAACAGAAAACAAAACGTAACGCAAGTTACACGCTCTTTGAAAATTTAATTGAATGTTCCTAGTTTACTAGGACAAGCCCCTAGCGTAAGCGATGACCGGGCTGAAGCAGAAGAACAAACTGACGAATATGTCTGTACGTTCCTGTGTTGAAGATGTTCGCAAGAACATTGGAAATTCTGTTTTCACATACACAAACGCTAACAGAGGACTAGCAGCTGGGTCGTTATGCTAAGTTTTTGTGTAGCTGAAAACAGAATGATTTGCGCCCGATGCAAGTATCGGATACTAAAATAAAAAGGCCACAAGCGCAATAGCGCAACGTCTTAAGTGATCACATGTAGCAGCCTAGGCTACACCGAGGCGCAAATCACGCTACTTACTATTAATAATTTCTAACAAAAGTTGATTATTATGGTGGGTAGTGATTAGATTGTTAACAGCTAGTAGAAAACTAGCTATTATTATACATGGTAGTAAAATGGACCAAATCTTTTTTATCATCATGTATTTATACTAGCGCAGGAGGTTGACTCCGTAAGACGCAAGAAACACGGTACTGCATCTGATGCCGAAGCAGTTAAATCGCTGGAGTGGTGCCCAGTAGAGCCAAACACATAACGTTCCCTCTAAGCTATCCAGGTGATGGTGCTCGGCTGTTAACCGAGAATGAGGTCGGTTCGAGTCCAGCAGAGGGAGCCAAAGACAATATCGGTGAAGTGTTACGGCAGCACATCAGTCTCCAAAACTGAGGGCCAGAGTTCGACTCTCTGCACCGGTGCCAAATAAATTATTGTTTCTAATTAGCTCAGTTGGACTAAAGAAACTATTCGGGGAGAGCTGTCTAGGCGATAGCGCTCGGCTGTTAACCGAGAATGAGGTCGGTTCGAATCCGACTCCCCGAGCCAATTTAACGGTAGAGGATAAATAAAAATGTAATATTTTTAGAAGGACTCTACCATATGAATTATAAAGGCACAAAAGACAAAACGTTTAACTGCGAACATTGTGGCACAGAATTTGTGTTTAAAGGTTATAGTAGTAACCACAGATACTGTAGTTTAGAATGTAGTAGGTTAGGGGCAAAGGCTAATGCTATTGCACTACGAGAACGCCGCTACAACGACTGGTTAGACGGAAAGGACTTAGATGTTAAGCATCCTAGAGCACTAATTAGAGAGTTTGTAATTAAACGTGATGGTAACAAGTGTAACTGTTGCGGCATAACGGAATGGAACGGCAAGACAATTAGTTTATGGTGTGACCATATAGATGGTAATGCTACAAACAATCATCCTGATAACTTTCAACTAGTATGCCCTAACTGTGACAGTCAACAAGCAACATTTGGGGCTAAGAATACAGGCAAAGGTCGTAAGGCGTTAGGTTTGCCGCAATACGGATAATACAAAAATTATCTGGGTGTAGCTCAGCTTGTGTAGAGTGCTTGCCTTGGAAGCAAGAAGTCGCTGGTTCAAATCCAGTCACCCAGACCAGATACAACACGGTACTGCTTGATTTCAAAGCAGCTAAGTCAACCGAGAGATGGTTAGAGCCAAAGCAAGAAGATCAACACGGCAGTCTCAATGCGTAGCAACGGTGCTTCTTGCGTTTAAATTAACTGCAAAGGAAAGCAAATGACGAAAGTGCGTAATGACTTCAAAGTATATCCATATACGTCAACAGCAGAACCTAACATTAAACGATGGCAAGTGCGATCTGGAACTACCACTGTGTGTGTTACCACTCAAATCCAGAGTGTAGCAGATCACGTAGCAGCAGCACTTAACCACGATCCTTATTATTTAGATCGTGGCAATACGCAGTTGGATCGTGCTAATATGCAAGCACCACACAGAAAAGATTAATTATTTGGAGCGTGGGCAGGATGGTAATGCAGCAGATTGCTAATCTGTACTACTCGCAAGGGTAGACTGGGTTCGATTCCCAGACGCTCCGCCAATATATTGTAGATTGCCGCCACTGGTCATATGCCGAGCAAGACCAAGCTCACAACGGCGACTATGCGGCGTCTACCTACTAGAGGATTGGTCTCCTTTAGATAGTTTTGGGCTGTGTTATGGGTAACGGGTGATCCTTGCAAGATCGCTGTCAATGGGTTCGATTCCCATACGGTCCACCAATAAGTTGGGTTGACACACTGAGCCTTGGCAACAAGGAAGAACAAATAGTCTAGAATGTTTGTTCAAGGTGCAACGGGTCAACCCCTCGAAATATATCAATGCAGGTTTGCAGGCAGCAGTGGCATCACAGGCGTCGTGCTGGTTGTGCTCAAGGTTCAAGTCCTTGGTTGATACCAAAACAATGCAGGATTGGCGCAGTGGTAGATAAATACTTTAAATAGGAGATACTCTACCAATGAAAACATTTTTTTGCTTAAACTGCGGTAAAGAAAACAATTGGAAACATAGCACTACAAATAAGTATTGCAACGGAGATTGTTTTCAACAACACAAATGGAATTCTAAAAAGAAACTTGAAGTCGAAACAGGTTTGGTGAGTGACGGTAGTCCAGCACTAAAAAAATACTTAGTTGAGACTAGAGGAGAACATTGTGAAGAATGCAATGTTGGGAATTCTTACAATGGAAAACCATTAACACTTACTGTTGATCATGTTGACGGTGACAGTGATAACAATTTTCCTAACAATTTACGTTTGTTATGCCCAAACTGTCATAGTCAAACTGACACTTTTAAAGGCAGAAATAAAAAGAACTCTGCAAGAAGCAGATATCAACGTAAATATAGAGATAAGTTGCGTGGGTAGCTCAGTGGTAGAGCAGGGGTTTTACACACCTCAGGTCGGGGGTTCGATACCCTCTTCACGCACCAAACTATAGCGAGGTGGGCGGTTCGAGTCCGTCATTCCGCACCAATACGGACAGGTGGTAGAGATGGATTATTACAACGGTCTTGAAAACCGTCGAACGTTAGTAGCGTTCCGTGGGTTCGAATCCCACCCTGTCTGCCAAATTAAACGCACACTGTGAACCCTCAAGTAGCGTAAGCATAGCAACGTGAGCAACTGTTTGAAATAACAGTGCGGGGCTTTTGAAAGCATATCAACACTGGATGTTGGTTTGGAACGAGATAGTATACAGTGTTTTAGGCCGATTGGTATATGGGTATTACACTTGGCTGTCCACCAGGTAAAACGGGTTCGAGTCCCGTATCGGTCGCCATTAATAAAGGAAGACTCAAAGTTTGCGTTTAGCCCGTTGATTCGGATTGGGCGGAAAATGGTTGGGTCACGCCACGAGCGGGCAGGGGGCTGCGTGACGAAATTGAATTGTGAAGCAGTTGTCGGTCTGCGTTAACAAACACCGTCAAAATTGCGGGTATGGTGTAGCGGTAACATGCGAGCCTTCCAAGCTCTTGTCACGAGTTCGAATCTCGTTACCCGCTCCAAATAATCCGTATGTGAGAGGACAATATGAAAACTGAAGATGAAAAGAGAGCATTTTACGAACAATGCTCAGAAATACTAGGAATAGCACACGTTTACAACAAACCTGTAGCAAAAAAAACTAGATGGAATACACGTAGACTTGGTAACGGACGTTACTCAGGATTTGGCCTAATACACTGTTATGGTAGTATTGTGAGAGTCATAAGCCGGCACGGAACACGAATGTTCAACTCATATGAAGCTGTATATGATTATTTGCACATTGTTCTTGACAAAGAGAAACATTTATAATATAGACAATACAACGCCCCTAAAGCATTGCTGGCGATGCAACGGATTTGTAACCCGAAGATAGTGAGTTCGATTCTCGCTGGGGGCACCAAAACTAAATGGTCGGTGGCCCGGATGGTAAGGGGCGGGATTGCAAATCCCAGGCACGTAAGTAGTGAGTTCAATTCTCACATCGACCTCCAAATAATAAATACTGTATGAAAATATTTGAAATTTATCAAGGTAAAATAAATTGGATTGCTCCTAACGCAGATCAGGAGCATAACGAAGTTCTTTATCAACTTGAAAATTACGATCCGCAGTGGATGCCAGATTGGGTGCATGAACGTTTGCAGAAACTAGCAGACAAGAGAGTATTTCGTGCTGCACTTGCAAGGGCAAAAATAAAGTTGTTGTCTAGGAACGATGTAAGAGGCGCAGGCAATACAGGTGATAGTTGGACTGGTACGCTCAAATGGACTGAACCTGCAAAAAGCGCCCGCGCACCAAAGCTATACGGAAAAGACAAGCAAGTAGAGCGTCCTATATATCTTCAAGATCCTGAAACTGGTGGGATTTGGTTATTAGGTGGACATCATAGGAGTACCTATGTTACTGATGTTCTCAAACAACCAGTAGAAGTTACTATAATTTAATTACAAAATTGTACAAGAACATAAATATACAAAATAATGCGGGTATAGGCCAATTGGTAGGAACAAATTAGCGTTTGTCTACTAATTTAGATAAATAACTATATGAATAATATAGTTATACCACAAGGAAAACGGTGCGATAGTGGCTGTGGCCAGCCGGCGCAATATTTTAGTAAAGGCACAGGCAGGTACAGATGTGCTAACAGTTCTAATAGTTGTCCTGCTAACAGAGCAAAGAACAGCAAAGGCTTAAAGCAAGCCCATGCTGAAGGAAGAGTACCTGTCTTTACAGATGAAATGCGTGAGAAATCGCATATTAGTCATAGACGCAGGTTAGTAGAAAAGAAATCTTTTGAAGAACTTGGACATAGGCTGCGCAAAAAGATTGTAATGGAAGAGCAGGAATATAAATGCTCGCATTGCAAACTTAACGAGTGGATGGGTTTGCGTATAACATTAGAGTTGGATCACATTGACGGAAACAACAAAAACAATGTTAGAAGCAACTTGAGATGTCTTTGCCCCAACTGCCATAGTATTACTGATACTTGGAAAGTAGGACAGCGCCAAGGAAAGCAAGTTAGAAAATGTAGCGATGAAGAAATTATTGCTGCATTTAAAAATAATAATAGTATGAATACTACGTTGAAAGAGTTAGGATATAACTGGGGTAGTGCTACAACTGTAAAGAAAGTATTATTCCAGTATAAACTAATTGATTCAATTTAGCCCCTGTGGGCAAATTGGTAAAGTCGTCCGGCTTAGGTCCGGTAGTTTGGGGGTTCGAGTCCCTCCAGGGGTACCAATTATACTATTAAACTGCGAGAGGGACTCGAGTCCCTCTACCCGCACCAAATTAGAAAAGGAGAAATATAATGACATTTTTAAAAGGTTACAGGACTATTATTTTTAACGTTGCAACTATTTTAGCAGGTATTGGTGAACTATCAGGTTTGATTAATGTTGTTGCACCAGGCAGCGAACCAATTATAATGCTAGTTGTAGGCTTTGCAAACGTTGTGTTGCGATACTTAACTGACACCGCAGTAGGTGTTGCTAAAGCAACAGAATAAGAATTTTTGGGAGGTAGCTCAATTGGTAGAGCAACGCAGGTAGAGGGTTAGAGTCTCTTTACCCGCACCAAAAACTTACTACAACACAGAACACTGTGCCGGGAAGGACAAGATGGTTAGTCACTTGGCTCATAACCAAGAACTCTGGGGGATTCAAGCGCCCCTCCCGCAACCAAGAATAGTTGTTGACATTAGAGTCTACGTAGACAACCAAGGTGAAAAATGAACATCAATAACTTAATACACTAAAACTATTTTGGGAGGTAGCTCAATTGGTAGAGCAACGCACTTTGAATGCGCAGGTTGCAGGTTCGAATCCTGCCCACCCAGCCATAGGAGTCTTATGTCAAGACTCGACCTTAGCTAAAGCTGGCGAAATATACAGGTCGTTAAACTGGTTACAACCTGAGTAGAAATAAACGTTGTAAAACTGCTCTGCAATTTTAAACTGTTGATCTAGATACCACAATGTGGTCGTAATGCTGGACAACTTTCGGATCGACTAATACGTGAGATCCAGCAACGCGGTGGGGACAAACAAGCGGTCCGTGGCTTTTACGCTCGGGTCGTGAGGCGGTGGCTCTGTTATAAACAGAATGCTGATCGGGACTTGTTTAATTTTTTTTGCATGTACATAAATAACTTGCAAAACACAAGGAGAACATTATGTTTGCTGAACACAAGAAAAAGATTATAGCTGGTATTGCAGCCGCATTTTTAGCAGCATTTGCAGTATTTTACGAAGGTGTAATAAAAGTTGTCACAGACACTCTTATTAATCCTCCTACAGTTGAAACAACTGTAGATCCTCAAATTACTGATTCAGTAACAGCAGAACAACCAAAAGAATAACGTCGGTGTCGCGTAAAGTTGGCTGGTGCCATCAACGGTCTCCAAAACCGTCCGCTAGGGGTTCGATTCCTCACACCCTCGCCAAACTTTTGCGTCCTTGGACAAGATGGATTGTCACGGGCTTCTAAAACCCAGGAGGCAGGCTCGATACCTGTAGGACGCACCATTACTATAAATTGACTTTCAAGGAGAATAAAATGTCATAGATCAAAATTGAATATGCTTGTAGAGATGCAGTGTTTCATTTTAACAAGAAACACTTAGAAGATGAGACCATTCCTATGTGGGTTATCAAATTCAAAGGCGAAACCTATTACGTTAACCACGTAAATTGTAGTGTTCCATGGAGCACCAAAGAAACGCCAGATAACACACACACCAAAGGTTCTATTAAAATCAAAGATTGTGTGGTTACAATCGACAATGAGAACTGTGCCGATATTAGAGTAATGACTCCAGCAGACAGATTACGTCTTGAACACCGTAAAACTGTAAGAGTTATTACTGAACACGGTGCCAAATTAAAGTCTGCTATTAGTAGTATGGCACATGGACCAATTCGTTTAGCAGGCGGAGGATGTGGTACACTTTGGTTTATTACAGACATTCCAAGCAAGAAACATTTTACAATATTACAGCTACAAATTCCTCACATAAGGCAGTTAATGCCCAATGAGGACTATTACAAGCAATATGATCAAGCCGCACCGGATGACAAATGGTTATCCGAAGATGAAGACTTTGATTATGAAGATCTTTATGAAAATTGAGATCATAAATATACAAAATGCGGGTATGATGTAATGGTAGCCTATAACTTTGCCAAAGTTAATGCACGAGTTCGATTCTCGTTACCCGCTCCAAGATAAGAAAGGTCCTCTACATGATATACGTTTGGATTTACCAAAAGAACAAAGAAGAATATATTTCGCTAATGAATATTGAATGCGGAGGACCTGTCATCCACAAAGAAACTGATGAAAAACTACAAGTTGACTTTTGTGACGCAGCAATGCGCGACTGGGTGCAATGTGGTTACTGGTTTGAGTGGGATTAAAAAATAACGTCTTCTATAATAGAAAGTATTTAGATGAGTAAAATTTCACATTTTTATAATAAAATCCAAGGCTGGTTTTCGTATCCAACAGAGCCGACCTGGGGCGATGTTTATAAAGTAGTAGAAGAACTTTTTCCAAATAGATACGAATCTAGAATAGAGGAAAGTTGTTTTTTAGTACGCAAATAATTAGCCGGTATAGCTGAGTGGTTTAGCAGCTGATTAGTAATCAGCTGACGGGAGTTCGATTCTCTCTACCGGCACCATTAAGAATAAATATTGTATGAAAATATTTGAAATCATTGAAACAAACTCTCTTGCAGATTACACTACTTTTGTTTTAACTGAACAAAAAGGTAGTTGGACTGTATCTCAGACTTCTGCGTATAAACGTGCTTTTAAAAAGTACAGCAAAGAATCAAGAGTTATGCAACCACTGCAAAAACTGTTGTCGTTCATTGAGCAATATGATCAGCAACCATCTATGCGAGATTATCCACCCGAGTTCAACGTTCACATGTTGCAGTATCACACTTTGTACGAAAGACCACTTTGGGCGCATTTAATGGGATCTAGAATTGGATTAGTTTTTAAAGTAACTCCTGGAGAAATACAACTGTTGTGTTTGGGCACTCATGAAGATTGTAAGGTTGGTAAATTTTAGTGTTGACCTAGTGTATGCGCTATGCTATACATAGTGATACACAGAGGAGAACAGCATGTCTGAGTATTCTGACAAAGAGCTTACTATGTTTGTAGAAACTGTAGCATTAATTGATTACTTGAATATGCTGCGCAAAAAAGTTTGAAAAAAGACTAAAAAGTAGTTGACAAACACAAGAAGATACACTATATTAAACAAGTAAGCAGCAAACAACGCAGTTTACACGTTCTTTGAAAATTAGGTAATGACTGTGTTTTAAACTATACATAAGGCGTAGGCCGCGCCGATGTTATGGAACAGGTCGACCTTACGGTCGACTCGGTGGTTCAATTCCACAATGTATAGTTTTAAACACAGTAAGATGGGCGGCTTAGCGTCCATACAAGGGTAAGTGCAGTAATGCACCCAAAGACGGGTTTCCTATAAACCGGCGCCAGCAATGGTCCATCTAAGCAAGCCTGAACTAAAGTTGACTCGTGCAAACGAAAGCAACTTCCGTCCGTAGAAAGGCGGTAGGCAGTAAGTTAGGAACAGTGTCCGAAAGGATAGCTACGGAGCCGGTCGGTGAGTAGTAAAAGGGTTGGCGCCCAAACACTGTTCAGCCAAACTAACGAATGCTGAAAGTTAACAGGTAGCTACACTGTCTGAGCCCGCAAGCAAAGGCGTAGTAGCATTACAAGAGTGGAAGGGTTAGGACCCGGATACTTGAAGTAACGCTTAGTAGCCCGCAAGGCCAAAAGCAGGAGGTGTGTTGTATACTGTATCTAACAAGATATGGTGCAACTGGAGTAGCACATCTCAATAGGTTCGCAAATAACTCAGCGGTAGAGTAATTCCCTTCTAAGGAATCGGCACAGGTTCAATCCCTGTTTTGAAACAAAAGCGAAAGACTACTCCGGTACACTGTGAAAGGTGCTTAATACCACACTGGCAACAGAATGTGGTCCACAGAAGCTCGCAAGGCGGACGTGGTTGTTCGGAAAGAAGACGTAACGGTTTAGCGACTGTGAACTGCTCGCAAGGTAGGCGGAAGATAGAAGGACGAATAGCAGTGTGCGACAGGTGACACGCCACACCTTAACAAGGCAGCACTGAGCGATACAAGATGACCAGAAATGGCTCTTGTGGACAAAGCGGCAACCATCCTCGCAAGGGACTGGGTACTCTGCAAAGGCGCTCAACGCACGGTATAATCTCAGCCTGTGCAAAAACTAAACTTGTTGAACAGTTTTCGAGTTCCGACCCACTTGGAAGTAGACAACTACTCCATTTCCGAGACTGTTCAACTAGTTAAGTTTATTACAGGGTAAAGAAGCAATTCTGTTTTCACATGCACTTCTCCATGGTGGGCGCCACAAGCGCGGCCGACGGTTCAATTCCGTGTTAAACTTTGGTAGTGGGAAAAAGGTTCGAGTCCTTTGGTAGTGCAGTTGAAAACAGAATTATTGCGGGGTAGACTGGAGGTGGTTCCAGCACGGTCTCATAAGCCGAATACGTAGGTTCGATTCCTACCCACCGCAACCAATTTTAGCCTGCACCTTGAGGGTGTAAGAGAAGTGAGTCGACCGCGACCCGGCGATATGCTATAGGTTATTGCTAGGCTAATTACTAAATTGTTTAAAGGAGTAAGGATAAAAAACATTCTAGTCCTTACGTAGGTGTAAAAATAAACACATAGTTGTTTGAACGCATCTGGGCCCGATAAATTTGTACTAGACAAATTGCTGATACCACCTTTAAACAACACTTTGCCCTTGTAGGCCAATTGGTAGAGTCAGCAGGTTCAAACTCTGTTTAGTGCGAGTTCGAGTCTCGCCAAGGGCACCAACTAATAAGAAATAAAAGGCGCCTTGTGCGCCTTTTATCTTGACCGCTGTACAATTTTTTGTTATAGTGAACTATAGATTATACAACGTAGAGATAGCTTCAATGAAAGTTAAGTTACATACCACAGCTAGCAAGAATTTTACACATGAACAGTGGCAGCAGATTCACGATGCATTTGAGTTTTTCATTAACAAATATAAAATGAGTGTCTATACACCTCCTGTGTATGTGACCTTTCCGGAGCATATCGAACATAGAACTGAAGGCCAAACACTGGAAAATCTTAGTTTGTCAACTAGTGGACTGTGTACAACCAAGTATATGAAATACGGCGTTGTGATCAAACCCAGTCACTTTATAGTTAAGATTTCTGCTAACAATTCCATGCACACCATCTTTGGGATTATCTTTCACGAGATGACTCATGTGCTACAAGAAATGCGCGGCGACTTTAAACACCTTGACACTGGTGATTATTATTATCAAAACACACGGTTTTCGGTTGACGCGATAGAAAAAGCCACTTATAAAGAATATAAAAACTTTCCTTGGGAAGTAGAAGCACGATCAGTTTCTAAACAACTACTAAATGAATGGTACGCAACTGGCCAAGCCAAACGCTCATTCCTGCAAAAACTAATTTCACTATTTGGAGCATCAACATGAGCGCTGATCAATTAATTGCTAAAGCATTAAGTACAACAAGTGAACAAGAAGCAATTGCTTGTTTGCTTATGGCTCGTAAGAAATCTATGGTTATGAAAAATAAAATCTCAAGTGAGACTACTGAAGATCGTCAGAAATTGATCGATCTTGTTGATAAGTATAACGATTTAGTAAACAATTACATTGATCTACTTGCTACGAAAAATGACTATAGACAAAAGTTTGCAGATGCCGATGCAAAGTTTATAAAGTCTAAAAAACAATCAGAGTTTTATCTATCTCTTGTGTATTTTTTAGGATTCACCATAGTAACACTTGCAGCACTGCTAACTGGTATTGCCTCGCAGTAATAAAAATTAAATAAGGATATAACATGCGTACACAACCCGACTCTATTATTCGAGATCTAGAAAATCACAACAGTCGTCTTGACAAAGAAGCTATTCTAGCCGCAGCCGTTAAAGAAGGACTAGACGAGTTCTTTGAAGGTGTGCGTATGGCACTGGATCCGCTGATTACATTTGGCGTTAAGCAAGTGCCATTTAAAGATACTAACGACAGCCAAGGACTACCTTGGTCTGTTTTTGTACAACTGGCCAACGATCTACGTTATCGTAATCTAACTGGACATGCTGCACGTGATGCTATTAACTTGGCAATGAGTGTAGCTACCACAGGTCAGTGGAACGACTGGTATCGTCGCATTCTTATCAAAGATTTGCGCTGCGGTATGAGCGAAAAAACCGTTAACAAAGTTTGTAAAAAGCACCCGCAGTATCAAGTTCCTGTGTTTGAATGCCAACTTGCACATGACAGTGCAAATCACGAAGACAAGATGCGTGGCAAGAAGCAGATCGAAGTCAAACTAGACGGCGTTCGTGTGCTCGTTGTTATCAACGACAGACACGGAAAGAGCATCGAAATGTTTAGTCGCAACGGCAAACAGTTTCATAACTTTGATCATATCATTGAAGAAATCCGTGCAGTTCTTAAAGATCATCCTGCGCCATATCCATTGGTGCTGGATGGAGAAATCATGAGTGCCACCTTCCAAGACCTTATGCGACAAGTGCAGCGCAAGTCAAACGTAAACGCAAAAGATGCAGTACTCAACTTGTTTGATATCATTCCGCTAGGCTGTTTTAAAAACAAACAATGGGATAAGCCTCAAAACTTTCGTAGCCAAATGATCAGTGCCTGGGTAGACGACCACGCAGACACGCTACAGCACGTTACAGTACTAGGTTGGGAAACCGTAGACCTGGATACCGCAGAAGGCTATCGACGCTTTGTAGAGCTTAATAAGGCGGCTGTAGATGGTGGTTATGAAGGCGTAATGATCAAGGACCCGGATGCGCCTTATGAATGCAAACGTAGTTCTAGTTGGCTTAAAGCAAAACCATTTATTGAAGTAACGTTGGAGGTTATTTCTCTTGAAGAAGGAACGGGTAAAAATGCAGGAAGACTCGGGGCTCTGGTATGCGCTGGGCAAGATCTTGGGAAAGATATTAGGGTTAATGTTGGTAGCGGTCTCACAGACGAACAGCGCGATGCTTTTTGGCGTGACTATAATCGTGTTATTGGATCTCTTGTGGAAGTTAGGGCTGATGCAGTAACACAGAACCAGGACGGCACTTACAGCTTGCGTTTTCCACGCTTTAAGACATTCCGTGGATTTGACAAAGGTGAGAAGCTGTGAAAATTATTGCAAACACAAATGGCGGATACATTTGCGAAATGTCTCGACGTGAAGTATCACTGCTTGGAGTAAAATTAGATAGCATAGGCGACGAGGTTCCTTTAGACCGTGCATTTGATACGCTTGACTCTCTTAGATCTATTAGTCGTACTAACTTAAAATATTTAGGCGAACATATTAGCAAGCTTCAATCCAAATATGCCGAAGTTGAAGACATGTACAATAAAACTATGATGCTTGATACAGTTAAAAACAGCGAAGGTAACAAATGAACAACCGCATTAAAGAACTTGCCAAGCAAGCAGGATTGAAACAAACCAAATGGGCAGATGAAGAAACAGATAGAGAACCTGTGCGTATTTGGCAGGAGTCCCTGAACAATCCTGGATCGTTGGCAGTGTTTGCTGAACTGATTATTCGGGAATGTGCCGAAGTTGCAGACAACAACTATGATCGTGGATTTTGCCCAGTTGGTGGATTCATAAAAGCCCACTTTGGAGTCGACGAATGAACTATGATCTGATTCGTGAAATTGCTGTACAGGCCGGATTGGAAATAAAACCCCGCAGACCATACGACGATGATTGTCTTGGCGGTTATTTAGAAAGCGACGATGACTTCATATCAAACAACCAAGATGCCGTTCTTGCTATGTTAAGCGAGGATGGTCTAGGAAAGTTTGCTAGATTGATTGTGCAAGAGTGCTGTGATCTTTTGACAAAAGAAGGTGACGGATGGGCAGAGTTTGCCAAAAACCCTCCTAAAGGGTATGAACATCAGGTCGGTGAAGCACTGTTTACTGCTTTTCGCTTAAAAGAAGACGCAGTACATACTCTAAAAGAACATTTTGGAGTCGACGCATGAACTATGATCTGATTCGTGAAATTGCTGTACAAGCCGGATTGGACATGTGTGGTTGTGGATGTGATATGCCAACTAGACAAAGCGCAATGTTTGCCGAGTTGATTATTCGAGAATGTAATAAAGTCATATATGACGGAACAAATCCGTCGATATTTTATCAACATCAAATTTTAAGACATTTCGGAGTAGAAGAATGATAAACACGCTACTACGAGTTGACGAGAAAAATATACAAATAAAAGGTCAGCCTGTTGCCTTTGTTGAAAAACTATCTGAGTGGTATTCACTGCCTTGGGTTAGATATCTGCAGGAACACGGTAAAATTGTAAATGTAGATCATTACAAAGACAATTATGCGTACACAGATACATATAAAATTACATGGGAATTATCTGCTGAAAAAGAAACTTGGTTTTATTTACAATTTAGCGAAGATTACAACAACATTAAAAGACTAACATGATAGCTGTACCATTTAGACTTGATCCAATTGATTGCCACACTCGTGAAACTGTTATGATGACCCTTGATTCTTTCTGTTTCATGGATTGGTTAATTTATTTAAAGAAACACGCTATTAAGATCGAGTTTAAAGATCCACAATACCTAGCGGCAATACACATGTACGAAGTAACGTTTGAATTTTATCTCGATCCTAAGCACGAAACGCTTTATAGGATTAAATATTGACAATAACTATAAAGTATAGTATATTTAAATGTAACACGAAACGAGGATTGTTATGGCCCGCAGCGCAGTATTAAAACCAAAGAAAAAAGCAACTGTACGTGCAACACGTCGGGTAAGTGGATTTGCGCTTATGCCCACTGATGACTTCTGGCGAGCAAAACATTTTGTTCACTATGAAATCGAATCAAAAGAATGGGGCGTTCAAGTTAAAGAATACATCAAAGCAAACTTTGATCGAAAAGCAGTGGCAAATATCAATAGATTACCTGAATGGAAGACTTCAAATTTCAGTCATTGGGCCACCACCGCATATTTGTTGAAGACTAATCCGGAACTAGTGCCAGAACAATACAAAACTGGAATAGTCAAGTATATCGGCAATCTAACTGAAGAAGGTCAAATTTTAGCCAAGCTCAAACCAGAAGTAGAGGTCGGCGAAGCAGTAGTAGAGCAGCCTAAAGTAAAATATGTGCCTACGATACAAGAACGTATTCAGATGCAAGTTGCTGACGCTCTAGAAGATATTGAGGAATGGATGGACAGTTTCTTAATAAACAAGGAAACGTTTGATCCTAAAGGTTTTGATTTTACAGGACACTTTGTAAAATATAAAATAACTCAAGCACACGCTCGCAAGATCATGAAAATTTATGAAAGCGAACTTGAGGAGGCACGTTTAATTGTCAACCTGCCTACTCCGCAAAGTATTGCTAAGATCAAAGACGAGCGTGAAAAAGACTTTGCACAGCAAATACGCGACGGTTACAAGCATCTTACTAAAAAGGATGCTCAGAACTACTTAGCAGCGTTAGAGATGCTTGTAGGTGCTTGTATGCTGGTAATTGATTCCAGTAAAGCTACTCGAAAACCAAGGGTTAAAAAAGCACCAAGCAAGGACAAGATTGTAGCAGGACTCAAATACAAACAGGTAGATGACAAGTATCAGATTGCGAGTGTTAATCCTCTTGAGTTGTTGCAGAGCACAGAAATTTGGGTGTTCAATACCAAAACTCGCAAACTGGGAAAATATGTTGCAGCCAGTGATGCTGGTGTTATGACTGTAAAAGGCAGTGCTCTCATAGGTTACGACGAAGTAAAATCTTTGCAAAAAACTCTTAGAAAACCTGAAGAAACATTGAAAGAATTCAAAGCAGCAGGCAAAATCAAGCTAAGAAAGTTTTTAGAAGAAATCAACACCACCGAGACTGTACTCAGTGGAAGAATCGGTGCCGATGTAGTTATTCTTAAAACATCTCATTGAAATTGATAAAATAAAAAAATGTTATATAGTGTTTTTATAAAGAAGGAAAAAACATGCCCTTAGTACCTATGGTAATTGAACAAGAATCTCGAGGAGAGCGTTCTTATGACATTTACAGTAGACTTTTAAAAGATCGTATTGTTATGCTAAACGGTCCTGTGGAAGATAACGGAGCAAATCTAATCGTTGCTCAAATGCTTTTCTTAGAGTCACAAGACGCTGAAAAGCCAATCAAGTTTTACATCAACAGCCCCGGAGGCGTTATTACTTCTGGTATGAGCATTTACGATACTATGCAATTTATTAAACCCAAAGTGCATACTATTGTAATGGGGCAAGCCTGTAGCATGGGATCTTTCTTGGCGCAGGCTGGTGCAGTAGGACATAGATATTTACTTCCAAATGCTAGACATATGATTCACCAACCCAGCGGTGGCGCAAGCGGCATGGCCAGTGACATTGAAATTTCCTACAGAGAACTTATGTATTGGAAAACTCGATTAACTGAGTTGTATGTGCAGCATAACAGTGCAGGTAAAACATACAAAGACTTTGAACATGATATGGATAGAGATACTTTCTTAAGTGCTAAAGAAGCAGTTGATTACGGCCTGGCTGATTCTGTTGTCCAGTCTCGTTAAATAGTGTGTTTAATTAAATTATTGCCTGTATAAATATTTTATGAAAACAATTAACACACAGCAAATAGAATGGTTAAAAGTGTTGTATTTAATTACAGTGTTAACCATTCTGTTTACTATTACATTTTTTATACTAAACATATTAATTTTAGATACGTTTTTTAATATTGCAATTTTTACATGGGTTATTGTTATTTCATGTTGCTGGTTGTGGGCACTGCATTGTATTCTAAAATTAACTAAATTTATCAATGTTACTGTTGGCGAGTTGGAGAAAATTAAACTTGAAGTCGAACAAATTCGAAAAGATATCATCTAACTTTTCATAAGTATTGCAAGTGGACTATGTGTTCGACCCACTCTAAATATTCCGCACACTCCATTAACATAGGAGTATAAAAATGGCATACTATTCTACTAAAACATACGGACACAACATTGGGTTGAGTGCTTGCTTCCGTCAGCCACATGCAGATCATTCGCACTGTCGATTCTTACACGGATATAGCTTGCAGTTTAAGTTTGTATTTGGATGTAACGATCTAGACAACAAGAACTGGGTAGTTGACTTTGGTGGTTTAAAGCCTCTCAAAGCGTGGCTGGAAGATACATTCGATCACAAAGTTGTTCTCGACGCAGCAGATCCTCACCTTGACGACTTTAAGTTGCTTGCGGACAAAGGTCTTGCACAGCTAACCATCCTTGATGGAGTAGGTGTTGAGAAGTTTGCTTATCATGCCCATGTGTTTGCTAATCAGTTGGTAAAAGAGATGACCGATAGACGTTGCTGGGTCGAGAGTGTGGAATGTGCGGAGCATGGTGCTAATAGTGCAATCTATACACCTTTCCGATTACAGAAAATGTCATTTAATGAACCCTCAGTCTGAAAATAAACAAGAACGTAAAGCAAGAAAGGCTCGTGAGAAAGCGGGCCTTTCTACTATTGAATCAAAAGTAGTTGTACCAACTATCACTACAAATAATAAAAACTATGTTGTTTGTCTTAAATGGGGGAACAAGTATGGCCCTGAATATGTCAACAAACTAAAGTCTATGGTATCAAGAAATCTAACTGTTGATCATGAATTTATTTGCTTTACAGAAAACCGTTCTGGTATTGACAAATCTATAAGAGTAGAACCATTACCTGATATACCAGTGTCTGGCTGGTGGTATAAAGTTTGGTTTTTGAGCAACGAACTTCCTATCAACGGAACTTTAATTTTTTTAGACCTTGATCTTATAGTATTTAAAAACATTGATAAATTGTTTACTTATAAACCTGAAAAAAAATTTTGTATAATAAGAGACTTCAACAGAAATATTAGACAAAGTTGGGATCGTATGAACAGCAGTGTTTTTAGAGTAAAAACAGGATACTATAATAATGAATATCAAATTTTTAAGAAAGACCCTCAACAGTTTACCCGAAGAATGCATGGTGACCAGGATTGGATGTTCAAACATATAAAAGAATTTGTTTTCTGGCCCGACGAGTGGATACAAAGCTATAAATGGGAAATGCGCAGTAGAAACGATTTAGGTGTTGTTAATGGGCGAAGAAATTTTAGACATCCAGGAACTCCTAAAATACTAGATCAAACAAGCATTGCAGTATTTCATGGGGAACCCAACATACCGGATTGTGTTGATGAATGGCCAAGAACAAATTGGGTATGAAACGAATAAAACTATTTTTTGAATGGTATAAGCTCTTGCGTTCTAAAGAGCACAATGCTATAAACAGTTGAATACGCTTGGTATAACAGCAAACATTTTAACACGGACAGCACAAAAATATGACACAACGAATCGGCTTTGCTTGCAAGTATCTGCACAATGATCAAACTCTTTCAACAAAATTGTTGGAAGAGATTCAACGTCCATTAACAGAAAAGTGTACTACAGTTGCTTGGCTTAACCGTCAGACTCGAGATGTTGCTGAACAACAATTGTGGACAATCATGGAACACAATGCTGCCGCAGCTAAAAAATTAGTAGAATATGTAGGAAGCTTGCCTCCAGAACTTAGAATGGTTCGACTAGGCAGCAACCAGTTGCCCTGTGCTACACAGGACGATTGGCGTTATTTTTGGCGTAAACCTGATGTGCTGGCATACTGCGAAAAACACTATGGTGCTGTTGGCGAAACTGCACGTAAACTTGATGTTCGATTGAGTATGCACCCTGGTCAGTTCACTGTTTTAGCCAGCGACAACGACGACATCGTAGCTCGCAGCATTGACGAGTTTGAATATCACTGCGACCTTATCCGCTGGATGGGATATGGCAAGCAATGGCAAGACTTTAAATGCAACGTACATATCAGTGGACGTAGAGGCCCTGCTGGCATTATTGATGCTCTTGGCAAACTAAGTCCTGAAGCAAGAAACTGTATTACTATTGAGAATGATGAAAACAGTTGGGGTATTGATGCAAGTCTTGAACTTGAAAAGCATGTTGCTCTTGTGCTAGATCTCCATCACCATTGGTGTCACAGCGGCGGCGAATACATCAGTGTCGACGACGATCGCGTTAAGAGAATTGTCGACAGCTGGCGCGGCGTTCGTCCTGCACTGCATTACAGTTTAAGCAGAGAAGATTACTTAGTTGATCACGATAAAAATGTCAAGCCTGATTTTTCTGGATTGCTGGCCGCTGGTCACAAAAAGGCCAAACTCAGAGCGCATAGCGATTACATGTGGAACAAATCAGCAAACGATTGGGCATTGAGCTTTTGGCCCCATGCTGACATTATGGTCGAAGCTAAAATGAAAAATCTTGCATCAATAACGTTGTATCAGCAGTCTAAAAAAATAAATACTGTATGAGTTATTTAAATCGCATGTACGGTGGGTCAAGACCTTCCGCTGAATCAAATAAAAACACAAATAGAGTGTTAGGTGGCCTGCGCGGGCAAGGCGCTGATCACTATTCTATGCTCGGTGAAGACGGAGTCGAACGCAATGTTCCTACACAAAAATATGTTCAAAATCTTGAACAAAAAATTAGAGAGCAAGATATTAGACTTGCTACTCTAGAGCGTCGAATGCGTACTGAAAGCAACGAGCGTAAGCAAGCAATACAAACATTTAACAGACGTTCGGATTAAAGTTTATTTATAGGCAACCCTGAACTAGCATTTAACGTCCAAACTTTTTTACGCTCAACGCCCTTGCGTTGGGCGAATTTTTTTATGTCGCAGAGTGTGCATACGTGAAAGTAATTGTTGCTCAATCTTTTAGGATCCATTGATCCTCTTTCACGTGTAAATTCTTCATTACAATTGTCGCAACGAAAATGCACAATGGTTTTCTTGCGGGTATAATGATGTTCAACTCCAGTTTTGCTTTTTCTCACGTGTGAGGTTTTGACTATGCTTTGTTTGATAAACATATATATATTTAGTTACATTAAGATTACAAAAAATACCTATAAATAATAGAAAGGGAATAACATGGAAGTTTGCACACTTACAGAATCAGCTAAAAAACAGATCGACACGCTTTGTCAAGAAAACAATTGCTATGCAATTAGCTTGAATATTCGCGGCGGCGGATGTGCAGGATTTGAATACGACTGGGGCACTATGGCTCATCCTTCGGAATTAGTAACCAATGACGTTGTTGTACATACAGACAATGCAGGGAGGTTTGTTATAGGAGCGCACAGTCTTATGTTTTTAATCGGAACTGAAGTAGACTATGTTCGTAGTTTAGTAGGCAGCAACTTTGAAATTCGCAATCCAAATGCAAAAAACAGTTGCGGTTGCGGAGTAAGTGTAAATTTTAATCTTGACGAGCTTGAATCGTCTGACATATAATGGAGTTTGAGTATGGCACAACAAATAGTTAACATTGGCGTAGAAGGAAACGACGGCACCGGCGATAGTATCCGCGAATCCTTTCGTAAAGTTAACGAAAATCTTAACGAACTTTACGCAGTATTTGGACTTGGCGGCCAGATCAGTTTTACGACACTAGATGATGTGCCGCAAGAATACGTTGTAGGTCAAGACGAAAACAAAGTTTTACTTGTTAACAATGATGCATCGGGTATATCTTTTTTCTCATTTGTTTCTGATGCTGGAACCAATGATCCATTAGATCCTGCCAATACTATTGCGTTTTCTGTTGCAGACGGAAAACTGATGGTTAAAGCTGTTAACACCAAATTGAGTCAAGACCCTGCACCATTTACTGTACAACCTTTGAAACTAGGTGCAGCAATTGCATATGACAATTTAACTCAAGCAGATTTATTAGATACCGCAGGAGTTAACACACTTATTAACGAGTGGAACACTGTACACGGTGCAGGAAGTCCGATCTCAGCAGACAATTTACTTGTAAGCAAAGGGTATACAGATGCAAATTATCTGCAACCTTCGGGTCCTATACGTGTTAGAGAAGAACCTACTAGTTTTGCAGAATATACAAAAACGATTAACAGTTTCACCAGCGGAAATGCTGTAATAAACAATCATGGTTTCAACAGCGGTATTAACGGAGTTGGATTTTTATACAACAGCACTGGTTCAAATGCAACTCCGTTGTTGGAAAACGTCAACGCAGGCAGTTTTGTCGCTGGAAGAACCTATGAAATTCTAACTGTAGGAGACACTAACTGGTCGGCTATTGGTGCAACCACGTTTGCTGTAGGAGATCGGTTTGTTGCAACAGGAGTCGGATCAGGTTCTGGTGTTGCTGCCGCAGTTTATTTTGTAAGATTTGTTAATTCTAACCAATTGAGCTTTCATTATACTATTGCAGATGCTAAGTCTGGAGCAAATAAAATTACTCTCAGCGGCGGGTCTGGAGTACAAACCATAACCGATACTGG
>Ga0247839_1002391_pt1 | contig 28380 bp, 29 predicted proteins | sample LaCruzMarch2015__6_FD_192405 | JGI IMG/M metagenome (GOLD analysis project Ga0247839, IMG submission 192405) | Freshwater microbial communities from meromictic Lake La Cruz, Castile-La Mancha, Spain - LaCruzMarch2015_16m | ecosystem: Environmental > Aquatic > Freshwater > Lake | place: Spain... | reverse complement strand
TTGCGCAAGCGCAACCAATTATTAGATCAATTATTAGCAGAAAAAATCATTGATTTAGAAACAAATAAATTAGCCAAACTTGAACCTATTCCTGACAAACCACTTAAGCTTCCACAAGATGCACCTCACTTAATTCAATACATTTCAAAGCAGCTAAAAAAACAAAAACAACCCAATAAAGCCATCACAACTTCTGTAAATTCATATTGGCAAAAACAAGTAAATCAAATATTGTTTATGCATAACAAACAGTTGGCTGCAAATGGAATAAATAATGCATGTGCGTTGGTAATTCATGTGCCAACTGGAACTATCAAATCGTATATTGGAAATATTTATAAACCGGCTGAAAACACTTACGATAATTTTGTAGATATTATTCAAGCTCCTCGCAGTCCTGGCAGTACTTTAAAGCCATTTTTATACGAAGCCATGTTAGAAGATGGAATGATTTTACCCAACACTTTAATTAACGATATTCCAACACAAGTAGCTGGTTATTCTCCTCAAAATTTCGATTTGGGTTATAGTGGTGCAGTTCCTGCAAATAAGGCGCTTTCAAGGTCGTTAAATGTGCCTGCAATTAGAATGTTAAATGCTTATAAATACCAACGATTTTATGAGCGTTTAAAAATGTTAGGCATTACAACTTTAAACAAACCATCGCCACATTATGGCTTAGCACTAATATTGGGTGGTGGTGAAAATAACATGTTTGAGCTAGCTTCGGTTTATGCAAATATGGCAAGGCTTTTAAATAATTATTCAACTAATTCGGGGCATTATAATAACGACAATTGGTTCAATGCTAGGTTTGAAAAATTGGCTTTAAGCAACACGCCATTTATGCAATTACCTATGTTTGGAAAAATGAATGCTGCTTGCGTTTACCAAACTTTTGAAGCCATGGACGAAGCCATGCGCCCAGGCGATGAAGCCCTTTGGCAACAATTTGAAAGTAGCCGAAAAATAGCTTGGAAAACAGGTACAAGTTTTGGATTTAGAGATGCTTGGAGCATTGGTGTAACTCCCGAATATGTAGTAGCAGTGTGGGTTGGAAATGCCGATGGACAAGGAAAACCAGGTTTAATTGGTGTGCAAGCTGCTGCGCCTATTATGTTCGATATTTTTAAAATATTGCCTCGAACTTCTTGGTTCAATCCGCCTTTTGATGAAATGAAAAAAGCAATAGTTTGCCAACAAAGTGGCTATAAAGCAAATGCTAATTGCTGGCCAGTAGATACCATTTATATTAACAAAAAAAACGAAAAAACTGGTGTTTGTCCTTACCACGAATTAGTGCATTTAAACAAAACAAAAACTTTTAGAGTAAATAGTAACTGCGAAAGCGTAAGCAATATGATTCACGAATCGTGGTTTGTGTTACCGCCTGCAGTTGAGTATTATTACAAAGCTGCACATCCAAATTATAAAACGCTTCCACCATTTAGAAATGATTGCGGTGAAGGAAATTCAAAGCAAGTAATGGAGTTAATTTACCCAAAAAAATCGAACCGATTATTCATTCCAATAGAGTTAGATGGGAATACTGGAAAAGCAATTTTTGAAGTAGCACATAAATATGCAAATGCTAAAATATTTTGGTATTTAGACGAAGGTTTTATTGGAACTACGCAGCGTTTTCATCAAATGGAAATAGCGCCCAAAGCCGGCAAACACGCATTAACCGTTACCGATGATAATGGCAACAGTTTGAATGTGAATTTTGAAATTTTAGGCCGGTAGTGGTGTTTGGTTGAATTGTTGGTTGGTTGATAGTTTAATTAGTCCAAAAGTATCCAATAAGCAAGCATTAGCATACGCTTGAGCTATAATATTCAAGCATCCGCTTAAGTACAAAAAGTATTTGTAAGCTGATGCTTGTCCATTATTTTAACTTATTTTTTTATCTTAAAAAACCAATCAACAAGCTTGTTTTTATTAATCGAACTCCGATCAGCATTTCTTTTAAAAGACGACAATAAAAAAAAATTGTTTCCTAATAAAGAAACTAATATCTTTGTCAAAACGTATTACAATTGCAGACACCAAAATTTAAAGTTGAATTTTTAGAAGAAGCTTCAGCGTTCCTTGATAGCCTTGATGAGAAAGTAAGAGATAAGATCATTTACAATATCACAAAAGCAAGATTTTCTAGCGATAAAGAACTTTTCAAAAAACTGAATGAAGAAATTTGGGAGTTTAGAACGCTGTTTAACAAGACACACTATCGACTTTTTGCGTTTTGGGATAAATCAGAAAAGACGGACACAGTAGTAATATCAACTCACGGACTGATAAAGAAAACTGACAAGACACCAGAAGGTGACTTGGATAAAGCACAACGTTTAAGAAAAAAATATTTTGAACTTAAAGACAAGAAAAAATGAAAAAGCAAGGATTAAAAACTTATAGTTTAGACGAAATTACTGACAAACACATTGGTAAAAGTGGTACACAAAAGCGCGATGCATTTGAGAACGAGTTACGACTTGACTTGCTTGGTGAAGCAATTAGACAAGCTCGTATAGATCGAAACCTAACACAAGAAGAACTTGGACAACTTGTTGGTGTTCAAAAAGCCCAAATTTCAAAACTTGAAAACAGCTTGACTGACGCAAGATTTGAAACAATTATCAAGGTTTTCAAAGCACTAAATGCAAAAATTAATTTCAACGTGGAGTTGCTTAATCAAAAAGTGAAAATTGCTTGATGACAAGAATAAATCCTTTCTCCAACATACCACTTTTCAATGTATTTAGCCAAGTTTTAGCAACAGATCCAAAAGCTATTTAAAAGGGAAAATAGTTGTAAAAGCTCTTACAAGTATTACTTATAACTTATAGAATCCTTAGTGTACTTAGCTAAATCTATTGATAATTGATATAAGTTTTTAAGCGTTAAAACCAAACAGCTAAACTTCCTACAACATAATTTGATGTATTGGCAATTTGATTGTTTTTAGTTTCAAAAATGTATTTATCTGCATAAATACTGCGTTGTTCTAGGCGAAACATGGCGTTTTTATTTACATGGTAATTAATACCTAAAGTATGGCAAAAAGTATTGAAACCTTTTTCGGAAGTAATACTTATTACTTCTGCTTCACTGTTGTCCATAAATGCTTCAACTCTGCCCGAAACACTCCAGTTTTTGGATACAAAATAGCGCGCAGTTATATTGGCTTGACTCCAGAAAACATTTTTTAAAACACCTGTTACAGTATCTTTTATTTCTTGTATTCCAGCATATAAACATGCCGACATATTCAACTTACTTTTTGTAGGAGCATAAATGGCGTAAAAATCACTAAAATAACGCATGCGGTGGTTTGGATAATAAATAGTTTGATGGTTTCCTGCATATACATTCCAGTTTAGTAACCAGTTATTATTGGGTCTGTTTTCAAATTGAATTGCCACCGATTTATCGTGGTTTAAGTCAACTATTTGTTGCCAACCATTAATTACATAAGCATAAAAGTTTGTTTTTGCAGAAATAGGTATACTTAACCTAACTCCCGATAAATAATAAGGAACATACTCCGCTGCCAAACTCCTTGTGTACATTAATTGATCTTTACTTACCGCATTTTCGTTGGTAAATGGCGAACCTAATACTCCAGCATCTAACCAAATTTCTTTTTTGTTCGAAAGTTTTATACCAACTCGGGCTTCTAGCAAATCTTTTAAAGTTCCTGTTTCTGTTGCATAATTAGCATTCATAAAACTTCCAAAAGCTGGCACAAACCTAGCTCTTATTTTACTGCTCGAATAATTTAAATCAATATAAGACAAGTTGATGCTAAATTCATTGTGTCGTTGAGAGGAATTTAAATATGGAATGTCTTTTTCATTGGGTTCATTGTCGTTCCAAGCATAATAAGTATCAACAAAACCATTTATTTTAAATTTCCCATTCGATTCAATGTCAGTAGTATCAAGGGTTGCGGTGTTTATAACTTGACTTTTTGCCAAAAATGTCATGCAGGTTACAAAACCAAACAATAATAAAATGCGTTTATGATAAAATGAGAACATCTTTGCCATCGAATTAATTATTTAAATAAATGAGAATTTTAAAAACTATTTTTTACTTGCAAGCCTTATTAATTATAAGCACTACAAGTTGTGCTCAAAACAAAACTAAAAAAACAAAAGAGACAAATAAAGTTATGAATACAATTAACAATGATTCACTATCAACTGCTGTATTTGGTGCAGGATGTTTTTGGTGTGTTGAAGCCGTTTTTCAACAAGTAAACGGAATAACCAAAATTGAAAGTGGGTATAGCAATGGAAATGTTAAAAACCCAACTTACCGAGAAGTGTGTGATGGAACAACCGGACATGCAGAAGTATGTAAAATTTGGTTTGATTCAAGCATTGTTTCTTATGAAACTTTGTTATCTATTTTTTGGCAAACCCACGATCCAACTACCTTGAACCAGCAAGGAAATGATAGAGGAACACAGTATCGTTCTGCCATTTATTACAACAGTGATTCGCAAAAATTAGCTGCTGAAAAATATAAAATAGAGTTGGATAAATCGGGGGCTTTTAGCAATCCAATTGTAACTGAAATAGCTGCTGTTAATAATTATTATCCTGCCGAAGATTATCATCAAAACTATTACAATCAAAATAGCCAACAATCGTATTGCCAATTTGTAATTGCACCAAAACTAGAAAAATTCAAAAAGGTTTTTGGAGATAAATTCAGTAAAAAGTAAACTAAAAATTTATTGAAGTTGGTGAGGAAGACTACATCGACTTAAAAAAATTTGAACCACATAGGAACATAGAAAACATAGCCTATAAACTATGTAACTATGTGGTTTTTTGTTATTGCAGATATAATCATTATCAATTATTGAAGTTGGTGAGGAAGACTACATCGACTTAAAAAAATTTGAACCACATAGGAACATAGAAAACATAGCTTATAAACTATGTATTCTATGTATCTATGTGGTTTTTTTTCTATTGTAGGCGTTCTCACCTGAAATTATTTTACTCCTACCCTATTTCAATATACGTTGCACCACCACCAAATTTAATTGGATCGGCATCTTCAAAATGCTTCGCAAGGCGCTTATTTTTAGTTAAAAAAGTATGGATTTTATTCTTCAAATATTGGTTTCCAATTCCGTGAACATACACAATGCTTTTCATTTGATTGATATAAGCAGCCTCTAAAGTTTTGATAAAAACATCCATTTGAACACCAATAATATCGTTGGTTTGAGTGGTGTAACCACGTTCCAATAATTTTTCAAAATGTAAATCAATGACTGGTTCAGGTTTGGTGCTTAAATCAATGGTTTCAACTTTAGGTTTTTCAGAAAAATCTTTTTGTTTCAATGCCGTTAAATTTAATTGGGCAAACTCTTCGTTTAACTTAAACATATAAGCCTGTTTTTGTAAAAAGAAACAGAACTTTAACGACTGATGGAATTCCTTTGGATTGGTTTTAAACTCAATATGTAAAGGCTTTGACGGCTTCATGTTTATTTCGTCTGCCAAAATAAATTGGAACAAAAGTGGATTCCATTTATCGTAGTTTTCTAAATTTAACTTCAACATATTTAGTTCTTCTCCTCGGTTTAATTTACCGGTTTTGTATAAACTAAAAACGTCTTTTTCCTTTTGGTAAATGGCATATAATAAAATATCGCAACTGTTATTGTGCAACACACCTTCCACATCATTTTCACCCATTCGGTTGTAAGCCCAAAATATTCCCAATGGATTGGTGTTTAGTTTCGATTTTAGCTTGTCGTCAGCTTCTTTTTTTGCTGCTTCAGGTTTCACTTCATCAAAATCTATTTTTAGAATTTCACTTGCCAAAACTGGAATTTCAAAATCGTCTTCAATGGTTACGCCCACCATGTTTTTTCCTTTAAAACTGGTAACAATACCTTCCATATTTTCATTTACAAATTTTACTTTATCTCCAAGTTTCAGCATGATATTTTAGTATAAAAATTAAGCTGCAATATTAACCCAAAAAGCCGACTGTAAGGCATACAATCGGCTTTTATTTATACAATCAATAAAGTAATAGGAAAACCAACACTCAGCAATACATACTTTAAAACTATAGGTAAGGCAACCGACACTCGGTGATGGTATTACCAAAACTGGTAATAGGGCAACCGACACTCGGTGATGGTATTACACAAACTGGTAATAAGGCAACCGACACTCGGTGATGCTATTACACAAACTGGTAATAGGGCAACCGACACTCGGTGATGCTATTACACAAACTGGTAATAAGGCAACCGACACTCGGGGATGCTATTACCAAAACTGGTAATAGGGCAACCGACACTCGGTGATGCTATTACACAAACTGGTAATAGAGCAACCGACACTCGGTAATGGTATTACCAAAACTGGTAATAGGGCAACCGACACTCGGTGATGGTAATGCTTAGCTGGCGCAAGCGTCCGCTTGTGCTTTAAACTGGCAAGCGTCCACTTGCAATATTTAAAAGCGAACGCTTATGAATAAACAGCACAAGCGGACGCTTGAGCTAGCTAGGAATCATTTTTTGGGTAATAAAACTAATATGGCATTCGCATAATTTGTTTGTTAATTAAAATTTTCGGGGTTGGTTCGTCTGGTTTTATAATTGGTTCTCTGTCGATATTGATTACTGGATTGCAAGTTTTTGAGTCTAATACGATTGTTCTTTTAGTTATTGTTTTAGCTTTTAAAATTAAATCTTCAATAATTGTTTTTGAGTATCCTGGAAATGAAGTTGTAATAATATAGGTTTCTGTAGGCAAATTATCAAAAATAGCTAAACCATTATCATCTGCATATTTTGATTTTCTAAAACTATCTTTTTCTATTGTAACTAATGCATATTCAATTGGTTTCTTATTTTTAGCATCAATAACCTTCACTTCTAATTTTCCAAATTGTACAGAGTCAGTTTGGGCAAATGAATTCAGCCCAATTAGGAGGAAAGAAAGTAGTAATATATTTTTACAAAAAGTCATTTTATTATTTTATATAAGCAGCATAATTTCCTTCCATTCCAGCTATTCTCACACCATCAATATAATAGGCTGTGTTCTCTGGCCTTGCGCCATTAATGCTAGGTATTTCACCATTTCTTGAATCAACACCACGAACATAAGCAGCTATGGAATTGATGTTTTGGTTAGGTGCCCTAAGCATAGGATTGAATGGTTTGGCAACAACCCAGCAACTTGAAATACAACTTATCATGTTAATATTTCTATTCAAATTACCATATAGTCTAAAATCTCTAAATTGAATATTAAAAATACCATCATCATAAAAAACTTGTGAAACAGTTCTAGCGTAATTTTCTGCTTTAACAATAATCTCATATAGTCCATTATTTAGCGTAGCTAAACAATAATTTCCATTTGAATCCGAATTTGTTTGGTATAATTTACCATTTCCCAAAACAGTAATCGTTGCATTTAAAACTGGAAAGCCATAATGATCAGTAATAACACCTTGTAATTGGTGAAAAGTTGTCTTGGTTTTTTGTGCAAAAGCAATGCTGTTTATTAACAATAATAACAGCATCCAAATGATGTTTGATTTTTTCATAACAGTAAATTTTAAATGGTTAGAAATAGCGCGCTCTTACTAACTAGTCAACATCATTTAAAAGATAGTTGTATGAAAAAATTTATTTATAAAAAACAGCTATATCATTTAACTCTTTTCGCTTAATATCAGGCACCATTGTTTCTGCTAATGGATATCCTATTGGAATCAATAAATATGGTTTTTCGTTTTCGGGTCGGTTTAAAAGTTTGCTTAAAAAACTCATTGGACTTGGAGTATGCGTTAATGCCACTAATCCACAATAATGAATGGATTCTAATAAAAAACCACAGGCTATTCCAACCGATTCACTTACATAATAATTGTTTTTTTTCTGGTTGTTTTTAAGTTCATACGAACGTTTAAAAACAATAATTAAAGCAGGTGCAATTTCTAAAAAAGGTTTTTGCCAGTCAGTGCCTAATGGCGCTAAATCTTCTAACCAATCTGGTGGCATGCGGCTATGATAACTTTCAAATTCTTCTTTTTCTGCTGCTTCTCTAATTTGCTTTTTTAATACTGGGTTTGTTACCACACAAAATGTCCAAGGTTGCTTGTGGGCACCAGATGGCGCAGTAGATGCGCTTAACAAAATATTCTGAATCACTTCATCAGGAATTGATTGATTTGAAAATTCACGAACAGTTCTTCGTTGGTCGTAATATTCCAAATGGTTGACACTTCTTTGCAAAGTTTCAGCTTCCGAGTACGATGTTTTCCTATAAGTTTTAAATGGATATTGTTTCATTTTTTAGAGTATTGGTATCAATTTCGATTTTTAGCATCGTTTCTAACGGCTTTAACTTCGTTAGTAATTTCTTCCATTGTCATTTCTGAAAGGCCATGTTTTTCAGAAAGTTCAACTGTTTTTATTAAGTTTTGACGAGATAATTCTTTACTTACCAAATCAATTACCCCACCAATCATCAACCTTATTTCTTCTTCAATACTTTGTACATCCAAATCTTCCATGCATTTAAAATGTTTTTTTGGACAACTTTGGAAGCCAATTTTACTGCAAGGGCGGCAACTTAAATGTTTGTTTTCAAACAAGGCTTGTTTCACCTCATTATTGCCATAATATGGATTCATTCCCAACAATGGAGTGGTATTTCCCCAAAGTGAAATAATGCGTTTTTGATAAGCTGCGCCAATATGCATTAAGCCAGTATCGTTGGTGATGAGGAGTGAACTGTTTTTTACTACAAAAGCCGATTGATGTAAACTTAATTTGCCACATAAATTCACCACATTTCCGTTAGTTTGCTTTGCAATTTCTTCGCCATTAGCTGCATCTTCTTTTCCACCTAACAAACAAATGGGCAAACTTATTTTATTGCAAATTTCAATGATTTTATGAACCGGAAACCTTTTGGTAAAATGTTGCGCTCCAATTGCCCAAGCTATAAATGGTTGGTTTAAATCTAATGGATAATCGAAAGAAAAATCTGTTGGTAAAAAATAATCCAAACCTTTGTTATCATTAATGATTCCAAGGTTTTGGGCTGGTTTAAAATACCTTTCTACAATATGAATATTGGGCATTTTATTGGTTTTGAAATTCACCAATAACCACTTTTCAAAATTCAGTTTTGGAAATGAATAAGCTGCTACACCCAAAGTTTTTTTTAAAATGAGTGTTCGAATATTATTGTGTAAATCAATCACAAAATCAAAGTTTTCTGATTGCAATTCCTTTGCTTTTTTTATTAAACTTTTGTCTAAAACATGTAATTTATCTATGTATGGATTTGTATTTAAAATACTAGCAAAATTGGGTTTTGTTAGGTAATGAATTTCGGCATTCAATTGAAGCTTTAAACACCTAATAACTGGTGTTGTTAAAACAATATCGCCAATGGAGCTAAAACGGATAATTAATATTTTCATTGAGCCGCAATATTAATCTTTATACAAAACATATTTCTTACGTGTTACCTTAAATTTTGCCAAATCTGCTTCCCAAGTTTTTTCAATTTCCTTGGCCGAAAGTCCACTAATTATTTGCTTTCGCAAAGTACTTGAACCTGCTAATTTGTCGAAAAACGGATTGAAAAAATGGGCGGTATCATTACTCGTTTTATAAAATTCAATCAACCAATTCAAGTTAATTTTATTGATGTTTTTTGCTTCATAACTCAGTAAAAAACCTTTACATAATTTGTCTTTGTGCTGAGGATTATCGGCCACTCCAGGTATAGATTTAGGAGTAAATTCATAATTACCAATATTGTAATTTGGAGCACCAATACATTCAAAAGGTTTATCTGTTCCACGCCCTAAACTGATATCGGTTCCTTCAAAAAAACACAAACTAGCATATAACCTAATTGCAGCATAAGTTCGTAAATTTGGTGAAGGAAAAACAGGTGGCATATAAACAGTTTTATGCGTATAATTTTTCATTGGTATAACCACCAATTTGCATTTTATTTTACGCTTTAACCAACCTTCTCCATTTATCATTTTGGCATATTCACCCATGGTCATTCCGTGTAAAATTGGAATGGGATGCATGCCTACAAACGAATGAAAATTGGTATCTAAAATTGGTCCGTCTATGATGTCACCATTCGGATTTGGTTTGTCTAAAACAATCAGTGTTTTATTGGTTTCGGCCAAAGCTTCCATTACATAATGCAAGGTGCTGATATAAGTATAAAAACGAGCACCTACATCCTGCAAATCAAAAATTATAATGTCTACATTTTTTAATTGCAAAGCACTTGGTTTTTTGTTATTTCCATACAATGAAATAATGGGCAAACCCGTTTTATCATCTATGCTACTTTTTATTTTTTCACCAGCCGAATAATTGCCACGCAAGCCATGTTCGGGCGAAAAAAGTGTGGTAATATTTACCTTCAAACTTTTCAAAGTATCAATTAAATGAGTTGTTTTTACCAAACTACTTTGGTTTACCACCAAACCAATCCTTTTATTTTTTAGCAATGGTAAATAAGCATCAAATCTTGAAGAACCTAAAATTATTTGTGCGTTTATTTCAGAATTTAAAAGCAAAAGCACTATAAAACAAATGCTAATATTATATTTGACCATTCTATTTTTCATTCAATTTGCAATTAAGTTTTTTTATATCAAAACGTTTAAGCCAAAGTAAACAAACTTCGTTTTCTAAACTCATCGTTCGTATTGCTACTTTGGCGGTGGCCATTAGCGTAACTGTAATGCTTTTATCCATTGCCATTTCTCGAGGTTACAAGGAGCAAGTTAGTCAAAAACTATCCAGTTTTCAATCTCATATTTTAATTAATAACCTTGATCAAAACCAATCGTACCAAAGTTTACCAATAGAAGGTAATGCTGATGTGGAGCAATTTATTAATGAAAAAAATGGATTTAAACATTTTCAAAAATATGCAATAAAAGCGGGTATTATAAAAACCGAAAGCGATTTTCAAGGAATTGTTTTAAAAGGCGTTGACTCCCAATTTGATTTTACTTATTTGAAAAATAATTTGATTGCTGGCAACATTCCTAAATTAGATTCTGCAAAACTTTCCAATCAAATTTTGCTATCATCGTCATTAGCGCAAAAGCTTGGTTTTAAAGTAGGAGACGGTATTTTTGTTTATTTTATTCAAGATCCGCCTCGTGTTCGTAAGTTCAATATTGTTGGAATATTTGATACCAATTTGGGTGAAATAGATGATTTGTTCGCGTTGGTTGATATGAAGCAAATTCAAAAATTGAATGGTTGGTCAAATAATTTATTTACTGGCTACGAAGTTTTTGTTAATCATTTTGATTCATTGGATTCAAAAGTAGATTTACTAGCCACTGTAACTCCTTACACCATGGGCATTACACCCATTAACTTAATTTATCCCGAGTTGTTTAATTGGCTAAATATGTTGGATGTAAATGTGATGATTATTTTGATTTTGATGGCTGCAGTTGCAATTATAAACATGGTAACTGCTTTGCTAATTTTAATTGTGGAGCGAAGCAATATGATTGGAATGCTTAAGGCTTTGGGCTTAAATAATATAAATATTATCAAAATATTTTTGAATTTGGCTGCATTTATCATCTTCCGAGGTTTATTACTTGGCAATGCTTTTGCTTTTGGATTGGGCATGCTTCAACAACAATTTAGTTTAATAAAACTTTCGGAAAAAGATTATTATGTAAGTGCCGTTCCTGTTTCGTTCCAACCTTTCGATTTTGTGTTGGTAAATGTATCATGCTTTGCCATTTGCTTAATTTTATTATTATTGCCAGCCAATGTGGTGAGCAAAATTAGTCCAGTTAAATCTATAAGATTTGATTAGATTCATGTAACAAATTATGGTAATAAATAGCGTTATTTGTAAAAATGAACAATCCACTAGTAAGCATTATAACACCCAGTTTTAACCAAGCGCAGTTTTTAGAACAGACCATTCTTTCTGTTCTGAACCAAACGTATAAAAACATTGAGTATTTTGTAATGGATGGCGGTTCAAAAGATGGAAGTTTAGACATTATAAAAAAGTACGATGCCAATATTACTTACTGGCAAAGTAAAGCCGATGGTGGCCAAGCCGATGCAATAAACCAAGCTTTTGCTATGTGTAAAGGAGAAATCATTGCCTTTATAAATTCTGATGATTTGTTAATGCCAAATGCAGTGGAAACTGCTGTTGCTTGTTTTGAAGTGAATAATGAAACTTCATTGGTTTATGGAAATTGTTCTACCATTAATGAATTGGGCGAAGAAATTGAAACCAAAAAAGGCAGCTCAGTAAGGTTTGCTAAAGTTTTAGAAACAGGCATGTTGCCATACATTTATCAACCTTCGTGCTTTTTTAACCGAAGCCAATTGAAACGTGATTACTTTTTAGATACCAATTATAAGTATGCCTTTGATTACGATTTGATTTTGCATTTGCTAAAAAGTAATTCGTGTCAGTATGTTAATAATCACATGGCGGCTTATCGGGTTCATGCCAATGCAAAAAGCCAAAATATAAATGCTGCTTTTAAAGAAAAACTCGCTGTTCAAAAAGTGCACATGACGGGCATCAACTTGAAATGGGTTTACCGAAAACTGAAAACAAGTTTTGTTAAATAAATAACATGTTTGCTGCTTTTAAAAAACTGATTCCAAATGGTGTTAAATATCCATTTTACTTTGTATTTAAAGCACCACAACGAACGCTTGCATCTGGCAGTTTGTACCGCGATTTAAAGGGCATAGGCATATTTTTATTTTATTCCATTTTTCCTTATAAAAAGCTTGAAAAAATTACCATTTGTACTGGAATTTATAATCGAAGTGATAACTATTTGAATCATTTATTGCAAAGCATCAAAGCGGCAAAACACCAGTATTTAATTGAACTTTCTGTTTTTGATTGCAACTCGAATGATGTAGCAGATTTGAAAACCGAAATACAAAAGCAATGGAATGGCAAATTGATATTTAATACCGAAGCCATCAAATTCAGCAGGTCATACACCTTTAACAAAGCAGTTGCTCAAAGTGAAACCAACCTTGTTTTTATTTGTGATGCCGACTTGTCGTTACCCAAAAATATTGTTGAATCAGTTAATTTTTTCAGTGCAAAAAACCGAGTTTGGTATCCCATTTTTTTCTTTTTGTATAAAAACAAACAAGCCGTTATTGCAAAGCAAAATGGCGAATGGGAGCAATATGGAAGTAAAGGAATGTTAAGTTGTTTAAAGCAAGATTGGCTAACGATTGGTGGCTTAAATGAAAACTATACCACTTGGGGAAATGAAGATACAGAACTTTGGGAGCGCTTTCATAAAAAAGGTTTTATAATAGTTAGAAACAGGGCCAAAATTATGCACCATTGGCACAGTAGCCATAATCCCAAATATGAGTTTATGAATTAGACAAAAAAAGCACCTCGATTGAAGGTGCTTTTTTATGTATATTTATAAAATTATTTTACTCTTTCTGCGTATGATTCAGTACGCAAATCAACTTTAATTTTTTCGCCAACATTCACAAATAATGGAACCATAATTTCAGCTCCAGTGTCTAAAGTGGCTGGTTTTAGTGTATTTGTTGCAGTATCTCCTTTAACACCTGGTTCTGTATATGTTACTTCGTAAATACCAAAATTAGGTGGTTCAATTCCAATCACGGAATCGCTTTCAAAAGCTACTTTTAAAATCATTTCTTCCTTAATGAATTTTTCAGTACTTCCAATTGTAGAGGCATCAACAAAAATTTGTTCAAAATTTTCTGGATCCATTAACACCAAACTGTTGCCATCTTTGTATAAAAACTGCATTTCGCGGTGTTCTACACGCATCATTTCTACACTTTCGCCAGCACGTAAACGATGCTCTATTTGTTTACCACTTTTTACATTACGCAACACTACTTGATAAAACGCACGTAAGTTTCCTGGTGTACGGTGTTGGTATTCCATTACTTGGCATAACTCGCCATTAAATTTTATAAAACAGCCCTTGAATAAATCGCCTGTATTTGCCATAATTATTATTTTGTTTTTATTGTTTATTTTTTCTCTACTGTCAACTATCAACTCTCAACCATCAACTATTAAGTCTGCGAAAGTACATTTTTTTCAATAGGAACTTATAACTCACTGTAAAATTGTTTTTGTTCCACAAAATGTTTCCATACAACACTCTTATTATAAATGCCTTTCATGCTATTATTGGTAATTTTTTGTTGAACTTTTCTGCGTAATTTAAGCCATTTGAAAAAATGTTTTGCAAAATGATAATGTGCTTTATGAATGGCCAAACTATGTTTTGGATAACCATTGAATAAAAAGAAACCTGAACTCAATAAATCAAGTGCATGCCTGAATGGAATAAGCCACCAAACCTGTTTTACAGGCAAGTTTTTAAGCATCATTATCAGTGAATTTCTGAAATTTAAATATGTTTTTTTATTGCTTTGTTTGCTTAAAGTTCCTCCTCCCAAATGGTAAACATAACTTTCGGGAACACTAATAATTTTATAACCCATTAATTGCAAACGCCAGCATAAATCTACTTCTTCCATGTGAGCAAAAAAGTTGGCATCAAATCCTTCTGCTTCATGAAATAATTTTGATTTGATAAATAAGCAAGCGCCAGTTGCCCAAAATACTTCTTCTATATTTTGGTATTGCCCATCATCTTTTTCACAGTTTTCAAAAAGCCTTCCTCTGCAAAACACATAACCAAATTTATCAATATGCCCGCCAGCTGCGCCAGCATATTCAAACAAATCGCGGTTGGTATATTGCAACATTTTTGGTTGCGCTGCTGCAATGGTTTCATCAGCTTCCATGGCTTCAATAACCGGAAGAATCCAGTTTTCGCCAACTTCTACATCATTATTTAAAAGCACATAATAATCGGCTTCTACATGTTTTAGTGCTTGATTATATCCACCTGCATATCCGAAATTATAACCGTTTTGAACTACTTGTATTTGAGGATAATTTTCCTCAATAAATTTTACAGAATCATCACTCGAATGGTTATCGGCCAATACTATTTGTAAGTTTGGATAATTGCTGGCAAGCACCGAAGGCAAAAATTTTTGCAAATATTCTACCTTATTCCAATGAATAATAACTACAGCTACTTTGGGGTATTTATGCATCAGCTAAATTTTCAGCACCTTTTTTATAAGGAATATATACAAATTGAGCCGAAGTGGGAGTTAACCAAAGTATGCAACAATGGGTTTTGTAACCTTTATAGTTTTCTTTAAAATCGTTTTGTTTACCTGAATCAATCACCTTATTTTCAACCATTTCTTCCAAAGTAGAAGCGTAAATATCATTATCGCGGGCATAATCTGCTCGTGATAAAATAAGCTCGCCAATTTTTACTTCATGCTCGCTAGCAATAAAAATTGGATATTTGGTAAAACCTTCTTTTACCATATCAACAGCCACTTCCTTAATTGAATAACTAAAAAAATCAATATCGGCTTTTAAGGCGTTTAGTTGTATTTCAAATGTTTCGTTCATTATTTTGGCTGGCGAAGATAACAATTGAATCGTATTGAACAAAATTGACATTAGTTTATAGATGATAGACCATAGTTGATTTAAGTAATTCATTTAAAAATAAAATATTTATTTCAAAGTTGGTAATTATGAGATTTCAAGTTTGGCTAAATGTAATAAAAGCATACTTTTGAGTTGAGTTATGCTGAACATTTTTCCAAGAATTATAACATTTGAAGTGAATTTAAAACCTACTGAAATTATGCAGGCTATTCATGATAATATGGAAAAGGAAAAATCATTTGTAAATTCAATTTTTAATGGTAATCCATTAGAAGGAACTACATCTGGAAATCAATTTGATGTTAGAAAAATCTCAAGAATTGGTAAACAAAATGTTTGGATTCACGGTGAACTTAAACAAACAAATGAGCAAAATACAAAAGTTGAAGTAAGTAGCAATCCACTGGTATTAGTTGGATTACCTTTGGCTGTTATGTTATTAGCTGTTTCAATTGGGATCATCAACCTGCTTTTCGATAATACAATCCCTTTAATTAATAAATTTAACTCAGTAATGTTTATGCTAGGCTTTTATGCCGTTTGTGTAAGCATATATTTGGGTTTGTTTTTTTATTATTTCAACACAACACTTAGAGTTTTAAAACAAATTCTTCAGGATGCCGAAAAGAAAAAGACCGTTAGTTAAATTACTTTTTTTAAACAAAGTTCGCCAAAACTCGCTTTTTTAATGAGTTTTGGCGAGCTTTATATTTTACATATTTTTCAATATCATACTTTTAACTAAAATACCTTCGAATTTCGAATTTGTTATTTCGAATTTATTCAGCCAATTTTCTACTAAACTTCAGTTTCCTATACAATTTAAAAATTGCAGTATTGGTAAAAGTTCGAATCAATTTTACTTTTAGCCAAATTACAGGAAACATCATCCAGTTTTTTATTGCCACTGGCAATGGAAAATTACTCCAACCAAAATGAATGTACTCTTTATAACCTTGCATGCGCTTATGATAAGTTGCACCTTGAATATCGTAAAAGGCAATAATATGATCTATATAAAACGCTTTGTTGGCTTGCAGTTTAAAAAACAATGCAAACCAAGTGTTATCGGAAACTAGTTTGTAATTGATATTATAATAGCCAATTTTTTCAAAAGCTTTTACATGGGTAAATGTGGCTTGATGACAAATGGGATAATGTGAAAAAAAATCAGAAAATGTTACGGGTTTTCCGTTTAAATAGTTTACACCAGTTGGCTCATTAACCGTTTGCACTTTTCCATAAATCAATTCTATTCCGTCATGATTCATATTTTCAAAAATGGATGATAATACTTCGTGATTGTAAAAGGAATCGCCAGCATTTAAAAAATAAACCCATTCACCTTTGGCAGCTTTAATGCCTTTGTTCATGGCATCGTAAATGCCTTTATCTGGTTCCGAAATAATGGTTCCAATATGTTTTTCAAACTTTTTTGCAACTTGTAAAGTATTGTCTTTTGAACCTCCATCAACCAAAATAAGTTCAAAATTTTTGTAAGTTTGATCAATGGCCGATTGCCAAGTTGGTGCTAATAATTGCTCAGCGTTAAAAGTTACAGTAATTAAACTAATGAGAGGATTTGACATTTTTAATTGAACTTGTTTTATTAATAGCGTAAATTCAATTTTTTAAAACTTGGGGCAATTACATTTTTTGTTTCGTGCAATTCCTTTTTTACTTCCACATGAAGTTACAGTTCCAAAAAGCACAATGGTTAGTAAACAATAAACAACAATTCTATTTATTTTCATGGTTGCAAAATAAATAAATAATTGTATATGGCATAATAATTACTTTTGCCATTCTAAAAATGACCGAATCAGAATCAAATAACGACTTAAAAAAAGGTTATGCCAAATACTCAAAAGTATTAGGATTGCTTATTCAGTTAATTATATTTATGCTACTATTTACCTATTTGGGAAATTGGGCAGATAAACATTACGTTCATAAAGTTCCATATTTAACCATCATTGGTGTTTTTATAGGAATGGCCATTGGATTTTACAATTTAATAAAAAACTTTACTCAAGATAAATAATTCAATATGAAAATAGTGCTTCCATTTTTTTTATTAAGTATAGGTTTAAGTATTTTTATTGGACTAGGAACTTATACCGCCATTGATTATTTCAAACTTGATTTGAACAAAACCGATGTAGTTAAAACAATTTGTTTTTTCTGCATACTAACTTGTTTAGTGTTTTATATCAGTTATTTGGGATTGAAAAGAGGACCACAACAATTTGTAATGTACTCGTATGCAGCCTTAGCAATCAGGTTTTTAAGTGGTTTAATTTATGTTTTGTATTACGCTTTAACACACAAAAACTATCAAATAACCTTCATTTTTTACTTTATGTTGCTCTTTATTTTATTTATTGTGTTTGAAATTTATAATCTTACTACTAAATTGCGCTCCGATTCAGCAAGAAATGAAGAACCAAATGACTCATATAAATAATTTGAAATCAACATACTATACCCTAAAAACAGCCCTGTTAACGCTTGTATTTTCATTCGTTACAGTAATTTCATTTGCAAATCATCCTACTACTCCTTCAACTACTGATTCTACTGTAATTGAAGCGGAAAGTGCACATTCAACAGAAGCAACTGCTGAAGCTTCACATGATGAAAGTCATGGTGAAGAAAAATTTGATATCAATAAAACAATCATGGAACACGTTGCCGATGCACACGATTGGCATTTATGGGGACATACAAGCATACATTTACCTGTTATATTATATACAGATAAAGGATTAGATATTTTTTCAAGTGGAAAATTCAATCATGGACACGATGTTTACGTTGGAAAATATAATTACAAAAACGAACACGAAAAAATTCACGCGGTAGATGAAAGTGGAAATGTTTTAGAAAATGTAAAAATATTAGATTTTTCAATTACTAAAAATGTAGCTACTTTATTAATTAGCGTATTAGGTTTAATATTGATATTTTTAACTGTAGCTAATGGTTACGCTAAAAGAGGAATTGGTGCACCTAAAGGAATTCAAAGTTGGTTAGAACCAATTATTTTATTTGTTAGAGATGATATTGCAGCACCAAACTTAGGAAAATATACCAATAAATACATGCCTTATTTATTAACTGTTTTCTTCTTTATTTGGTTCAATAACATGTTAGGTTTAATTCCATTTTTCCCAGGTGGAGCTAATGTAACAGGAAACATAGCAGTTACTATGATTCTATCAGTTATTACTTTTGTACTTACAAACATCAATGCTAAAAAAGCATATTGGAAACATATTTTTTTACCTCATGTACCATTGTGGTTATATCCATTAATGATACCTGTAGAAATTATTGGTATATTTACAAAGCCTTTTGCTTTAATGATTCGTTTATTTGCGAATATTACAGCAGGTCATATTTTGGTGTTAAGCTTAGTATGCTTAGCCATATTGTTTAAATCATTTGCTGTAGGATTTGCCACTACACCGCTAATTGTATTTATCAGTGCTATTGAATTATTGGTTGCTTTTTTACAAGCTTTTATATTTACTATTTTGTCAGCTTTATTTATAGGTATGGCTGTAAATATCGAGACTGAAGAAGCACATCACTAATAAAACAATAAAATAAATTTTAAAATTTCAAACTAAACTAAATAAAAACTAAAATGACAGGAAGTATCGCTGCAATCGGAGCTGGACTAGCCGCAATCGGAGCTGGACTAGGTATTGGAAGAATTGGTGGATCTGCTATGGAAAGTATGGCACGTCAACCAGAATCTGCTAACAAAATTCAAACTACAATGTTAATTGCTGCTGCTTTCGTTGAAGCAGTTGCTTTATTTGCTGTGGTTGTATCTTTGTTAGGAAACGGATAAATTTCCATTTCCCACAAGAAAGCCCGGTTAAATAAAAAATCGGGCTTTATTTTATTTAAAAACTAAAAAAAATTATCATACAATGGAATTAGTAACCCCAAGTATTGGTTTGTTATTTTGGAGTGCTTTGGCTTTTTTTATCCTACTTTTTGTATTGGGTAAATTTGCTTGGAAACCAATTACACAAGCTTTAAAAGAAAGAGAAGACAGCATAGACGAGGCTTTAAAATCGGCTGAAGTTGCACGTTTGCAATTAGAAAGTTTAAAAACTGATAACCAACGTTTGCTAAATGAAGCACGTGTTGAACGTGATAAGTTATTGAAAGAAGCCAACGAAATTAAGGATCAAATTTTAGCTAAAGCTAAAAGTGATGCTAAAAGCGAAGGTGATAAAATGATTACTGCGGCTAAAGAAGCAATTGAAATGGAAAAAGTAAATGCCATGAATCAATTAAAAACTCAAGTTGCTAATCTTACTGTTGATTTAGCTGAAAAAATTCTTCGTAAGAAAATGGAAGACAGAAGTCAACAAGAGATTTTTGTAAATGATAGTTTAAAAAATATAACCCTGAACTAAGTATATGTCAGATTATAGAGTAGCCAGTCGTTACGCAAAATCATTGATTGATTTAGCAACAGAACAAAATATTTTGGAAGTAGTTTGTACCGATATTAAATTATTGAAACATACTATTGACGAAAATAATGCTTTAGAGAACTTGCTTAAAAGTCCAGTTATTAAAGGCGATAAAAAAATGGCAGTTATTACTCAAATATTTGCTAGTTCGTTTAATAAATTAACACTTTCATTTGTAGCTATTATTACTCGCAAACAACGCGAAATGGTTTTAGTTACTATTTGCGAAGCTTTTATAGCTCAATACAATGAAATTAACAAAATTGCTACTGCAACAGTAAAAACTGCTACAGAAGCATCAGCTGAAATTAAAGCTGAAATACAAAATTTTTTACAACAACAAAGTGGTAAAAACGTAGAACTTAAAATGCTTGTTGATTCATCGCTAATTGGTGGATTAATGATACAAATGGAAGACCGTTTGTATGATGCAAGTATTTCGGGTAAATTACGCAAAGCTAAACAACAGTTATTAAACACATATATCTCAAAATAAACAAAAAATTATTATGGTAGAGATTAGACCTGACGAAGTATCAGCAATTATCAGAGAGCAATTAAGCAACTTTAAAACAGATGCTGAATTACAAGAAGTAGGAACGGTACTTCAAGTGGGCGATGGAATTGCCCGCATTTATGGATTAACTAAAGTTCAATCTGGAGAGTTAATTGAATTTGCAAATGGTGTACAAGCAATTGTATTAAATTTGGAAGAAGATAACGTAGGAGCTGTATTATTAGGCTCTAGCGATTCAATTATAGAAGGTGATACCGTTAAAAGAACTGGTAGAATTGCTTCTATAAAAGTAGGTAATGGTATGGTTGGCCGTGTAGTTAATACATTAGGTTTACCTATTGATGGTAAAGGACCAATTGCTGGCGATTTATACGAAATGCCTTTAGAGCGTAAAGCTCCTGGAGTTATTTATCGTGAGCCAGTTAAAGAACCATTACAAACTGGTATCAAAGCTATTGATGCAATGATTCCTATTGGACGTGGTCAACGTGAATTAGTTATTGGTGATCGTCAAACTGGTAAAACTGCTGTTTGTATTGATGCCATTATTAATCAAAAAGAATTTTATGAAGCTGGCAAACCAGTTTATTGTATATATGTTGCTATCGGACAAAAAGCATCTACAGTTGCACAAATTGTAAATACTTTAGAAGCTAATGGTGCTATGAAATATACAACTGTTGTTTCTGCTACTTCATCTGATCCTGCTCCAATGCAGTTTTATGCTCCTATGGCTGGTGCTGCAATTGGTGAGTTTTTCCGCGATTTAGGAAATCCTGCTTTGGTAGTTTATGATGATTTATCGAAACAAGCTGTAGCTTACCGCGAAGTTTCATTGCTATTACGTAGACCCCCAGGACGTGAAGCTTATCCTGGTGACGTGTTTTATCTTCACTCTCGTTTATTAGAGCGTGCTGCTAAAATTAACGCCACCGATTCTATTGCGCAAGCAATGAATGATATTCCAGATTCAATTAAGCATTTGGTTAAAGGTGGTGGTTCATTAACTGCTTTACCAATTATTGAAACTCAAGCTGGTGACGTGTCTGCATACATTCCAACTAACGTAATTTCTATTACTGATGGACAAATTTTCTTAGAGTCAAATTTATTTAACTCTGGTATTCGTCCTGCTATTAACGTAGGTATTTCGGTATCGCGTGTGGGTGGTAATGCTCAAATTAAATCAATGAAAAAAGTTGCTGGAACTTTAAAATTAGATCAAGCTCAATACCGCGAGTTAGAAGCTTTCTCTAAATTTGGTTCTGACTTAGATGCTGCAACTAAAGCTGTTTTAGCAAAAGGTGCTCGTAACGTGGAAATTTTGAAACAAGGACAGTTTTCTCCTTTACGCGTTGATCAACAAGTAGCAATTATTTATTTAGGAACAAAAGGTTTATTAAGCAATGTTCCTGTAAATAAAGTTCGTGAGTTTGAAGCAGAGTTTTTAAGTTATATGGAAAATAAACATAAAAACACTTTAGACGAATTGAAAAAAGGTTTAACAGATGATGCTTCTGCAGTACTTGAAAAAGTTTGTAAAGAATTATCAGCAAAATACGTAGGTTAATAATAAAATAATTAGCAACTGGCAATCAGCAATTGGCAAATAAAAATACCAGCAGCTAGTTGCCAGTAGCTAGTAGCTTTTACAATACAAAATGGCAAATTTAAAAGAAGTTAGAATAAGAATAGCATCGGTTACTTCCACTCAACAGATAACCAAAGCCATGAAATTGGTTTCGGCTACAAAGTTAAGAAGAGCCCAAAATGCCATTACCTTAATGCGACCATATGCGGCTAAGTTAAACGGTATTTTAAGCAATTTGTCTGATAGCATAGATGTTGATTCTTTAAAAGTATATTTTGATGCTAGACCAATAAAAAATGTATTGATAGTAGTAATTACTAGCGATAGAGGTTTATGTGGTTCGTTTAATGCCAATGTTATAAAAATGGCAAATAAAACCATTGCAGATAAGTACCCAACTCAAAAAGCAAATGGTGGAATTAGTGTGATGGGAATTGGTAAAAAAGGCCATGAATATTTCTCTAAACAACCAGTAAATTACATTGAAAATTTTAAAGAATCGTTGACATCAGCAAATGCTGAAACTGGATTTGCCATTGGTGAATACATTTTGAGTAATTTTAAAGCTGGTAAATTTGATGCAGTAGAAATAGTTTACAATCAATTTAAAAATGCTGCTACACAAATTTTAAGTGCAGAGCAATTCTTACCAATTGATACAACTAGTTTAACGGCTAATTCAGGCGTTAAAAACGACTATTTGTTTGAACCAAACAAAGAAGAAATATTGTTGGAATTAATACCTAGAATTTTAAAAACACAAGTTTTAAAATCAATGTTAGATTCTTTAGCGTCAGAACATGGTGCTAGGATGATAGCAATGGATAAAGCTACAGATAATGCTGGTGAGTTATTGAAATCACTAAAAGTTGAATACAACCGTGTTCGTCAAGCAGCTATTACAACTGAAATTTCAGAAATTGTTGGTGGTGCAGCAGCATTGAGTTCATAGTTTTTATATATTATAATAAAACGGCAAGTAATTCATTTTGCTTGCCGTTTTTTTTGAAAAATATTGTTACAATAAATTATCATTGCTTCATATTTCACCATTATGAAAAATATTTATCTAATCATTTTAGTAGTTTTATTGGGCTGCGATAAAAGTTCAAACACCAATAATCCTCCAATCACTCCTTCTTTAAATTTTGAGATGGTAAGCACTGCTTTTGCCAACAACAGTATGATTCCAAATAAATATAGTTGCAAAGCAACCAACCAAGTTTTTATGCCTTTTAGCTGGAAAAATGCACCAAAAGGAACTTTAAGTTTTGTGTTATTAATGGAAGATTCCGATGCCATTGCTGTAGCAGGTTATGTATGGGATCATTTTTTATTGTATAATATTTCTGCCAACGAAAATGCTGTACAAGAAGGAACCAATCAAACAGCTCCTTTACCTACAAACGCATTGATAGGTAAAAACAGTTTTGGTCAAAATAATTATGGCGGACCTTGCCCACCTTCAGGGCAAACACATACCTATACCTTTAGTTTATTGGCACTTGATATAGCTGATTTGGGTTTAAAAAGTGGTTTGACTAAAGCTGAAATTTTGAGTTTAGCAAACGGACATATTATAGGAACTGCTAAATATAAAGGTAAATTTACCCAATAATTTTGGTAAGATTCTTTTGCTTTATGTCAATCAAATTGAACTAATAGAAAAAGAGGATTGTTTTAGAAAATACTTACCTATTCAAAAAGCAATACTTTTTCTGGATTTTCCATGGCAAAAGCCACAATTTGATTAATCATAAAGAAATTTTCTTTGTATTTTTTGATGTATAAAATAACTTCGTCAATATCGTTTTTATCAATTTCTTTGGGCACATAACCCATTCCTACAAACTTTCCTTTTTGTACATAAATGGCCGAATACTCTTCCTTATTTCTTCCAATATCGGTTATCAAATAACTTTCTTTGGTGCTTAATTGAACGATTAAATCATTGGCTTTGGCATTATAAACAAAAACAGTTTCTTCCTTTTTACAAGCACAATTTGGGTCAATGCAATGCGTTTGAATACCACAAAACTGCGGACATAAATCAAAGGTTTCAGCCAGTTGTTTTATATGTTCCACTGCTTGAACTTTACTGCTGTATTCCATGAGTGGCTTGGCTAGGCGGTGTTTGGTAATGAGCTCCACTCCTAGCCTAATGATTCCATTTCGATCTTCGTAATCATATAAACCATATTTTGGTTCATAGTTTTTTTGCGATTTGTTTAATACCGGCCAATGTTGTTTTATTTCGTGCGATTCTAATAACAAAGCCATTAATTCAGTTGCGGTTTCTTCGTAAGAAATTGAATGAATATCGCGCATAAATTCTTGCTTTTGTTTGTTAGCTGAATTATTTGAAAAATGGCTGCTTACCCTACTTTTAATAGCAATGGCTTTACCTATATAAATAATTTTTCCTTCATGGTTATGGAAATAATAAACTCCCGGTTTGCTTGGCAATTGTTCAAACTGAGGCTTTGGTAAATTAGGTGGCAACACTTGTTCTTTCGAACCTTTTTTAAGCATTTTACCAATTTCACCATCCGCATCTTTGTTTAATAAAATTTCAAATAATTTTACGGTTGCAGCTGCATCGCCTTTGGCCCTGTGCCTATCAAACATTTGAATGTTTAAATAACCACATAAATTTCCTAAGCTATAACTTGGAAAACCTGGGATTATTTTGCGGCTTAACCTTACTGTACAAAGCTTGTTGGTGTTTAAATTATAGTTACATAAACCAAGCGAATGTTTAATAAACGAGTAATCAAAATTTACATTATGTGCTATAAATATTTTGCCTTGCAATAAATTAAAAACCTTTTCAGCAATATGGCTAAATGGAGGCGCATGCCTTACCATTTCATTACTAATTCCGGTTAATGATTCAATGAACCTTGGAATCTCCACACCAGGATTTACCAATGATTCATACATATCAACAATTTTTTCTCCATCGTAAATAAAGATACAAATTTCAGTAATTCCATTCGTGGAGGCATGTCCGCCTGTGGTTTCAATATCTACAATTGCATACATAAAGGCTGTAATAATAAGGAAATAATTGGTGGAATTTAAATTCAAATTCGAAATTCAAAAAACGAAATTCGAAATGGAATACCCAAAAATTGGTATGAGATTTAAACATTGTAGAGAAATTACATGCAACGTCTGAAATTCGAAATAGAATTCCATAAACTCAATGTTCGACCCCAACGGGGTCGCATGTTTATAAAAACACATAAGCTATAAACATACGACCCCGTTGGGGTCGAACAATAAAACGAAGGATTTTAGTTTGAAGAACAACAACATTGTATAAATGTAGCTAGCAACGTCTAAAATTCAAAAAAAGAAATTCTTGCAAAAAATTTTTAGAAAACATAAAAATATTTTCTAAAATTTAATTTTATTTTGTTTAATTTGTTTTACCAATAACAATCTCTTTTGCAAAAAACAATTCGCATAAAAACAATTCTATTCATTGCAATATTCATGCAGTGTGTTTTACTATTTGCCCAAAAAGAAGCAAATATTTGGTATTTTGGAGATTCTGCTGGTTTAAACTTTAACACTATCCCACCAACAGCATTGACGAATTCAGTAATGAACACCCTTGAAGGATGTTCAAGTGTAGCCGATAGAAATGGAAATTTGTTATTTTATAGTGATGGAAAAACTGTTTGGAATAAAAACCACCAAATAATGACCAATGGAACTGGATTATTAGGAGATGCAAGCAGCACACATTCTGCACTGGTTATTAAATATCCAGGAGTTGATTCCATGTATTTTCTTTTTACTTCAGGGGAATTTAATTCAAGCAATGGTGTTTGTTACTCCATTATAGATATGAAATTAAGTGGGCAATTGGGGGCAGTAACAACTAAAAATATGAAATTGGTAAATGTTTCTGCCGAAAAAATTGCTGCAATTAACCATGCTAACTTAAGAGATATTTGGGTAATCATACCAGCTTATGGTAGTGATTCAATTTATTCTTTTTTAATTACACCAACAGGGGTAAACTTAAGTGCAATAAAAAACAGAACAGGTTCTGTAATAAGTGGATTAAATTTAGGACAAATAAAATTTTCCAATGATGGCACAAAATTAGCATTTGCTACTTGGAAAAATAATACAGTAAACATTCTGGATTTTAATAATTCAAATGGAATTGTTTCAAATAATCGCATCCTTTCAGGTTTCATCGATTCTTATGGTATAGAGTTTTCACCTAATTCACAGTATCTGTATATTTCGGAAGAATCGAATAAAATGCTTCACCAGTGTTCTATTCCAAATTCATCAACAAATAAGTCAGCTATTTGCAAAACCATTGATAGCAATACTTCAGGTACTTTTGGATCTATACAATTAGGCTCTGATAATAAAATTTATTGTGTATCATTTTTAAATGGATACATTGGCGTTATTAATAATCCCAATAATTATTATACAACATGTGGTTACTTTCGTAATGCGATATTTCTGAATGGTAAAAATAGTTATTGGGGTCTACCCACTTTTTATCAAACTTTTTTTTCTGGAATTGGTTTTATTACTACTCCTTCAGCCTGCATTGGAGATTCTTCATCTATTTCAATAAAAATTGATAGTGCATCTATTGATTCAATAAATTGGTTTATAGGTGATACAATTACACCCATCATCCATGGTTCAAAAATCAAGAAGTTTAAATATTTAAGCACTGATACCATCTCAAAATTAGTTTAAGCAATAGTTTATTCTTTATCCGATGTTCAAAAATACTATGATACTTTAAAAGTATTCTCATACCCAGTGCTCAATTTATTAAGTGACACTTCAATTTGTACGGGTGATTCCATCATACTAAAAGCCACTTACCCTGGCGCAGATTATGTTTGGCAAGATGCAAAAACAGACTCAATTTACAAAGTAAAAGCCACCGGATTATACAAAGTTACCAGTACTTTAAATAGTTGTTCTATTGAAGATAGCACACGAATTACGGTTAATACTTACCCCAATTCAAATCTTGGAAAAGACACCCTTCTTTGTGGTATACCAACTTATATATTAAAAGCAACATTCGCTGGTGCAAGCTATTTATGGCAAGATAGCACAATAGATTCAACATATTTAGTTACCAAAAATGGACTTTATTGGGTAAAAGCAAACAATAAAGGATGTATTAAGTATGATTCTGTTAAAGTAACATTGCGACCAAAACCTAATGTGAACTTAGGAAAAGATTCAATTATTTGTGGTGATACAATTTATATTTTAAAAGCAACATACCTTTTAGCAACAAATTATTTATGGTCAGATAATTCTATAGATTCTGTATTAACCATAAACAAAAGAGGTAAATATTGGGTGTTGGTAAATGATAGTGGCTGTATTACTAAAGATACAATTTCTATTATATTAAAACCAGTTCCAATTGTCAATTTAGGAAATGACACTATGCTTTGTCAATTTGAAACGTTTAAACTAAAAGCAAAATATCCCAATGCTATTTATAAGTGGTCAGACAATTCAAGTGATTCAAATCTTCTTGTAAATAAAGCTGGGAAATATTGGTTATCTGTTAACGATAGTTCTTGTATTAGTCATGATACAATTGAAATAAGATACAAAAATTTACCAATAGTAAACATTGGTAACGACACCATTATTTGCGGAGCAACTAACTATCAAATAAATTCGAACTGTCCTTTTGCAAAAAGTTATTTATGGTCAGATAATTCAACGGATTCTGTTTTAAATATTAACAAAAATGGAGAATATTGGGTAATCGTAAACGACAGTGGTTGTGTGAATAAAGACACTGTTTATATTGTTTTAAAAGCTTTTCCAATCATAAATTTAGGTAATGACACAATGATTTGTCAGGATAAAAATTTGAAGCTAAAAGCAAACTATTCAAATGCAAATTATCTTTGGTCAGATGGTTCAAAAGATTCAAATTTGGAGGTAAATAAAGCTGGTAAATACTGGCTTTCGGTTAGTGATAGTTCATGTGTAACAGCTGATACCATTGAAGTACGGTATAAGAATTTACCAATTGTAAACCTAGGTAACGACACCACACTTTGTAATAATGCTACATTGCTTTTAAAAGCTCCAACAAATTATCAATCGTATTTGTGGAACGATTTATCG
>Ga0247839_1002389_pt1 | contig 28416 bp, 27 predicted proteins | sample LaCruzMarch2015__6_FD_192405 | JGI IMG/M metagenome (GOLD analysis project Ga0247839, IMG submission 192405) | Freshwater microbial communities from meromictic Lake La Cruz, Castile-La Mancha, Spain - LaCruzMarch2015_16m | ecosystem: Environmental > Aquatic > Freshwater > Lake | place: Spain... | reverse complement strand
AAAGGAGGTGAATAAAAGTGATCTTAAATTAACTTTAGAGATAGAATAAACAGCTCAAGGGTGGGTCAATATTCGATGCATTTGGTGGGTCAAATTTAGATGCAATTTAACAGTCTGTTGGTGGAACAAGAGGGAATGACACGAATTTTAGCAAATATCTTTCATTGGCAGCTGGTTCAACCTCTGCTGTTTTTTCATTTGCCGACTTGACTTCAGTTAAGAGATTAAAATTTTCATTCGGCGGCAATGGGGTATGGGATGACTCCTTTATCTCGGGTCAGCATATTGCAATTGATAACATAAGCATCAGTTATGACCCCATTTCCGCTCCACCAGTAGTTATTGACACAACACCTGTACCTGAACCCGAAACCTACGCCATGATGCTTGCTGGTTTTGGCTTGATGGGTTTCATGGTTCGCCGTCGTAAGAACGAACAAGCTTAATCGCTCAGTGTCATGCAGTGATTTGGACGGGAGTTTTGGCTCCCGTTTGCATTTCTGGACGTCGCTTTCGGGTCGAATTGCCATCGGTGGTAAGTTGATGCTGACAGGCAGCTAAGGGGATGTTTCTGCCACCTGTTAAAAATTGGTGAACTTCCGGATAGAGGTCGAAACTTGTCCCATACCCATGAATTGGCTTGCCACAAAGCTGCCATTCAAATATCTGCATAGCTTTAACTAATGGTCAGTGCCCATGAGAATCGCTGGTCAGTTGGTATGAGAATGTGCAGCAATATAAAACTGTGTGTGTTTTTAATGGCTTAATTCGCGCGTAACAATATAACCGACCGACCAGATTGCTTTGCTGATTCAGCCTTTACCAAACCAATCTCTATCAATTTTTTTGCATCATCATGTACTCGATTGTATGGGCGATTGATGTCCTTAGCGACTTTATATATATTTTTTTTAGACTGCTTACAGATGTCTAAGTAAGTCGCTTTCAATCCTGAGCTAAATGGTTTGCTGATATCTACGTTGATGTTGCCAAAAGCAAATCCAGTCATGATAGTAGACCACAATCCATCTAAAATAACTTTCCCTTGTCTAACGGCAGTACGTTCATTAGATACATGATTGCGGATGCCTTTCCATAACTTAGCAAATTCTCGCTCTCCAATCAATTTCACAAAATCTGCTCCACCAAGCATTGCTACTGTTTGATCTAACACCTTCTTATGCTCATGATGATTAGGATCTGTGATTGCAGATAACCAATAGGCGTAAGGCATCACCCTATCTTGAAAGCAGGTTCTTGAGATTTGATTCCACAAAATTTCACGGCTCGAAATCCTAGCCATAATGCACCATCTCCTTAAACACCTCTTGAAGGCGTAATCTTACTATTGCCATTAAGTCTGCAGGATTCACCTGAGATAAATATTGTTCCTCGCGATTGAAATCCAACTGTTCAAAGTCATCCATCATGTCTATCCAAGGCATCGCTGCCAATCCGGCAATAAATGCTCTCTCAGGAAAGTTAGCCCCGCTTTTGTTGATTTCAGTAATAAATGCTGGAATGGGTTTAATCATTCTATCCAACATAAACAAATCAAATAGGTCCCGAGCAGCTTGTCTACCATCCAAGGGTTTGTCGCCATATCCAGAGCCTGATACCGTTCTTAGTTTACGATGATACAAACCTTCAATAGATTCAATATTGAAAAGTATCTTTCCCAAGGGCATGTTAGTGCTAGGAAACATGCCAGTGTAACTATCTTCAATGAATGAAACTTTTAACTTAACTTCATCTATTTTAAAAAACCCAAACAGCTGATGAACAAAGTGAGTGCCACTTTCAATTTGAATGTCGCTTAACTGAAGACCGCGCCTACCCAATAGAAATGCCAATCTTTCTGGATCAAATTTCCCATCGACAAAAAAATCCAAGTCATAGGAAATTCTATGATGTAAATAGGCGCGAGCTAACGCGGTGCCACCACACAATACGATATTGAATCCTAATGATTCAGAATTACCTATCATTTCAAGAAACTTTTCTTGAGCAGAATAAAGCGCTTGGTTATCAGAGTTGTTCATGATTAAATTAAAAATGTAATATATTACATATAATAATTTAATTCATCAAAAAGTCAAATAAAACTGCTTCAATTTTGTGAATTATAAGCAAAATTCTAAGTTAACCTTGGAGTCAAAGTTGCAATTTTTAATCGGCAAAGGTAATACTTTTTTTTGAAAATCAAAAAATAAAAAAGCGATCTTAAATGGCATTATTCACCAAATAAAATTCCCGTGAGACCAAGTTAACTTATTGATTTTAGTTAATATACTATTAAAATCATAAGGTTACATGCTGGAAGTTAGAAGATTTATAATCCTGGGGTCGAGGGTTCAAGTCCCTCTTTCCCACCAACAAAGACACCACTTTCGAAAGATAGTGGCGTTTTAATTTTGGGCCATGGCCCATTTTGAATGACTGCTTTTGAACTTGAATTCAACCGGTCGATGCAACACACTAGAAACTGCGTAAGCAGAAGGAGTGTTGCAAATGAAACAACGTCCCAGAATCTATTACACGGCCGCACAGAAAGCTTTAATGTGGGATCGCATAAAAGCTGACACTCAAAAATGAGTAAATCAACTTAAACTGGTATTTTCTAATTCAGTTGCTTTTGGTCAAATCAATCAAAGAATACCCAATCTTTCTTTTAAATAATTTAATACCTAGGTTTGATGTCTTTTAATTTGAACGCATAAACAACAAATGAAAAGTTACGTATTTATTAATGTAACATAGGGTTTGAATTAAAATTAAATGGCTTTAAATCGTGGTATCAAGTTACGTATTTATCTCGTGAAATATAATTTATTTGTTAAGAATAAATACGTAACTTTGAAAAGCCCTAGATTATCTCAATTTAGGGCTTTTTCTTGATAACAACGCTAATAAACAGCTAACAGACTAAATCGTTAAGCCACCAAACCATGCTGTATTGCTTTAAACCAGCAATGGATAAAATCGTAGCTAATATTACATAAGGAAATAACATGGCTAAAGTAATACAGGTTTTTGACCCAGCAATGTGCTGCAACAGCGGCGTGTGCGGTACAGAAGTAGATCAGCAATTAGTAAGCTTTTCTGCCGATTTGGATTGGGCTAAACAAAATGGGGCACAAATTCAGCGCTTCAATCTGGCGCAACAACCTATGGATTTTGCCAATAACAAAATTGTAAAGGACTTCTTAGAGCGCTCTGGTCAGGAAGCATTGCCACTGATTCTCGTCGATGGTGAATTCGCCTTGGCTGGCCGATATCCTAACCGTAGCGAATTATCGCGCTGGGCTGGAATTGCCGCAGTAACGGAAATTGCACCAGTTAGTGGATGCTGTAGCGGCGGTAAGTGTTGTTAATCCAACAACATACATTCAAATATCCTAGGTAAATTCAATGCAATTTTTAGATCAACCGCCACGCTTTCTATTTTTTACAGGCAAAGGTGGTGTTGGCAAAACCTCCATTGCCTGTGCAACAGCTATTCAACTAGCAACAATCGGAAGGCATGTGCTGTTGGTAAGCACTGATCCCGCTTCTAATGTTGGTCAGGTATTTGGCATTACTATCGGCAACAATATTACTGCCGTTCCAGCAGTACCAAATTTAGCAGCCCTCGAAATTGACCCTCAGGTAGCGGCACAAGTCTATCGTGACCGAATTGTTGGGCCAGTGCGTGGCATATTGCCTGATGATGTGGTTAAAGGCATTGAAGAACAACTTTCGGGGGTTTGTACGACTGAGATTGCCGCATTTGATGAATTTACAGCGCTACTGATCGATTCACCTGTCACTGATGATTATGATCACATCATTTTTGACACTGCACCTACTGGACACACGATTCGCCTGCTACAGTTACCTGGCGCATGGAGTGGCTTCCTAGAAGAAGGTAAAGGTGATGCTTCATGTCTTGGACCTTTAGCTGGGCTTGAAAAGCAGCGTGAGCAATATAAGGCTGCTGTGGATGCACTCGCCGATGGTAAACGTACTAGGCTGATATTGGTTGCACGTGCGCAACAATCAACTTTGCGAGAAGTTGCACGTACACATGAAGAGTTAGCTAGAATTGGACTGAAACAGCAATATTTGGTTATTAACGGCATTTTACCAAAAGTTGAAACTGAAAATGATCCATTAGCCGCTGCGATTTATATGCGTGAACAGGCTGCCCTGCATGCCATTCCAGAAGTATTGAAGCAACTACCGCAAGATACGGTCGCACTTAAAGCTTTCGACCTGGTCGGTCTTGATGCTTTACGCCAACTATTAACAGATACGCCTTATCAACAACATGGGACTTATGAATCAACTATTGATGTAAATAGGCCGAGCCTATCTCAAATAGTGGATAGCATTGCCGCAGATGGCCATGGACTAGTCATGACCATGGGTAAAGGTGGAGTTGGTAAAACCACGATAGCGGCAGCTGTTGCCGTCGAACTGGCACATCGCGGACTACCCGTGCATCTCACCACATCAGACCCTGCAGCGCATCTTTCAGACACGCTTAATGGCACGCTAGATAATTTAACCTTAAGCCGCATTGATCCATATGAAGAAACTGAGCGCTATCGTCAGCACGTTCTGGAAACAAAAGGTGCTCAGTTAGATGCACATGGTCGAGCTCTGCTAGAAGAAGACCTGCGCTCGCCATGCACTGAAGAAATTGCTGTGTTCCAAGCATTCTCACGCATCATCCGTGAAGCTGGCAAGAAGTTTGTTGTGATGGATACCGCACCAACAGGCCATACCTTGCTATTGTTAGATGCAACCGGCGCCTACCATCGTGAGGTAGCTCGCCAAATGGACAAAGCCAACTTGCACTTCACCACACCCATGATGCAATTACAAGATCCAAAACAAACCAAAATACTCATCGTAACGCTCGCTGAAAAAACACCAGTCTTAGAAGCCGCCAACCTACAAGCAGATCTTCGGCGTGCTGGCATTGAACCTTGGGCTTGGGTGATTAATAACAGTGTTGCCGCTACCACAACTACCTCAGCATTGTTGCACCAACGCGCACTAAATGAATTAGTTGAAATTAACTCCGTTGCCGAGCAGTATTCAAAACGCTATGCAGTGGTGCCAATGTTTAAAGATGAACCAGTAGGAGTGACTCGATTGCTTGAACTGGCAGGTAATTGAAATTAGAAAAATATTGAGTGTCTCTTAGTGAATTATGCACGATTTTAAGAATACCTCAAGTTCCACAAGTGGCAATGGCCGACTGAACAGATACCCCTGATACTCATGGCAGCCGTGCGCTGCAAGAAATTCGCGTTGACGCTCGGTCTCAACTCCTTCGGCTATTACATTTAGGTTGAGCCCCAGCCCCATGGTGATAATCGCACGCGCAATGGCCTCATCTTTGGCGATACCGGGTAGGTTACGCACGAAAGATTTGTCAATCTTAAGCTGGTCTAGTGGCAATTGCGCCAGATAGCATAAAGAAGAATATCCCGTACCAAAATCGTCCATAGAAAAAAGCACGCCTAATTGTTTAATCGCCTGCATCTTGGCGATGGTATCATTCATGTCTTCCAGCAACATGCTTTCTGTCAGTTCCAGCTTCAAACATGCTGGATTAGCACCGCTAATCGCCAGAATGCTCTGCACCTGCGCAACAAAATCCGGCTGATGAAACTGACGTGCGCTCACATTCACAGCAATTTGCAATGTGCTCGTCAGTGTGTCGTTCTGCCATGTTTTGATTTGGTCGCAGGCAGTTTCCAGAACCCAACGTCCGATTGGCAAAATCAGTCCAGTATCTTCCGCCAAAGGAATAAAATCATCAGGCGGCACTAGCCCTCGTTGCGGATGTTGCCAACGCACAAGTGCTTCTACGCCTACCACCCGTCGGGTAACATCTAGTTGAGGTTGGTAATAAAGCCTTAATTGCTTCTGTGCAACCGCCTTATGCAGCGAGGCTTCTAGGGTAAAACGTTGCTCCAGTGCATTCTGCATGGTGGGGTCAAAAAAGCGTAGTTTATCCCGCCCCGAAATCTTGGCCTGATAGAGCGCAAGGTCAGCATGTTTAAACAACTCTTCCACGGTGCCCTGCCCATGAAACAGACCGACACCGACACTGATTTTACAATGATATTCATAGCCGTTCAGGTTAAAGGGCGCAGTCAATGCCGCACGTAGCTTATCGCCAAGTTGAGCAGCTAAGATGGCGGCTCCATCTGCGGTCTTGCCCAAGTCTTCCATCAGCACCACAAACTCATCGCCACCTTGGCGCGCCACCGTATCTTTTTCGCGGAGTACTTCCCGCAAACGTTGTGAAAAATCGACCAGCAACAAATCACCTACATCATGACCGCGCGTATCATTGAGCGCCTTGAAATGGTCGAGGTCGATGAAAAATAGTGCGCCAAATGATTGGCCACGCGCTGTGGTAGCAATAGCCTGTGCTAACCTATCTTGCAACAAGCGGCGATTTGGCAACCTGGTCAATGGATCGTAATAAGCCAAGCGATGGATATTGGCCTCAGCCTCTTTGTTCTCGGTGATGTCACTAAAGCTGCCCACAAAATGGGTGAGGATTTGCTCAGGCGAATAAATAGCGGTAATCGTCAGCATCTCAGGGTATATCTGACCGTTCTTGCGCTTATTCCATATTTCACCCTGCCAGTTGCCAGTCTCTTTCAGCGTAGCCCACATCTGCTGATAAAACAAAGGCTCTTGGCGCCCCGAACGTAGCATGGCGGGCGTTTTACCGATCGAGTCCTCGGCGCTGTAACCTGTCAATCGCACAAAAGCAGGGTTGACCCGTTGAATCACGCTTTTAGAATCGGTAATCATCATGCCGTTCTGGCAGGAAAAAGCCACTGCTGAAATGCGCAATTCTTCCTCAACCAACTTGCGCTCGGTGATGTCGCTCAGTGTGACGCGAACTTTTGTCGCGCTACTTACACAATCAACCTGCGCCTGAAACATATTGCCATCGCCACGCTCAATAGATAGCTCGATACTTTGCTTTTCTGTGTTCTTCTTAACGAACATGAAATGCCGCACCCATCTGTCCTTATCTTCAGCCACCACCAATCTGCTAAAACTATGACCGAGCAACTTACTACGCTCACGTCCCTGTAGGGTGGTTCCCCCGCATCCTAGCAATGTGACGCCCGTAAGATTGATTTCGGCAATTATGCCTTCCATAGTGAGCGTGAGATAACCAATCGGCGCGAACTCATACAAATCAACAAAGCGGTCACGCGACTCTTCCAATGCCAACTGCGTTTGACGTAAGGCTTCGTTCTGCATCTCTAATTCAATTTGATGCACACGCAATTCATGCAGCAATTCTTCTACAGGATGAGCCGTCACTTCAGGTGGTTGGCGGTTGGCTAACTGCGCCTCCGCCTGCGTGCGCAACTTAGAGACAGATTTCTTTTTGTCGTCATGTTTCATGTCTAATCCTTACTTTCCACACTCACCATTGCCAGCAGTATCAGCTCAGTATTGCCCATTACAGTTTTGATGCCGCGAGCGTTAAGCATCATGCGCTGCGGCCCCAACTCAGGGAAATTGTGCTCAACCACAAAATTTTCGATCGTTGTTTGTTGCGGTAAGATTTCATCCAGCAGTTTGCGTAAGTTAGGGATGTTCCACTGACCGTTACCCAAATCGTAGATTTTTTTGCCCACAGTTTGCTCTGGTAAGACTTTAAAGTGCTGGTAGAAAGCACTGCTGGCTGAGATCACCTGTAAGTCGCTATTCAGCACGATGAGCGGCTCAACTATAGTATTCACGATACCCTCGCTCAACTGCAACGCCAATTGGGATGAAGCCAGACTGATAGTCGCCTTACGCAACAAATCAATCTCGGTGAAGGATAACACCACACCATCAATAATGTTATCCAGTGTGCGGTAGGGTTGCATCCGCGCCAGAAAAAAAACGCCTTCGTTGGTTTGCACTTCACGTTCCAGCGGAATCAGTGTTTCCAGCACAGTATGCAAATCGTCCAACAGATGCTCGCCTTTCAGGTTAGAGACAATATCTCCTAATGGCCGCCCCACGTCAGTGGCGATGAGGCGATAAACTCTCACCACATCGCGTGTGTAACTACGAATGTTCAGGTGATAATCCATAAACAAAATACCCACGCTCACGTTATCCATCAGATTTTTCAAGTCATTTTGCGCAGTGCTCAGCAGCTCAATCTTGCTGTTCATATCGCTGTTTATGGTGAGCGTTTCTTCATTTAACGATTGCATCTCTTCCTTGGATGTCTCCAATTCTTCATTGGCCGATTTAAGCTCTTCATTGGTGGCCTGTTGCTCCTCGATAACGGCTTGCAGGTACTCGTGTGAATAGGCTAGCTCACGTTCTAGCTGCTCAATACGTACTACTTCATCTTTGCTGCGCATGTTTTTTTCATTCGCGTGGCGGGTGGGCTTAGCCACTTCAGGCACCTCTTTAAAACTTACCAACAACAGTCTACCTTCTGCCTTAGTTTCTGGATTAACTGATGGCAACAAGCGTAGACTGAAACTTAGCGTTAGTAACCCAGCCTCAGTTTTAATTGACACATGTCGCTCTAGCGTAGATGCACCTTGCTTAGCGTCTTGCAAGGCGACTCGCAGGTCTATTTGCAAGCCATCACGCGCCATGTCCAGCAAGTTGGTTGTTACCACACCCGCGGGTTGGCGCAAAAAACGGCTGGTGTCGCCATGCACGTATAAGATATTGCCGAAACTGTCCGTGGTTACCGAAGGGGGAGCATAAGTCTGCAACAGGAAGCGATTGCTCAGTCTGGCAACATTATCGAGCGAGGCTTTGGTGATGGGGAGCGTCGCGGAGGGTTCTGGTAATGTCATAACGGTGCTCCTAAAGAAAGGAATATGAGGTATCTTGGGCATAGTGCGATTAGCGCTGTAGAACTTCCATTTACGGTTGATTGGGGTAAACAACTGCATGTCCCCCTCAGCGCTTTCCGAGCTGGATAGAAACAGCACGCCACCCGGCTTGAGTGCGAAATGAAAATTTGGAAGTAGCCGATTCTGTTGCTCAGTTTCTAGATAAATCAACAGATTACGGCAACTAAGCAGATCCAACTGGGTAAACGGCGGATCTTTGATGACACTCTGCACAGCAAACACCAGCATCTCACGGATGTCTTTCTTGATGTTGTAGCCGTAATCGTTCTTGGTGAAAAAGCGTTTCAGGCGTTCAGGCGTTACATCCTGCGCAATGCCTGCCGGGTAACGGCCACTGCGCGCAGCGCTGATGGCGTCACCATCCAGATCCGTGGCGTAGATCTGCACTTTCAAATCTTTTGGGAAATCTTTCGTAAAATCATTATTCGCCTCATCCATCAACTCACGAATGATGATGGCAATAGAATAAGCTTCTTCGCCACTGGAACAGCCTGCTACCCATGCGCGAAATACATAATCGTCCGATTTATTCGCAAATAAGGCAGGCAGAATATCTTGCTTGAGCGCAACGAAGGCCTCGGGGTCACGGAAAAAACTGGTGACGTTGATGAGCAGCTCATTAAATAAGGTATGCACTTCGCTTGTATTTTGTTTAAGAAAGCGCGCATACACCGACATGTCTTTAATTTGGTGCAGCGCCATCCTGCGCTCGATACGGCGACCGATAGTGCTCTTTTTATAGAGTGTAAAATCATGGCCGGTGCTACTGCGTATCAGAAGCAATATCTCGTTCAGCTCACTCAAAGTGCCGTCCGTTAATAGCGGCGGCACTTTCTTATGGTAGCTTGACTTGTGCAAGAGTTGTTGCAACATCGACGGCATTTCTTCCACATTTAAAATATGTGTGACGTAGCCCGCATTGATGGCGCTTTGCGGCATGCTGTCATACTTGGCGGTGTCCGGTGTTTGCACCATGCACAGGCCACCCACACCTAGGATAGCGCGCAGACCGAGCGTGCCATCTGATGCTGTGCCAGAAAGAATAATACCGATGGCGCGATTAGCCTGATCGTCCGCCAACGAGCTTAAAAATCCGTCAATCGGCAAACGAAGGCCATGCGGAGCGTGAGGAAGCGAGAGTTGCAACACACCATTTAGTATAGCCATGTCGCGGTTAGGCGGAATAATGTAGACATGGTTTGCTTCAACTTGAATTTGATCGAGTGCTTGCACCACCGGCATGACTGTGTTGCGTTGCAGAATTTCAGCAAGCAGGCTTTGATGGTCTGGAGAAAGATGTGGCACCAACACGAAGGCCATACCCGTGTCTGAGGGACAGGCTTTAAAAAAAGTCTCGAAAGCTTCTAAGCCACCCGCAGAAGCCCCAATACCGACAATGGGAACATGCACGAGATGTACCTTTTCTTTAGCCATGTCCTCTACGAATGGGCTGGCTTGGCTCTTCTCGGTCACCAGAACCTCTTTGGAATTTAATGTAGTGTGATTAAGTTAGCAACGTTTTGAGTATACTCCCATTGCGAGTAGTAAAGGCGCCTAAAAGATTTTATGTTGTTTCAAAACTCAATGATGCAGAGTTAATACAATAGCGTAGGCCAGTAGGCGGTGGGCCATCATTAAACACATGGCCAAGATGTGCATCGCAGACGTTGCAGATAACTTCAATGCGGGTCATTCCATGTGATGTATCAGTAAGTTCGCGCACATTGGCTGGGTTTAACGCTTTAAAGTAACTTGGCCAACCACAGCCTGCATCAAATTTAGTGTCCGATGCGAAGAGGGGCGTATTACAGCATACGCAAGTGTAGATGCCAGCCTCGTTATGATCCACGTATTTTCCAGTACCGGGCCGTTCGGTGGCGGCGTGGCGTGTGACTTCATATTGCATTGGCGTGAGTTGATTTTGCCACTCAGCTTCAGTTTTAATGATTTTTTTCATATTAATCCAGTCAAATTCTAAATTTATATCCAAAATTATATCCAAGTGCCGTGCTGCATTGCCTGCCACGTCCCACCTCCATCAGATAAAGATGCACCAATTAAAAAGCTTATTATGCTAATGAATATACTGGAAAAAAAGGCTGTCCAAAATCCAGAAATCTTGAAACCCTGAACCAGTAATGCCACGAATTGCAACATTAATGCATTAATCACCAGTAGAAAAAAGCCTAGCGTGATTAAAGTCAATGGTAAGGTTAAAATAATTAACAGTGGTTTAACTATCGCGTTGGCAAAACCGAGTAGCAAGGCAGAAATAATGAGCGAAGAACTGTCTTTAAACTGAAGCCCTTTAAATATGTGGCTCGCAATCCATAGTGATAATGACATAGTGCCCCAATGGAGCAGAAATGTCATTAGATTGTTATGCATGTGTGATATTCCTGACAATAATGATAAAGGTCATCATACCAATCGTTACTTGGGGTGTCTAATTTGAAAAATCCAAAATAGCGATTCTTAAGTAACTATTTTTCATCGACTTTGGGATGGCGATTTAACGTGCCATTAGCGCGCTTGTAATCCGAGTCAATGCTTCGGCAATGACACTTCGCGGCGATGCAATGTTGAGTCGCATGAAGCCACTGCCACCTTCGCCGAAAGATTTACCAGTATTGAGTCCAACTTTGGCTTCTTGCACAAAAAATGCTTCGAGTTTTAAATCTGTCATATTTAATGCTCTGCAATCTAACCACAGCAAATAGGTTCCCTGTGGCTGAATCAGCCGAATAGTTGACAGATTCTGCTTGAGATAATCGCTAACAAAATCACGATTATTGCGAAGATAGTTGCGCAGTTCATCCAACCAAGCCTCCCCATCACGATAAGCCGCTTCAAATGCGGCAATGCTAAATGGATTGGCATTGCTCAAGTGCAGGCTTTCAAAAACTTTCTTTAATTTAGCTCGCTGTTCAGGATTTGGAACAATCAATGCGGATAGCCCAAGTCCGGGAATATTGAAAGTTTTGCTAGGCGCTATAGCGGTGATAATTTTATCATTATCATTGGCTAACATGGATAAAGTGATATGTTTTTCGTCTGGGTAAATCAGGTCAGCGTGAATCTCATCCGATAAAATCGTCATGTCATAACGGCGCGTAATGGCTAAAAGCTGCTCTAATTCCGTCTTGCTCCAAACACGACCCACCGGATTGTGGGGTGAGCAGAATAGCAACATTTTTGCACCCTCTGTCGCGCAATGTTCTAGGTGTTCGAAGTCAATATGATATACGCCATCTTTTAGTAATAATGGATTTTCAATCAAGCGACGCTGATTGGTAGTGACTGATGAAAAGAATGGTGCATACACTGGCGGTTGAACAATGACAGCTTCACCTTGTTCTGCAAAAGCCATCACACTTGCAAATAATGAAGTAACAACACCTGGCGCCATGATTATCCAATCACGTTGCACAGACCACCCATGGCGCCTTTGCAGCCAATCAATTAGCACATTAATCATGCTTTCTGGGTAAAAAGTGTAACCATAGATTGGATGCGCAACACGCTTTTCAAGAGCCTTTGTCACAGCTTCTGGCACAGCAAAATCCATATCTGCCACCCATAATGGCAAAACATCTTTGCTGCCAAAGCATTCTTGACGACCATCATACTTCACAGAATCTGTGCCAACTCGTGCAATGACTTTGTCAAAATCGAATGTCAATGAATACGCTCCCAAAGCGTAACTTCTGAAAGAGAGTGTTGAAATTTTCGTTTAGTTTCACGAATTACAAATGGCACATCTACTGGCGCTGCAATTAAGCGAAAGTGCGCGCTGAGTTGCGCTTTCAAGCCATCAAGCGTAGTGAAATTTTCGGCATTTTTCTTAAAGCCCCCAATCCATTCTTCTTGCTTGGTATGTTCTTCTAACCAAGTATAGGGCGAGGCAATAAGTAGAATGCCACCAATATTCAATCGTTCATGGACGTGAGAAAGGAATTTCATAGGACTGTATAAGCGATCAATCAAGTTAGCCGCCAATATCAAGTCGTAGTTGGTCAATATCGGTTTGAGATTGCAAGCATCACCTTGTGAAAACTCAACTTGGCCTTTTAATTTATCCAGCCCTAAGCTTGCTAAGCTACGTGTCTTGTAGCTGACTAACTGACCTTCATCAACCAAGGTATAACGCAACTCGCCATTTTCTGCCATTTGGACACCAGATTCAATTAGTCGCACTGAAAAATCAATACCCGTGACATGCTCAAAATGTCGCGCTAATTCAAACGTTGCCCGCCCAGAAGCGCAGCCCAAATCTAAGGCTTTGCGCGCTGATTTATCTTTCATCGCGCTAATAGCAATATCAGCGAGGCTTTTGGTAAAGTTTGCCACGCCAAAATAGCTATCACCATAGTGAAACTCAGCATATTCCGAAATCAGCTTATCGGTTTCATAATGTGAGGGTGGTACGCTGGCTAAGGCATCGGCAACGACATATCGAAACCCAGCATGCTGAAAGAAATGACGGCGAAACGCATAACGCGCGCTGTGTAAAGACTCGTTGCCACAAGAAATCCACGAGCCACCTTTCATCAAATTGTGTCTACCATCAAAGGTCGGTGTGGTGAAATCGTCATACAGAGGATGTACAGAAAATCCACTGAAGGGATAGATGGGTGTCTCTGTCCATTGCCAAACATTGCCAGTCACATCATATAATTCACCATGTTGAAACTCTGTAACTGGGCAGGGTGAAGCGGCGTGATCAAGATGAATGTTAGATGAAGCGGCTTGACTATGCACGACTTCAGCAATACCCGCAAAATCGTACAAGCGATACCATTCATCTTCACTTGGTAACCGAATTTTAAGCCCTGTTTTCTCGGTTTTCCAGTTGCAGAATGCTTTGGCTTCGTGATAATTGACCTCTGCTGGCCAGTTCCAAGGCATCGCTACTTCTTCGGTCATTAAGCGTAACCGCCATGCATTATCTTTACGAAGCCAAAACGTTGGATGTATGGCCTGAGCAAATCTTTTCCACTCTAATCCTTCTTCAGCCCAATAAGTATCATTCGTATAGCCCTCATCTGCGATAAATTCTAAGAACTCTCCATTACTTACCAAATAGCGACTGGCTTGAAACTCTGCAACCTCTGCTACATGCAGGCCATACTCATTATCCCAACCATACTCTGCTGCATTTTCTTTTTTATCTAAATAGACTACACCAGCAGGAATTGTAAGCAAATCATTTCTTGGGGCATCGCCATGGCGAGCGCACGCAGGCCAAGCTGCGTGCTTTGTTACTAGCTCGAGTGCTTGCTGACGTATCAGCACTGAAGATGTCTCTAGATGAATGCGCTCATGCTCAATAGCCATGATGATGACCCACCATGGATGATTCCAATCAATAGGCAATGTCAGAGGCGCAGTTTGAATAATATTTTTCACCGCCGCAAGCACTTGACTGCGATATTGCTTCACCTGTGCGGAACTTGGCCAATCATAGTGGGCATCATTCAAATCATCCCAACACATCTCATCAACACCCACCGCAAACATTGATTCAAATTTCGGATTGATGCGCTCATTCAACAAACCTGCTAGCAGTAATTTGTTAATATAGAAGGTGGCTGTGTGTCCAAAGTAAAAAATCAGCGGGTGGCGCAATGCAATGGGCTTAACTTGGTAGGCTTTCTCATTGGCAAGTGTTTCGAACAACTGCTCATAGCGATTGAACGTAGACAAAAAATAGACTAGAAGCGCTTCGCGTGTGGTTGCTACATCGCTTCCATTTAATATAGGTGATCTTGAAAATAGAGTGGTGTTCATCGACATCATTAAATTAGAGGTTGTTAGAATTTTAGCGCACTTTGTAGTGGTGGTATCAGCATTAATGCCTCTATTGGCACACTAACTCTGAACATCTTTGATTACGGAAGTTCAAGTATTTGCAGAACTACATTGGCTACACTTGCAAATTAGCAACTAAATTGCATCCTAAATTTCAATCTTTCATCCCTAGCCGAACAGTACCAAACCCCAAACTACTGACACAATAATCAGCGCGAAAAACACTGCTGTACTGCCAATATCTTTGGCTTGCTTGGCGAGCGCATTGTGCTCAGTAGATGTATGGTCTACTGCCGCTTCAATTGCAGAATTCAACAATTCCACAATGAGTACCAGCAACACGCTGGCAATCATCATTGCACGCTCTATTGCGCTTTTGCCAAAATAAACTGCTAATGGAATCAGTACAATGGCTAAAAACACCTCTTGCCGAAACGCATCTTCATGCTTAAATGCGGCTTTAAAGCCCTCTAGTGAATAACCGCATGCATTGATTAAACGGCGAATACCCGTTTTTCCTTTGAATGGACTCACGGCAATATGTTTAGATTCTTGTGTGTGTTGATTGTCTGGAATTTGCATCATGTACTTTCTGGTTAGATTTTAATACGATAGATTTTAACATGCGCTATCATTATGTTTTAAGTAACATTCAATTAGGTAAATTATGGCACGCACAGTCAATTGTATTAAATTAGGCAAAGAAGCAGATGGTATGGATTTTCCTCCGTATCCAGGCGAGCTTGGCAAACGAATTTACACCAATGTTTCAAAAGAAGCATGGGCAGTATGGCTAAAACAGCAAACCATGCTGGTGAATGAAAATCGCCTAAGTTTGGCTGACCCATCAGCCCGCAAATATTTATCCGAGCAAACTGAAAAGTACTTTTTTGGTGATGGTGCAGATACAGCGAGTGGGTATGTGCCCGAGAAGGCCTAGTAAAATGAAAATTGATTTGGAATTTATGAAGCGAGTTTTTATATATTAACTCCGATATGTGTAGCCAGCCAGTAGCCCAAACGTAATACGTGTTTAATTGTGCTTTTGCTCAATGAATTTCAAGTAATTCTTATGAGCTACTTGACTACTGGAACGCAACAGATTTCATAAATTAACGCCTCTGGAAGCCCTATAGATATTGGCTTGCAGAGGCATTGTTTTTAGCCTAAAAGGCTTAGGTTTTCAAATTTATTACTTCTTATAAGTTTTTACACCATCCGCTGTCGCTAGCAACAATACATTGGCTGGGCGTGCTGCAAACAAACCATTGGTCACCACGCCAACGATTTGGTTGATTTTCGCTTCCATCGCTACTGGGTCTGTAATCGTTAAGCCATGCACATCAATAATCACGTTGCCGTTATCAGTTGTAAAGTTACGTAATGCTGGTTGTCCGCCTAGTTTGACCAGCTCACGTGCCACATAGCTTTTAGCCATTGGTAACACTTCTACGGGTAGCGGAAACTTGCCTAACACTGGCACGTATTTAGTTTCATCGCAAATACAAATGAATGTTTTAGCGCATGCCGCTACAATTTTTTCACGTGTTAATGCACCACCACCACCTTTTAGCATGTGTAGATGCTCAGTAATTTCATCCGCGCCATCTACATAAATCTCCATGCCATCTACGCTATTGAGGTCAAACACTTCAATACCATGGCCGCGTAAACGTTGGGCTGTCGCCTCTGAGCTGGCCACAGCACCATCAATCTTATGTTTCACTTTTGCCAGTTCTTCAATAAAGAAATTAGCTGTTGAGCCTGTGCCTACGCCGATAATGCCGCCTTTTACAAACTCAACCGCTGCGCGCGCCACTTGTTGTTTTAATTCGTCTTGCGTATATGCCATTTTTCCTAAACCCTCTTCTAATTCTTTATAATGTGGAAAACTTAATCTGAGACAATATAATACACCGCATAGGTGTTTTAAAAAATAAGCAATGATGACCATTTCTCAGCAAAACCTAGATTTTATTCAAAAAGATTACCAGAAAAAAATTGAGCACTCCCGCGTGTATGACGCAGCTAAAGTCACACCGCTAGAATTCCAGCCTAATTTATCTGCTCGCATTGGTAACCGTGTTTTACTTAAGCGCGAGGATATGCAACCCGTATTTTCATTCAAAATTCGTGGCGCATATAACAAAATGGCAAGCTTACCTAGAGATGTACTAAAACGTGGCGTGGTGTGTGCTAGTGCAGGCAACCACGCGCAAGGCGTGGCAATGAGCGCGCAAATACTGGGTTGCCGCGCCGTCGTTGTAATGCCAACCACGACACCTGCCATTAAAATCAATGCAGTAAAGAGTCGTGACGCTGAAGTAGTGCTGTTTGGCGATAGTTATTCTGACGCCTTAGTGCGTGCACTTGAACTTGAAAAAACTGAAAAACTCACCTTTGTTCATCCGTACGATGACCCTGATGTGATTGCAGGACAAGGTACCATTGCCCTAGAGATTCTTAATTCTCACCCTGAACCTATTGAGGCAATATTCTGCTGTGTAGGCGGCGGCGGCTTACTGGCTGGAATTGCGACTTATGTAAAAGCAGTGCGTCCAGAAATTAAAATAATTGGCGTTGAGGCAAAGGACGCTGAAGCTATGACGGAATCACTCAAACTGGGCAAGCGCGTCATGCTTGACCAAGTTGGCTTGTTTGCCGATGGTGCAGCAGTCAAACAAGTAGGTGAGCATACCTTTAAACTTTGTCAGCAGTATGTAGATGAAATGATTGTGGTCGATAATGATGTGATTTGTGCTGCCATCAAGGATGTATTTGAAGACACACGTAGCATTTTAGAACCTGCCGGCGCATTAGCGACTGCCGGATTAAAGGAGTATGCAAAACGTAATAATTTAAGTGGAAAAACGCTAGTGAGCATTGCTTCTGGCGCGAATATGAATTTTGACCGCTTACGCTTTATAGCAGAACGCGCAGAGCTGGGCGAGAAGCGTGAAGCGGTGTTAGCGGTAACAATTCCCGAGAAACCTGGCGCATTTAAGACATTCTGCCGTTTATTAGGCAATCGTAATATTACCGAATTTAATTATCGCTATTCTGACCCTAAAGAGGCGCATATATTTGTAGGCGTGGCGATTGCTGACCCAGCGGAATCAGCCAAACTTGTAGTTGACTTGCAGGCGCAGGGCTTGCCTACCCTTGACTTGACGGATAACGAGGTGTCTAAGTTGCATTTACGCCACCTAGTTGGTGGTCATGCACCGCAAGCTGAAAACGAAGTAGTATTTAGATTTGAATTTCCCGAAAAGCCTGGTGCGCTGATGAATTTTTTAGACACCATGGGGCATGATTGGAATATCAGCTTGTTCCACTACCGCAATCACGGCGCCGATTTTGGCCGCGTGCTGGTGGGTATGCAAGTCCCGCCTGACGATAATGATGAATTTAAGACTTTCTTAAGTAATCTGGGCTATCCTTACTGGGATGAAACGCAAAACCTAGCTTATAAACTATTTTTAGGTTAAGTTGGTTGTATTGAACCACGCTGGTGGCTGAAAACAACCATATTTTATGTTTGATAAATGCAAGCCTCTGTTTGTGTTGAAGTTAATATCTAGCGCGTTTTTTGCTTATTTTTGTTTATGGAATGAACCTAATAACAAACTTTCTGCCAAATGGCAGAATAAACTTTGGAGATCAAGTATATGAATTTGAAAAAAATTGTAATTGCAACTGCAATGAGCTTACTCTCAAGCATGGCATTTGCGGATGCAGGCAAAGCCTATGTTAGTACGCAAGATGCAGGTGTAACAGTCATCGATTTAGCTACTTTAACTGTTACAGGCACAATAGACGTAAAAGCCCCTGCACCTCGTGGCATAGGCATTTCTGAAGATGGTAAATTACTGGTAGTGGCTACTCGCGATAATGGTAGCATTTCAATAATTGATACTGCTACTAATGAAGTGTTAAGCCATGTTAAAGTGGGACAAAACCCTGAATTTGTTCGAATTAAAGGCGATTATGCTTTTGTATCCTACGAGCCAAGTTCTAAAGGTGGGCCACCACCTAAACCTGGTTCTGCAGAAGCTTTAGCCGCAGAAAAAGAAGATAAAGATGATGACAAAGAACCAGCACGCATTGGCATTATTGACATTAAAAATGGCAAAAAATTACGCGAAATTACGGGTGGGCCTGAAACAGAAGGCATAGAGTTTAGCAAAGATGGCAAACTGCTCATTATCACTAATGAAGCGGATAACACTGTAACGGTGCACAACATTAAAACTAACAAATTAGTTAAAACCATTAAAACCCACAAATATGGCGATCGTCCACGTGGCATTAAAGTATCACCAGATGGCAAAACTTATTTAGCCACACTTGAATATGGAAATAAGATTCTAGTGATGAATAAAAACTTTAAAGTGTTACGTACTGTAGATACAGGTTCTACACCTTATGGTATTAGTTACGATACAAAAGGCGAGAAGATTTTTGTCGCAAGCAATAAAGCCAAATTGCTTGAAGTTTTTGATGCTAAAACTTTTGAAAAAATCAAAGACATTCCTACTGGCAATCGCTGTTGGCATTTCACCTTCACCCCAGATGACAAACAAATTTTGTTAGCTTGTGGTAAATCGGATGCCGTATTTGTGATTGACGCTGAAAAACTAGAAGTAACTAAGCAAATTGAAGTAAAAAATATGCCTTGGGGTGTAGTGACTTATCCGAAAGCGATGGGTAGTTTGGATACAAAGCTGAAATAGCTGGTAGTCATTAAACGATAATACTTAGTTTAAAAGCCCGCTAATGCGGGTTTTTAAACGCACTTAGCAGCCGCATGGGTATTGGCTCTCACGGCATCATTTAATCATTCTTGTTTAGTAAATTTAGTATGAGCTCCCAATCTCTAGGATCAACAGGCGTAATAGAGAGGCGGTTGCCACGTTGCAAAATGCGCATATTTGCTAATTCAGGTGTTTCTCGCATTTCTTTTAAGCTCAGCAATCGTGTTTTACGCACCAACTTTACATCTACATTCACCCAGCGCGGGTTTTCTGGAGTGGCTTTTTCATCAAAATATTTGTGGCCTTCGATAAATTGCAAACGGTCTGGGTATGCCAACTTGCTCACCTCTGCAACACCTGCAATGCCAGGTATATCACAATTTGAATGGTAAAAAAATACACCATCGCCTACTTTCATTTGATCGCGCATAAAATTGCGCGCTTGGTAATTGCGAATACCATACCAATCCACTGTTTGGTTTGGAAAGCCAGCCAAATCATCAATCGACACATCCGTGGGCTCAGACTTCATTAGCCAATAGCGCATATATTTTGCCTTATTTAATTTCTTAATTAAGCCTTATGATAATCTATAACTTAAATTTTATGACTCTATTTTACTAAGGAAGATCAATGGCAAAATCACAAGATAAAAATGTTCTTGGCACAGCCTTGCAGCTTTGTAGCGCCGAGCCACTCACTGGCTTTATGCGAAGTGGTTGCTGTGAAACAGGCCTTGATGATAATGGCAGCCATACTGTTTGTGCGCAAATGACTGATGAGTTTTTAGCATTTTCAATTTCACGTGGTAATGATTTAAGCACGCCACGCGCAGAATATGGATTTGAAGGTTTATCTGCTGGCGACCGCTGGTGCGTCTGCGCAGCACGCTGGCTTGAAGCTTCTGATGCAGGCTTTGCTCCGCCAGTTATATTAGAAGCTTGTCATGCAAAATGTCTGGATACAGTCAGTTTAGCAGATCTAAAGTATCACGAATTGAGGTAGCGTTTTCTTGGCTTTCATTGGCTATTCACACAGAATAGGGAGTTCTCCACGGATAAAGCCTAGGCCAGCATCCTGAACCAAAAAGGCTCAAGTGGTAACGGCCTAGCACGCATTAGGTTCACCCACCAAGAATATCTTAAAAGAATATTCAACTTAGGGCGCTCACACAACATACTAAAAACCAAAACCGATGCTATAAACTAGTTCAAGGAATTATTAGCCTAAACCGCACCGCAGAGAACAAACTTTAAAACTCTGAATTTTAAATACTAGAAATTTTATGAGTTTCATTGAACAACATAGAAAACTCCTAAAACTATTGAAATAATTCTACTCTAAATTTAGTTAATGTTTTGTGACGTTTTGACTATTTAGATAATCAAATTAGCGGGATGTCTATTTAACAGCACATGCACTATCAATTTGATCTTGCATTTGTGAAATTCGACGTTTGATATCACCTACATCTATATTGCCACTTTTAGCGTTAAGCAACTCATGTGATAAATTTAGTGCAGCCATAATCGCAATACGCTCAACGCCAATAATTTTACCGCTATCGCGAATATCCCGCATTTTTTTATCTAAAAAATTAACTGCATTAATCAGCCCAGGTCGTTCTTCATCGGTACAAGATACCGTAAATTCACGCCCCATTATATTAACATCTACGCCTTGACTTTGGCTCATTGCTCTAGACTCATTGTAATTTTTTCAAAATCGTACACTCGGATCTGCGCTAAGGCAGGCTATCCATTAAGGCTTCAATACGCTCACTAGCGCTTTCCATATTGGCTTTTAAAAGCGCTGCGTCGCTTTGTGTTGCATTTAAATCTAGGCGCAACTGAGCATTTTCATCGCGCAAGTCATTACACAATGAAATTAAGTCTGTCAATTTTACTTCTAACGATTTTAAGTCTGCATCCATGTACCTACTATAATTGAAAAAATTGATTATAGTCAATAGCTAACGTTTAATTTTCAAAGTATTACAATATGTTGTAAAAAAATGTTAGCCAATTCGTTCGTGCTTGTTCAAAAATTAACGCTATAATCTTACTTTGTTGTTAGGTGCCAAGTTTGTTTTCTGCAAACAAGGTGAAACTGGGAAATAGGTGCATTACCGCTTAAAGCGTTAATAATTCCTATGCTGCCCCCGCAACGGTAAGTGAGCATTTGATTGATTCAAATGGTTTTGCAGTATGTCACTGAGTTAAACCTTAGAAAAAGGTAAGGCTTGGGAAGGCGCAAAATAATAGGCTAAATAACCTTAATACAAGGTTAAACCTGTGTTCACAAGCCCGGAGACCGGCCTAAAAGCAATGCCTTATATTAAGGCAAGCTAGGAAATGCCGCGGGGTGACGGTAATAAAGGCTGCGAATTTGCGTCGTTATTTCGGCCGCGCTACTTTTTTACTTTTAATTCTTTAGTCTTTTCTGGTTTTTAAGAATATACATGCGGGGCCGCATGTAATTTAGGGAAGCACTAATGAAAAAGTCCAAAATCAAACTAATGTCCGCAAGCCTAATCAGCTTGGCTTTTGTCTCACCTGCTTTTGCTGTAGAAAATATTAATTTGAACGAAGTCACAGTTAAAGCCAACCGTTTCGAACATCAAGACACTGAAGCTACCTATGCCTCTGAAATTCATACCTCATCACAAATTGAGGCTTCTGGTGCTGCATCACTCTACGATTATTTAGCGCAACAATCATCAGTCACTGTACTTCCTAATTTCGGTAACAAAGCTTCTCCAAGCATAGATATGCGTGGTTATGGTAGCGAAAATGGCTTCCAAAACATTGTCATTAGCGTTGATGGTCAGCGTTTAAATAATATCGATTTGTCTCCACAATTGATTGGGGCAATTCCACTAGGAAATATCGAACGAATAGAAATTAGCAAAGGCAGTGGCTCAGTAATTCATGGTGATGGCGCGATGGCAGGTACAATTCAAATTTATACTAAAAATAAAACTGGAGTTACCATCAGCACATCTGCTGGCAATTATGGCACACTCTCCGATTATGCTAACGCTGGCATATCAGAGCAATTTATAGACTTATCAGCCAGCTTAGCGCATGACAGCCATGCGGGGTTTAGCAAAAAGGATACTAATGGTGATAAAGATGAATTTACCAACAATACACAAAATGTTAAGTTAAGAATCAAGCCAACAGATAGCCTGCGTTTTAATGTAGAAGTTACAAGCGCTAGGGTTAATACTTTCTATGTTGGCACTTTGAGTCAAGTTGAGTTTAAAAATAATCCTCGGCAAAACTCAGGAAATCAATACACTGAGCAAGATTATGACATTGATCAGTGGCGTGCTGGAATGGAATATGACATCACGCCAAAGCTTAAAGTGAGTGCAACCCATTTTAGAGAAGATAAACGTTCTGAATTTGTGAATTTTTTCTCAGAATCTTTCTATGATTATGATTCAAACGATATTACTTTAAGTTATAAAAGTGACGAATTTAATGCAATTGGTGGCTTTCAAAGTTTTGATGGTGATAGATGCGCTGTTGCAGGACTTTTTACCCCAGCCAACACAACAACTAAAAATAACAAAGCTATATTTATTCAAATTGAATATCTACCTGCTTGGATTTCAGATGCATTTACAGTTTCAGCAGGCGCGCGTAATGAGCAAGTTAAATATCGTTATACGCCTACACCAGGCACTCAATTATCTGATACTGAACATTTAGATGCTTGGGACATAGGTGCAAATTATCGTTTTACCGATGCGTTAACGGCATTTGCCAATTATAACCAAGCATATCAAGCGCCTGATATTGACCGTTTCTTTACATTCTCAGGTACGTTTAATGCCTTCATTGATCCAGCTGAATCTAGAACTTTTAACCTCGGTATAACTCATACTAACAGTCAAAATCGCCTGAAAGTCACAACCTTTCATGCAGATTTGGATGATGAAATATATTTTAATCCAGTTACTTTTATTAACACAAATATTGATTCTTCACAGAAATATGGCTTAGAGGTACAAGATCATTTTATCCTCAACGACGCACTTAGCGCAGGCTTGATTTACACATATACAAGGGCAATTATCGATAAAGAGGATGTGCTTGGATTTAAAGTTAAAAACAAGAATTTACCAGGTGTTCCTAAACATGCGGTCACTGTAAACCTAAATTACAAATTTTTTGGTGCTGGTAATCTTAACTTCAGTCATGCTTGGCGTGATTCAACCTATGTATATAATGACTTTGCTAATAATGCAGCTCAAAAGCAAGTGCATTATGAATCTACCAATGTTGCAGTAAGTTATCGTTACAAAAAAGTACAGCTGTTCGCATCGGTAAATAATATTTTTGAACATGAAAACTCACTGCAAGTTGCTGATGATGCAATTTACCCGGTAGATTTTGTGCGTACTTGGCGCGTAGGAATGAAGGCGGATTTTTAAAAAAATGTTATGATGGCAACCATGAATTTGGAGAAAGTTATGAATACGACACAAACCACTAAACACATTATGATTGCAGCAATAATTGCATTCTTAATGCTTCTCACACGCGGTAGCCATATGCTCACTAGCGTGTCACTTCCCGATGCGAGTTTGGCCTTGCTGTTAATCGGTGGTTTGTATTTAAGAAAAGCCGCTTGGTTTGGTTTTTTTGTGGTACTTGCAACTGTTATTGATTTTAGCGCTTCTGCCATTAATAGTTGGTATGGCTTTTGTTTAACAGTGGGCTACTGGGGCATGTTGCCTACTTATGTTGCAATGTGGCTTGCTGGCGTTTGGTTGAGTAAACAAACTGACAGCTTAGATATTGTTAAATATACCTTTGCTGGTTTATTAGCGACTTTCCTGGCTTTTGTGATTTCTACACAAACTTACTATTTATTCTCCGGTCGTTTTCCAAGTAATGGTTTCATTGAAACCATACAATATGGCTGGGGTTATTTACCAAGTTACATGGGTTTCACTGCAATGTACTTAGTAGTATTTTGGGCTTTTGTGAAAACGTTACCAAAATTTTATCTTGCAAAGTCAGTACCTAGCAACATTGCCTGAAATTTAAAATAGTTGATTTAATTTTAATTAAGCCGCGTTAGATTAAGTTTCTAACGCGGTTTTTTACGCACATGTTTGGAGTTGCAATGAAAAATATTACGCTAATTTTAGGCGGTGCACGCTCTGGTAAAAGTACTTATGCTGAGAATTTAGCCATTAACAGCGGTTTGGCCGTGACTTATATTGCTACCGCACAAGCTTATGATGATGAATTTAAAACTCGTATTCAACACCATCAAGACAGACGCCCTAAAAGCTGGATATTAGTAGAGGAGCCCCATTTACTTGCACAAACACTCAGTCGTTTAACTTCACCTAATCAATGTATCATTATAGATTGCCTCACTCTTTGGCTTGCGCAATGGATATGCCATGACTGCCATCCTCCTAAGAACTCAAGCTGGCAGTTAGAGCGCGCAGCATTTTTAGCCCTATTACCCACATTACAAGGCACTATTATTTTGGTGAGCAATGAAGTGGGCATGGGAATTGTGCCACTAGGCGAGATTAACCGTAAATTTCAAGATGAACAAGGTTGGTTAAATCAAGCCGTTGCGAGTATTGCAAATAATGTGATTATTGTTGCTGCAGGTTTAGCGTTAAAACTTAAATAGTAGTTTTTACCCTACAAGTTCATAAAGTTTATTTTAGGCACTTCACCATTAAACTCTAACTGTGTCACACTTGCGTGGTCTATGGTGATTCTAAACAGGCGCTTTAGGGGTATTTGCAACACCTCGGCAACCAAAGCGCGTATCAAACCGCCGTGCGTCACAACCAATATAGTTTTACCTTGTGAGTGACTGCTTACATCCTCCATAAAGCTTTTAGCACGAGCATGTAGCTGACCAAAAGTTTCGCCATTCGGTGGCGCTAAGTTGGCATAGTCATTTGCCCAAACATCAAAAATATCACGCGGAATTGCATCCCAAGGACTCATTTCCCAATCACCAAAATGCAACTCTCTTAAGCGTTCATCGAGTTGAATATTTTCGCTTGCATTGCCAAGCGCTTCTTCAGCGCACAGGGCTTGCGCAAGTTGATGGCAGCGCTTTAATGGACTGGCATAAATGGCATCAAACTGAAAAACCGCCAGTTTAGCTTGCAATGCTATTCGCTCGTTTTCAAAATTAGCTGAAACCGCAATATCACTTTGCCCATAACAAATACTTGGCGCAATATCTAATGAGGTATGGCGAACTAAGGTAAGTTTCATGGGCTTTAATATGACTTAGAAAAAAAGGCGGCACTCGCCAACAAGCCTACATAAAATGCAATTTCAGTAAGTTGTTGCATTGCACCGAGACAATCACCTGTGTAACCACCTATTCGGGATTTTATTTTTGTACTAAACCATAACCAAACAATGGCCACTGGTATTAATGCTGCTAGATAACTCATCTCTAAAAATGCTAACGGAAATAATCCAAAGAAGGTGGCTAAAATCAATTCAGTAAAGTGCAATTCCGTTGCTAACGGCTTCGCTTTACCTTCTACTTTCACGTAGCTTTGTGTGTGCATCACCAAAACAGCACATAAGCGGCTAAGCGCATGACCCGCAATAATTGAGGTGGGAATAAACGCCACCGCTTGATAACTAAGCGCTTGATATTTAATGAGTAATGCTAGCACCAATCCTGCCGCACCGTAGCTACCTATGCGAGAGTCTACCATGATGGTGAGTACTTGCTCTTTGCTCAAGCCTCCACCCAAGCCGTCTATAGCATCCGCTAGGCCATCTTCATGAAAAGCGCCAGTGAGTAAAATAGTTGCCACCATACTGATTAAGACGGCAATTTCTAAAGGCAATAAAATATCACACAGCCAAAATACTAAGGCGCCTGTCGCGCCAACTATAATACCAACTAGCGGGAAAAACCTTGTTGCTTTATTCAAATCAGCTTCATCAAAATTTTTAAACCTGATTGGAATGCGCGTAAAAAACATCATCGCAGTTAAAAAATAGCGCCATTGATTGAGGAGTGCTGTTGTCATAAACTCTACGAACTACCTGCTTGCGAAACATGGGCAGATTCAAACGATGCCATGTTGTTTAAAATATTAACCGCTGCAACTACTAATGGATAAGCTAAAGCGGCACCCGACCCTTCACCTAAACGTAAATCCATGCGCAATAATGGTTTCACTTTCAAAAAATCTAACATTTTCTGGTGACCAGATTCATCCGAGCAATGACTAAACACACAATAACTTAAGATGTTAGGTTGTAATTTAGCCGCCACCAATAATGCCGCAGTCGTAATAAATCCATCAATTAACAAAACACATTGAAGCTCTGCTGCTCGTAGCATAGCACCTACCAACATCGCAATCTCAAAACCACCAAAGGTCGCCAATATCTTCATGGCATCGGCATTACTAACGGCATGATGCGCAATTGCTTGCGATAACACCTTGGTTTTGTGTGCTAGGCCTGCATCATCCAACCCTGTGCCACGGCCTACGCATGCTTCAACAGGCAAACCACACAAAATATGCATCAAGCAACTTGCAGATGAAGTATTGGCAATTCCCATTTCTCCAAAGCCAAAAACATTACTACCTTCTGCCACTTTTTCACTGACAATATCTGCCCCATGAGTAAGTGCTTGATCACATTGTGCAGGGGTCATCGCAGGTTCATTAATAAAGTTGCACGTACCCATTGCTATTTTGGCGTCTATTAAACCTATATTGGGTAGAAACTGATAATTCACGCCACTATCAACCACTGACAATCGCATATTATTTTGTGTGGTGAATATATTAATCGCAGCACCACCTTGCAAAAAATTAAGCACCATTTGCGCGGTAACAGCCTGTGGATAAGAACTCACACCTGCGTGCGCTATACCATGATCGCCTGCAAATACCAGCATGGCAGGGTGAGTTAACTGAGGTGCAAGCGTCTGTTGAATAAGGCCGATTTGTAGCGCTATTGACTCCAACATACCTAACGCACCTAACGGTTTTGTCTTGTTATTTATTTTATCGACGAGCACTTTTTTAAGCGCTTGATCTGGCTTGGGTATATTAAATTTTATCGGCATAGGAATGTCTTTATAAAATAAGATTTTACATGACTGCTTATGCTTTTATATCAAGCTATATTATTAAACCCGAGTTTTTGTGCTGAATAAATCATCGCTCTTGCTTGAATTTTTTTGTAAACTTAACGAGAAGTTTGCTATAATGCGCGGCTTGCAAACATTTACCGAAATTTGCATGAGGGCCGAGTAGCTCAGTCGGTAGAGCAGCGGATTGAAAATCCGCGTGTCACTGGTTCGATTCCAGTCTCGGCCACCAATAAAATCAAGGACTTAACTCATGTTAGGTCCTTTTTTTTGCCTCTCAAAAAAGGCTATGCCAACTGGCATGCCAACATGTTAGACTTTAAACATAAATTGGGGAGGCAAAAATGGCTGAGAATATTCGAAGGTTAGACTCTGGTAGATACCAAATTCGGATGCAAAAAGATGGTGTTTCTTACAAAGACACTTTTGATACTCAAAAAGAAGCAAAAATCCGCAGGTCTGAAATACTAACAAGCGCAACAGTTAAACCAACTAAATCTAAAATACCTACTTTCAATGACCTATGGGAAACTTATCAAAAAGGCAGTTTCTGGAAGAGAAAAAAAGAAACTACCAGACATAGAGAATTGCAGTGCCTACCTTTCATTCTTGCAAAGTTGGGGCATATCACAATCAATAAAATCAAGAACTCAACAATCACTGACTACAAAGATAGTAGAAGTGAAGAAACATATCTAAAAAAAGGAGTGCCTACTCTTTATAGCGGAACAGCTATTAGGCTTGAGATGTGTTTAATCAGTGCAGTCTTCACGTATTGCATCACTCAAAGAGGTGCAGACTATGAAGATTGGATA
>Ga0247839_1002387_pt1 | contig 28431 bp, 12 predicted proteins | sample LaCruzMarch2015__6_FD_192405 | JGI IMG/M metagenome (GOLD analysis project Ga0247839, IMG submission 192405) | Freshwater microbial communities from meromictic Lake La Cruz, Castile-La Mancha, Spain - LaCruzMarch2015_16m | ecosystem: Environmental > Aquatic > Freshwater > Lake | place: Spain... | reverse complement strand
TTCCCTTGTTAGGAACTAGCGGATTTAAATTAGCGCTTACATCGATTGACGCTATGCTTACATCATTTATATATGCGTTACCCCATTGTCTGTTAGAAATACCTAGACTTCCCGTGTTAGGAACTAGTGGATTTAAATTAGCGCTTACATCAATAGACGCTACACTTACATTATTACTATATAAATGGTTAATATAACCAACTGCCCATCTACTATTAGTTTGGCCAATATTTCCATTTCCATCATTAATAGGATTAACACCTGTTGTATTCATACGTGTAATATAACTATCACTCCATTGTTTACCAGAAATTCCCAAGCTTCCAAAGTTAGAAACTAATGGATTTAAATCACCACCAATAGTTGAAACACTTAAATCTTTTATATATGCATTACCCCATGCTTTATTAAAACGACCAAGACTTCCTGAGTTAGGAACTAATGGATTTAAATTAGTAGTTACATCAATATTTGAAACACTTAAATCGTGTATATAAGCATTACTCCAATAGTTAGTAACACTTCCTAATTTTCGCTCAGGGTTAATGTCGGGGTTAGGAAAAAAAGGAATTATATCACTAACAACTTCTAGTAAATTAACACTAGAAGTTCCACCACCAGTACTAAGAGGAGGATAAGACTGACCGTTTATTGAATTAATGCTCAAGTTATATGCAAATATATTATTCCATTTATTTGTTAAAGAACCCAAATTAGATGTACCATCAGGTAAAGGTAATATATCATTAAAAATAGTAATGTTTGAAACACTTATATTGCTAATATAGGCACTACCCCATGGTCTATTGGGAAGACCAATGGTTCCTGAGTTAGGAACTAGCGGATTTAAATTAACGTTTACATCAATAGACGTTACACTTATATCATTTATATAAGCATTACCCCATGGTCTATTAGAAAGACCGATAGTTCCTTTATTCGGAACTAATGGGTTTAAATTGGTGCTTATATCAATAGACACTACACTTACATCATTTATATAAGCATTGCCCCATGGTTTATTGGGAAGACCGATGGTTCCCTTATTTGGAACTAGCGGATTTAAATTGTTGCTTATATCAATAGACACTACACTTACATCATTTATATAAGCGTTACCCCATGGTCTATTAGAAAGACCAATGGTTCCTTTATTAGAAACTAATGGATTTAAATTAACACTTATATCTATATTACTAACACTTACATCATTTATATAAGCGTTGCCCCATGCTTTATTAGAAAGACCGATGGTTCCTATTAAAGGAACAAGTGGATTTAAATTAACACTTACATCTATTGAACTAACGCTAAGGCTGTTTGAAGTAATATTTCCACTGGAAGTAATATTTCCACTTGAAGTAATATCTCCACTTAAACTAATATTTCCACTTGAACTAATATTTCCACTTGAAGTAATATTTCCACTTGCAATATTTCCACTTGCAATATTTCCACTTGCAATATTTCCACTTGAAGTAATATTTCCACTTGAAGTAATATTTCCAGTTGAATTAATAGTTCCAATTAAAATAGTTCCACTTATACATGTATCTCCTAAAACATGCAAACTATAAACACTACTTGGGTCTAAACCAATACCCATTTTATTATTTACTCTGACATGTTTGTTACGAGCTTGTAATATAATATTGGAACAGCTATCTATAATCATATTTTCACTTGCCACATTTTGTAAATATGTTGCTGGTATGTGATATATTATAGGAATATCTGTACCAACTTTAAATTTATTTAATATTGGATATAAATTAGGTAAATTAGGTATATCAATAAATGGAGGTGTTGACATTTTAATATAGCAAAATATAATTTTGCTCATATTAAAACATAATACTTTTCTAATATCTAATATCTAATATCTAATATCTAATATCTAAAACATAATACTTTTCTAATATCTAATATCTAATATCTAATATCTAAAACATAATACTTTTCTAATATCTAATATCTAATATCTAATATCTAATATCTAATATCTAATATCTAATATCTAAGTCTTAAATAATTAGAAGCATCAACATAAATCTCTCCACTAGCAAGTAGATAACTACTCGGAATAGATCCAACTACCTGCAACCTACTTATATCACTTATAATAAGTCGCGGCGTTCTAATATATTGAGGGTTATTGGTAGTAAAATTGCTAATATCAATGGCGTATGCTGGAGCTAAAGTATTTATCCCTATTCTGTTAGCAGATGTATCTATACATATACATTGCTCCATAGCATTATTGCTAATGTCTGCTGTTACATATGAAAAAGCTCCCACGAGTGTATTAATAGAATCGTCTGACATATTATCTAAAATATACAAATAGCTTTTATATACATATTTTTCTTAATAATTAGTAAAATATAAAATATTAAATATAAAATATTTTAAAATGCTCTTTCAATAGTAGTAATTCTATTTTCTAAAGTACTTATTTTATCAATTAATTCTTGTATTTGACTATTTTGTTTGTTTATGATATTAATTAAATCATAATTTGTTGTTGCATTATTTGTTGTTTCGGCAAAATTTAATACATTTTTAATGGTTTCAACATTAGTATCTAATTCTTTCAAAGCTGCTAAACAATATATAAAAATAGAATTATAATTTAAACTATATGGAGTTTGTTCATTACCGCTAATTACGCTAAATTTAAGTTCTTCTATTTGTTCAACATCTTGAGCTATTAGACCTGCTTCTATTATATATGGCTCATTTAGTTCTCCTCTATAATGTAGTTCTTTAAAATTAGTTGTTTTCTGGTATATTTGAGGATTTAATTGTCTAATTGCTAATAAAGCATTAACAATATTTTTTTCATTATGTTTTAATCTATCGTCAGAACGAAGAGTAATATAACTTGTTCCTATACTAGAACCTACTATTGTTGTTCCTGTTCCTCTAACATTTAGAGAACCATCTATCCAAATATTTCCACTTGTATTTATTGAAATATCTCCTCCACTTATACGAGGATAAATAATACTTACATATAAGTTTGGAGAATTTAAAGACCCATCAATTCTTATATTTCCATTAATACTTATATCGCTATTTGCAATTGGTCTAATAGATTTTACATATAAGTTAGTATTACAACTTATATCAGTAGAAGTTAAATTAGTAAAAATTCCACTAATACATCTTATAAATGATGTGCTTATATCGCTACATTTTACTAAATTAGAATTAATAGTATTACTATTAGTAATGTTACTAGAGCTAATGTCGCTAGTAATAATATTAGTATTATTAATGGTAGTACTATTAGTTCTAAAAATAGAACTATTTATTGTGCCACTAACATCTATTTCATAAGCAGGAGCAGTTATATTTACTCCAATTCTACTATTTTTTGTATCAATGCAGACTACTTTGTCTGTCGGACTAATAATATTATCAACTAAAGCACTAACACTTGTTGCTATTTTATTTTGTGCCGCCATGCTATATAATTATATTTAAGATAATTAAATAGCATATTAAACATTATTAAACATTATTAAAAACCAAATTTTTGTTCCAATGTTTTGTTTGTTTTACTTGAATAAATTGGATGTTGGATAGGTGTATGCATTGAACTTGTATCTTCTTTATATTTTAAATATGAAACAGCTTCATTATAAACACTTGGAATACAATAATTCAGAACATGATTATTTAATTCTGCTATTTGTGTTTCTATATTTGTGTCTAAATTTTTTGAATATTGTAAATACATAGATCTCATAACTAATACCACCTGATCTTCTGCTTGTGTATCTATTAATATACGCTGACTAGATTTATCATATACTCCTTTACGAATGCTATTTTGTATTAACTCTATATTTTTTTTGGAAAAATAGGTAGTTGATAACTGTGATCTTTCAAAATTACCAGCTAATACATTTTGATAATTAGTATTTGTATTTATAGGAATTTTATCCATCATAGAAAATTGAGTAGCTATGTTTGGTCCCATTATATTTACTTTTCCATTGTATTGATTCATAACAGACTATTAAAATAATAGAATATTTTATTTCTAATATTTTATTTCTAATAATTTTTTTCATTATATTATTGTTATTATCTTTAAATTCATTATATTATTATTATATTAATTTAATTATTTTTATAATTAAATTAATATAATAATAATATAATAATGTTAACAACTTTCAATAAAAGTGTCTTATTTATTTCCACAATATTATTAATAATAGGATTAATAGTTGTTGCTAATTTTATTATGTCAAATAAATTAACTGAAGTATATCCACCTGTTGTAAGTGATTGTCCTGACTATTGGGATGTTGATTATGATAATCAAGGAAAAAAACACTGTAAAAATAATACATATATAAATGATGGCCATTCAACAACAACTTGTCGCTCATATCCACATGCTTTATTTTCTGCAAATGGCTCTTCGCCGGATGATGTAATTTGTGAAAAGTCTAAATGGGCAAAAGGTTGCAATATACACTGGGATGGAATTACAAATAATCCCAAAGCATGTGTAAATACTTCTATTTAATTATAATAACTATAATAACTATAGTAACTATAATAACTATAATAACTATAGTAACTATAATAACTATAGTAAATATAATAACTATATAAAATTTTATATTTATAGTATATATAAATATATATATATATATATATATATATACTATGACAACTTATGCTATTAACTATTTTAACATTACTGAAAGTGACGGTATAACTGATATAAGTCAACAATATGTTCCAGCCCTTAGAGAAGATGTTCCTTGGGGTATTAATTCAACATATATTTACAAAGAAACTACTTTAGCACCGCAATTTGAGAGTACTAATAAACATTTAGTTATTGAAAACAAGACTGCGACTGGTAATATTATTTTAAAAACACAGGCATATGGAAGAACTATTATACAAGATAAATTAGATGTTAAAGAACTAAGGTTTAATAATCCGTTGACTAATATTGCTCAAACTGATTTTTCACCATTTATGTATAATATTGGAAGTTCTATTTATATAAATGGAGGATTAACAGTCAGTGGTGGAAAGTTTAATTTGTTTAAAGGAATCTCTGGAGAAACTAGTGAGTTAAATGACGCAAGAATAAATAATCCTATAATAAATAGTGGAACATTAAGCGGTGGTGAAATAATTGGCGCGCTAATTAGAAATTCAACAATAAGCGACACTTCTATTAATGGTGGTATTATTATTAATAATTCTATAACAACAAATAAAATTCTTGATTTTAATATTACATCAAATAAAATTGCCAATGCTAGTGTTACTAATGATAAAATACAAGATTTAGCGGTAACAAATAGTAAAATAGCCGATGGTACTATTAATAATTCTAAATATGGTTTTAAAAGTATTACTAATATTAAAATCGCAGACGGCACTATTATTAATTCTAACTATGGTTCAGAAAGTATTACTAATGATAAAATTGCTCCTGCCACTATTAGAGGAGCAAGTATTGCTCTTGCTACTATTTCAGGAGAAAATATTGCCCCTGCTTCTATTACAGGAGCAAATATTGATATTGCTACTATTACAGGAGCAAATATTGCTGTTGCTACTATAACAGGAACAAATATTGTTAATAATTCAATTAATTCGGGGCATATAATTGATGGTTCTATTTTAGGAACAGATATTTGTAATCTTACTATTACAGAAAGCAAACTTGCAACTAATTCAGTTAGTAATACTAAAATATTAGATAATGCAATAACTAATGCTAAAATACAAGATAATGCAATAACTAATACTAAAATAGTAGATAATAATATATCCGGTTCTAAGATTGCTGACGGTACTATTAATAATGCTAAATATGGTTCTCAAAGTATTACTAATGATAAAATTTTTCTCGGTACTATTACAGGAACAAGTATTGCTATTAATTCAATTAATTCGGCGCATATAATTGATGGTTCTATTTTAGGAACAGATATTTGTAATCTTACTATTACAGAAAGCAAACTTGCTAGTAATTCAGTTAGTAATACTAAAATAGTAGATAATGCAATAACTAATACTAAAATATTAGATAATGCAATAACTAATACTAAAATACAAGACAATGCAATAACTAATACTAAAATACAAGACAATGCAATAATTAATTCTAAAATATTAGACAATGCAATAACTAATACTAAAATATTAGACAATGCAATAACTGAAACTAAAATATTAAACAATGCAATAACTAATAATAAAATATTAAACAATGCAATAACTAGTAATAAAATTGCCGATACTAATGTTACATATGCTAAATTAAATAGTGATGTAACAAGTATTTTGAGCGCAAAAGCACCTAGTGCTTCTCCTACATTTACAGGTAATGTTGTAACAGATGGTATTCAAATAAATGGAAGTAATCCACTAGAATTTGGTAAAGGCATTGATAAAGCAAATCGTGCAGGTTATATTGGTTATAATTTAGATGGATGGTGGGGATGTCTTGATATATTCGGAGCTTCTACAATTGCTTATGGCAATAGTGGTGACAAGAAACTAGTTAGGGTTTGGGATAGTTTATATATTCAAGGAAGAGGTTTTCAGGAAGTAGGTTCAGGTCTTGTTGTTTGTTCTGTAGCAGGAACTAATAACGAATATGTGACAAATATGAAACCTCTTGGTAACACGTATATAGAAATGGCTAGATATAACTTTAATTATTTTACTAATGAAATTACAGTTATAGCGGCAATTGGCTTTAATTATTTTAATAGTGATATAAGACAAAAAACTAATATTGCAGAACCACTAATTAACAATGCATGTGAATATATTAAAAAGATTGAATTTAAAAGTTTTAACTGGAAAGAAAGTTTTGATATAAATAAATCACAATGTGAATTAGGTGTTATAGCACAACAATTGGAAACTGTTTATCCAAAATTTATAAATTATAATGAGGGGGATGAAACCAAACATAAATCTATAAATACAAATGTGTTTTCTACTTTTATGATGAAAGGTATTCAAGAATTAATTTTAGAAAATACAAAATTGAAAAATGATAATGAATTAATGAAAAAGGATAATGAATTAATGAAAAAGGATATTGAAATAATAAAACAACATTTGGGACTTTAATCAAAAATAATTTTATTTTATTTTATATAAATTACATTTTATTTTACTAGTTTTTATATTAATTAAATATAGAAACTGGTTGGTTGTTATGTCAATAACAAATAAATTAGTAGCAAATATAAAACAAACAGACGTTGATATAAGTAAATTTACAGACACAAATAATGTTATATGTATTGATACGTCTAATAATCGGATTGGTATAAATACTAAAACTCCACGCTATTCTATTGATATATGTGGCATTAATAGTAAAATTTTTGTAAGTAATTTAGAAGTGGCACAAAACGCTAGTTTTTTTTCTATAAGCGGGACTACTATAAATTGTGTTGATGGCAGCTTTACACGTAATTTAGACACGAGCTTTATTAATTTTAAAACTATTAGTGGGTCATTAATAAGAGTAACAACTATTTTAGGAATTAGTGGTAATATATTAGATTTAAGTGGTACTAATATTAAACTTAGTAATGAGCTAAGAGCATTTACTATTAGCGCAAATACTATTAATGCAGGAACAGTAAACACTGATATTTATAATATTGAAACGGGTAGTTTTAGTAATATTAATGTTACAAAAAATAATACAACCACTACTATTACTGGAGGAACTATAGTAGCAGTTAGTATAGTTGCAAATACTATAGATTGTAGTACTTTAACTGCAAACTTTATACAAAGTAATAGAATAGACTGCGCGCAAACACTTTCTGCCGGAACTGTAAGGACAAATAATTTAATGTCGGCTTCAGGAGATTTGTTTTTTAAACTTTCTGGTGAGTTATATGTTTTAGCTACTGGATTAGGAGATCAGAATATAGATAATATACAAACTTTAATAACTGGCGAAATAGCTCGACAATCAAATACTCGAGTTCGAACAGACCTTATTGAAGCCGACCTAGGGCTCATTGACGATTGTTGTATAAATACTTTAAGAGTTACTAATATTGATATTAGTGGTCATTTAATATTACCACAGCAAACTTCAGGAACTTCAGACTATGGAAGTTTAGCAATTAAGAAATTTGGAATTGGAAACAGTTTAATAAATAGTTTAACCTTATATAATAGTAACTCAAAATGGTCTAATATTTTTACAGCAACACATTATGCTACACTTGACTTAAGTGCTACTTCTACTAACAATATAGCAAGTTACATAATAAAACCAAGCAACATTAATGTTTTACCTAATTATAGATATATTCCAATAAAATTTAAAACTATAAATAATAGTGCAGCAAAAACACAGTTATTTTCCATTAACAGTTCAAACAAATACATAGAAATAAGTAACACTGATTTGAGTTCAGGAATTTACGAAATAAATGCTAGTGTTACGTTAAGTTTTAATAATATTATAAGAGGGGATGTTGAGCCAAATGATTTTACATTTGGATTATATGATAATATAATTTTAGATTCTACTGATGCTAATATTAATACTATTATTGAGACTTCTTATAACTATGTAAAAAATAAAAATCTTATATTGGCATTTGATAATAGTTATAATTATTCTAGTGTATCATTAAATTATATAGGTCCTTTATATTATACTGCTAATTATAGTGTTAATAATATAAGAGGACTTTGTTATTTGGTAAGCTCACAAAAAGATATTTCCAATTTTAATGTAGAATATTTTAGTTCAACTATTAAACTTCTAAATAATTATGAGGCCTAATTATTTCTTATTTTATTTCTATTTCTATTTCTTATTTTATTTCTATTTCTTATAATTATTTTATTTTAAAAATAATTATAAAATTTATTATTTATTAATGACGTCTTGACCGTCTTGATTTTCTATGTCTTCTTGATTTTCTGGGTCTTCTTGATTTTCTGGGTCTTCTTGACCGTCTTGATTTTCTTCCTCCGCCTTGGCCGTCATCACCGCTTGCTCCTGGTTCTGTTTCTTGTTCGTGTGTTAGTTCTGCTAACTTTTGTTCTAGAGCCTTATAAGCAGGAGTGTCTCCTTGGTTGTCTGTTGCTAACCTTACAATTTCACCACTTATACCGGTAATTAACGCTTGTTTGTTTTCATAACTTGGATCACTTTCATAGGCGTTTTGAAGGGACTCCAATTCACCCTCTCCTCCTCGTTGTCTTCTGGTACGTCTTCTAGAATGTCTTGCCATTTATATAATATAAATATATAAAAAAATTTTATAGATTATAATAATGTCTAACTAATAAATAATAAACAATAAACTTATTTAGTTTATTTCATTTTTTTTGATTGTGTTTCAGCTTTATCAGTTTTATTAGGCAATTTTAAAAAGTCAATATAAGCAATTTTTAATTCTTCAAGTTCTTTTAGCCACATTTCTTCTAAAGTTTGTGCCTTAATAGTTTCTAACTCAGCTTTCTTTTGTTCATGTTCTTTCATTAATTTTTCAACATTTTCCTTGCTTACTGAATCCATCGGCATTTTAATTAAATAATTAAAGTCGCCATTTTCTCCTAAATCAAATTTGAAATTTGTTAAGATTGTAAAAATCTCGTCTTTAGACTTTTTCCGCAAGTCAATAGTATCATCTAAATTATATTGAATAAAACGCGCCTTAGCACTTAATGTTTTAAGCTCAGCATTAAGCTTTAGTATAATATATGCTTTGCGTTGCGCATAATAGTCATATCTAATAGCATAATAAGCATCAATAATTTCATAAACAGTTTGATATTTGCGCAATTGCTCTTTTTCATTAAACAAATGCATATTTGTAGTAGATTGAATGCAATAAAGTTTCAAATATTTTTCAATACCTTCAATGTTATAGTCATGTTTTTCTAAAAGCAACTTACTCATTAGTCCTGGGTAAAAGGTAATTTCAAATTCAACATTTAAATCAGTTGACATGTCTTTAAAATCTTTAATTAGCTCTTCTTTGTTTCCTGTTTTAACACTTCCACTATTAGTATTGAGACGCTGTTCTAAAAATTCTTTATAGTCTTGTGTCCATGTTCCAATAGGTAGCTCAGTTACACGAATTTTATTATTACCAAGTATTTCATAACACCCTTTAATAACATATTTATTACATTGTTCGTCGCATGGATAAATAGTTCCTTTAAACCCTTGATAATAAGGTTCAATTAATGTCTTTATGATAGAAGTACCACTATTCTTAAGTTTGCCTACTAAATAATCAATAATTTGAACAGGATTATAACACATAATATCTGTGCTAAATCCAGTTCCAATTCCTTTTGCACCATTTACTAGCACCATTGGAATAATTGGAACATAATAAATAGGTTCAACGCACACTCCATCATCTTCATTGTATTTAAGAACATAATCATCTAATTCGGGAAATAGTTTCCGAGTAATTGGATTTAAATATGTATAAATATACCTTTCAGATGCCGCATCTCTGCCTGCTCCCATTAAACGTGTTCCAAACTGACCACAAGGCATGAATAAATTAATATTGTTTGAACCAACATAATTTTGCGCTAATCCAATAATAGCACCATTTAAGCTAGCTTCACCGTGATGATAACAAGAATGTTCTGAAACGTAACCACTAAATTGTGCTACTTTCATTTCTGATGTTAAATTTTTCTTAAATCCAGCATACAAAATTTTACGTAAGCTAATTTTTAGTCCATCGCATATATTAGGAATTGAACGATCATTATCATATTTTGAAAAATGTATCATGTCGTTATTAATAAATTCCTCATATGTAACTTCTGGATTAGAAGTATTTAGATATACATGTCGGTCATAATGTGAAAGCCAATTTTTGCGATCATCTGATCGCTTCTTATTAAATACCATATCAATTGTTTGTCTTGAAGTTTCAGTGCTCTTAAAATTTACAATTTTCTTCTTTAAAAAGTATTCTTTAAATTCTTTGCTTGTACTTGTTCCCAAACCTTTGTAATACTTAATACACCATTTACTGCTATCTTGCAGTAAACTCTCTTTCCAATTCATATATTCACCATTATTATAAAATTCAAGTGTTTCTTTGCCTTTTGTTGCCTTTAAAATTGGAGTATTCATGTAGCCAATAAAATTGGGTATTTGAATAAGTGAGTTCCATTCACTATCAATCATATTAATACCAAGACCTTTAATATGGCTCCCATCTAAATCTTGATCTGTCATAAATAATAATTTTCCATACCGCAATTTATTGGTAACATCATCTGATGAATATGTTTTACCATGTTCTAAACCTAGAATTTGTTTAATTTCAGTAATTTCTTTATTTTCCGAAATTTTGCTAATGTTTTCACCGCGAATATTAAACATTTTGCCTTTCATCGGATAAACGCCAATAATATTACGGTCTTCACGTGACAAACCAGAAATAATACCTGATTTTGCGGAATCTCCTTCACATAAGATTAATATGCACTCATTAGATTTATTTGTTCCGGCATAATTTGCATCTACAAGTTTAGGAATATTACGAATAGTTTTACACTTTGTTCCATCTGTTTTTTTGGCCGCTTTATTTTCTTTTACTTCTGTCAAACTGCAAGCCACAGACATAACACCCATTTTTGCCAGTTTTTCAATAAATTTTGAGCTAACTTCACAAGATGAACCAAAATTGGAAATTGCAGTGTTTAAATAATCTTTTGTTTGGCTATCAAACGCCGGATTTTCAATGGTGCAATTTACAAATATCATAAGTTGTTCTTTAATTGATGCCGGTTTAACTTCAACATGTTTTTTCTCTTTAATATAAAGAGTAAGTTTTTTTACAAGCTGTCCAACAATATATTCCACATGCTTTCCACCTTTAGACGTATGAATACCATTTACAAAACTGACCTGTGTAAATTCTTCATTTGGTGCCAAGCAAACAGTATATTCCCATCGCTCATTTGCTTTTTCGTACAAACGTGGGTGTTCGCTTTTGCAACCAATATAAAGATTAGCATAACTTTCAAAATCTTTGACATCTGGGTCTAGTTTAAGCGTGTTATACTTGACTTTAACAGATTTATCTGTAACAGCAGCAATATCAAAAATTCGCCGAATCAATAATGCTTTAAAATCACTGTTAAATTTGCCTTCTGTTAAACCAAGTCGTTTAAAATCAGGCTTAAAACTAACAGTTGTATAAGGTTTATTTTTACATTTAGTAATTGTTGGTTTTTCAATAATATTTAAATTATCTTTAAATTCTTGTACGTATTTTTGGCCAGTTTTAGCATCAACAGTTTCAATTTTGCCCCACGATGACCATATTAAAACTAGTTTGAATCCAAATCCGTTTTTCCCTCCAACTACTTTTTTCTCGGTTTTATCATAATTGGTCGAAGTCCTCATGTGTGCAAATATAAGTTCTGGAATCCACACACCATATTCCGAATGAATAGAAACATCAATACCATTACCGTCATTTGTTAATGTAATAATACCATCATCGGCAATAGTGATTGCAATGTTTGTTACAGGATAATTTACTTCATTAGTTTCCTGACTAGTTGCCTGACTAGTTGCAATTAATTGTTCCATTCTTATTGCATGATCGCGACAATTAACAATTGCTTCATCAAATAGTTTATATAGTCCCGGAATGAAATTAATATTTTTTTCTACAATTTTCTTATTTACTTCGTCATAAATATACATATTTGACATTATTTGTTCAATAGAACCAATATAGGTGTCTGGATTGTCTAATACATGCTCTTTGTCTGTTTTTTTTTGATATTTTTTATCTATATTTGCTTTAGATGTCATTATATGCAACTAATAATATTATTAGTAATAAATAATATTTATATGCTTTATCAATTTTATTTATTAAAATTATAGTAAAATTATAGTAAAATTATAGTAAAATTATAGTAAAATTATAGTATTATTTACGAATATATTACATTAATTTTTTTAATACTATATACAAATACTAACAATGTCTAATTGCTTTCCATTAAATAGTAGTTATAGTGAAATTAGTAATAATAAATATATTTTCAATAATAATTATACTACTAATATTTCATATGGATTATACGATACTTCAAATAATCTAAACTATATTATTAGAAATGTTAGTAAAAATTATCCACTAACATTTTACGATAGTTCTGTTAATAGTCTTAATAGTAGTGTATCAAATATACTACAGTTTGAGCCTTTAAATAAAAATGTTCCAATAATAATTTATGTATCAAAAGGCCAAGATTATAGTTTTAATAATAACGACTTTTTTAGATTTTATGACACCTCATTTCAGATTTTAAATATAAACCATTCAAGAAGAATAACCTATGACAGTTCACTAACTGATGTGCATAGTAATTTTTATTTTATGAATAAGCAAACCTACAAATTTATTGCAACAACTGATTTTTGCTCTAATCAACCTTTTAGAATTTATGGAAATGCACCATTAATTATTGATTATAGTCTTAGTTCTGTCGGTGCCAGTTTTGAAATTACTATACCATACAATGCTGATAATAGCAGTAATAAACTTTTTTATAGTGATATCAATCCTAACAACACAACTGATGTATGTGGTAATTTATTCATATTGAGAGATGTTAGTTATAGTTATTATTATGGCGATATAAGTTTTTCTATTACTAATTATAGAGATGTAAGTAGAACTTACATATCACTGAAATCTCATAATTTTAGCTATTCAACAATTTCTGGGTATGGAAATATTTCTATTAGTAATAATAATCTATTTTATTATTCAGATTCTTGTCGCTATATTAGTCTAGGATATAGCAGAAGTTCATATGAGTTGTTAAATAAAATAAGTGCCATTGATTTATTCATTAATGCCAATAACACTTTCAAGGTTGGTTTTAATAAAAATAGACATTTAAGAAATTCAACTTTTAATTATGATTTAAGCTATGGTTTAACAATCAAAGATTATCATATTATTGATATATCTAAAAATTATCCATTAAGATTACTTAATAGAGAGACCAGCAATAACATTTATATAGATGAAACGTATCAAGTGAATAGATTGGGAATTGACAACTATATTATTGATAATATTGATTCCAAATTTTATTATGGCTCTCTAAAAATAAAAGTTGTTGGCGCTTTTACATTACCGGTACAAGTTCAATTTTTGTCAATTTCAAACAATAGTATTGATGCTTCATATATAGTAACTTTTAGATATGATACTTCTAGTACATTACTAGTACAAAACCATATTGTATATGATTCTTTAACTAATTCCAGATCATATTATGATTTTTCTAATACTAATTTACAACTAATAAATCAATATGGTATTTTATACAATGAAAACAGTTATAGTGATGCAAGTAATATATTAAAATTAAATTTGAATACAAACTACACTGAGTTGTATTATAATTCTAGAGATAAATTGTCGAATGACTTGACACGCTTAGTTTCAATAACACCATCAATTGATGTAATTAATAACGAATTAATTAATAATTTTATAAACAAACCTTTTTATATTTACTACAATGTTATAGATTATGAAAATAATTCTATTCAAAATATTAGAATAATAAATCTCAATTCGGGTCCTATTATTGAAATAAGTAATAATTATAATAATAATAGCTATAATAATAGCATTTTTAATTTTAATATTAACACCAATTCTGATGCTAATAGTTATAACTTTTATGATGACATTAAAGTTTATATATACGATAAAAGTAAAAATAAAATTTTTATTCCCTTTGAAATAACACTTAGTGGGAGTTATATTAGTAACACAAATACAAGGAGTCTTAATACAATCAGTAATGTCTATAAGTATGATGACACATTAAATAATATACAAAATAGTATACAAAATAGCTATTATTCAACATTTAACAGTAATATTAACTTAGTGAGCGACTTAAATGTAATCAATCTTACTAATATAGATTTTTCGTCTATTACTATTAATAATATTAATACTAGTTTACTTACAAATATTAATACAATTGCTTCTAATGAACTTATTTCATATTACAATAATAATAATGTTCCAATAAATATAACTGATTCTAGTAAAAATTTTATTAATAAAATCATATTTAAAAAGTCCGGTATAATAACCGAATTTTTAATAAATAATAGTTTTGATGCTTCTTTTATAATCTATAATTTTAATTTATACACGCTTGGAACTTATAAAATAGATGTTTCACTGGGTCTAAATCCTACTAAGTTTTTTTTAAATGTATATGATACTTCATTAAATGCAATTAGTATTAGTGGTAATTTTGTTAAACCGAAATTTTTCATAGAACCACCAAGTCTAAACAATAGTACAAGTGGAAGCGTTAATTCTACAACAGCAATTGATTTATCATATATTGGCAATTATGATTTGGCTATTAGTGCAAAAAGTTTAAACACCGACGATTATTATTGGAAGACATATAGTGCTAATTTTTTTGATGTATCTATAACAAATATCACAAAAACATATACTATAAGAGTAGTAGATACATCATCACCTAGTTTAACATTTTACGATATTAGTGGTAGAGTATTAACAAATCTTACTTATTTTAAATTCGTGTTTCCTAAAACAAGAACATTTAACTTATTAGAGGATATATGTTTTGCTAGATTGTCAAATTTCATTACTAGAAGTAATGACTATGTAGATAACAAACCTGTATTATTATATGTTGATAATTCTATATATGATTTATGTAGAAATGATTTGAGTGTTAGCTTTACTACATCCCCAGATATAAGTTATCGTAGTATTACAAATGATCTTAGTGTAAATAATTCTAGTATTAATGATGCCAGTTGTATTATAACTTATAGAGTTCGCGATTTATGCTATAATTATTCACTTGGTATTTCATTAGAATTAAACTTTATAAATATACCATATATTACATTGACTGGACAATCTATAGTAACACTAAATTATGTTAATGATTTAACTTATAAAGACCAAGGGCTACTATTTAGTCCTGTTTCAATTTACAATCCTACTAGGATTTATAGTAAATCTACTTTATCTAATAATTTAACTGACACTAGTAATTTTGTAATTGGTGGTTCAACATATAGTATATCTGGAACAAGCGATATATGTTTTTCAAGACTTGGAAATTATTATTTCAAATATACTATTCAAGAATACACTTCGCCTAACATAGTAAGACTGCAACGTTTGGTAAAAGTAGTAGATACTTCAAGTGCGAGTATTAATTTTCCAAGTATAGATTTTACTATTGATGGTTCAGCTGGACTACTACCAGCACAATATAATAATATAGCAAATAATCGCAATAGGAATTATTCAATTGATAATAGTTCCACAACATATATTGATTTAAGTTTTACTGTAAATACATACTTTAATGATTTAAGCAGTGTACTATACAACTTTGATTTATGTGATAATTATTTTAAGACCACTGATTTGTCATCTACAATAAAGGTATTTAATAATAGCAATAGTTTTGTTTTTTCAGATATTAGTAATTATTGTGACATTTGTGGACGGTTAAATAAAGTAACCACTCCATTTCGCGATGATATTAACAATAGCAATTATGCTGTGCCAATAATATTTAAATATACTTTAATAGATGGGTGCAACAATAGTTTTGTATTTAATAGAATAGTAAACATAAGAGATGACACTGACCCTTCAATTAATTTTAATTTTACTAATTGTTATAATAACGTAAACCATTATTATAGAGACTATAGTTATGTTCAATTTGCCAATTCTAATATAGATTTTTCATATGCAGCATTTAATTATACAAAATCACAAACACCATCTAACAATTTTAATCTTGATTTTAATGCGGAAATTAGCTCAATCGTACTTGATTATACTATTAGTGATAATTTTGGAACTATTGCAAAAACTAATAAAAACGTAACCATAACAGTAAGCGGCTCTAGTTTGCCTCTTGCCAACAATAAAACAATTAATATAAATGCTCCCACAAGTGATAATTTAATTAATGAACTTTTTTCACGAATTGGTTCTAGTTTTAAGCTGGTTTATGACATAAGCGATAACCAAAATAACCATATACCCATTACGAGAAATGTCACTATTATTGACGCGATTGGTGACCCAAGTCGCAATTTTGAATTTAGTTATAAAGACGCTATTAGTGCATTAACTATTAGTTTTGGTGTTACAAATTTAATTATGAGAGAAGGTATAGATATTTCTGTAAATCATTTACGTCTCACTAATAGTGATATAAGCTATGATATAAGTTATAGATTTGTTAATTATAGTAATAATAATTACACTCCTAGTCTTTATATTAATTCAATAAGCGGAACCAAACTATATGATCCATCTGCACTAATATATAATTTGGGACCATTTAATTCTGGAGGTGTACAAGCACGTGAGTTTAGTCATAATATTCTATATTATCCGATAAAATCAAATAGGTCAAACGTAGATGTTAGTAATTATAAAATTTTAACTGTAACAGTTAAAAATAGTGGTCCCATTATATCTTTCGGTGCAAGTAATGAATTAATTCATCAAAGTTATACTCCAATAAGTGATGCTTCTTTTATTTTTGGTGTTACAAGTTTTAGTAGCTATGATGAGTTTTATTACTATCGTTATAAACAAGATATTAGCTATAGTGGAACAAATTTCAATGTTATTTTAGACACCTCATTGAATGTTGACGATCCTGCAAGTGGAAACTATAAAATAATTTATTACTCAAAGGATAGCAATAATGTAGATATTAGCAAAATTCGCACATTAATAGTTAGGGATAGTCAAGCACCAATTATTAGAACTATTTGTGGAGACAATATATATCAAAATTCAAATAATGTTTGGACATTAGATATCAATTCTGTTTATATTGAATATGGTGCTTTAGTGTATGATAGTGGTACAAAAAAGTCATATTATTTTAATAATGAAACAAGAACAACACAAACTGAAACGCTTAATGGTGTTACATATAAACTACTTGAGGGAATTAAGTATTCTATTAGATACAGAAGAGTAAGTATATCTGATACTGAAACATCCTTTATAAGTATTACTTCTATTAGCACAGCAAGAACTGATATTTGTTATCAAGTAATTTATAGTATATTAGATTTATGCAACAATGAAAGAAGCGACAATCGAATTATAAAAATAATACAAAATTATCGTCCTTTATTGTATCCATATATTGAAGTAAATAGTAATTCAGTACTAGAAACGTTTTATTTATTGAGAGATTTGAGTAATAATGACATCTCTCAAACAAGAATAAATAAAGTTATTCCAAGCAATGGCACTCTAAATACGAGTTATGACTTAAGTTTGTTATTTGTTAATAATAACAGCACTAAAATTATTATTTGTGAGGCTATTAAACCTATTGTTTTTAATAAAACAATGAACTCAAATTATATACGATTTAAATTACATGCAAAATCATATGACGGTTTTAGAAATTCATATAGTACTAATATTAATCCAACTATTAGTACTTATGTTGATTATTCTATAAATAGTCTAAAAGTTTTTAATTCTCCAATAGATTATCAAGTAATAACTTTCTATGCTATTGATAGTTGTCAAAATATATTAGAACAACAACAAAGCATTACTTTTTATTTAAAAATTATTCATACAAAGCCTTATACAGTAAAAAAGTTAACTAATATAAATTTTACTGATTCAAATAGGCTTGAATATCCTCTATTGTCTAGAATTGCTATTACTACATTAATTTCTAATATTAATTATTTTGATAGTTATGAAAATAGTTATTTAAATTATATAAACTATTATAAAAAAGTACAAGCACTTAATTCAGATACTTCAAATATAGTGCTAATAGACCCAGGAATAAACATTGATGATATTGTAGATGGAACTGTAAATTATATTAATGACGTGTTTGAACCTAGCAATAATTCTTATATTGTTAGTGATATTAGTGTTACTTATTTCAAAGCACCTTCCTATATTGATGTATCCTATGTTTTAACACTTTCTGGACAATACATTCAAAACTATAATATAAAAGATAAAACGGATGCAATTCTTGATGTTTCAAGAATAATTATTGTTAAATCGTTTAAACCTATAATAAGATTAAATTACCAAAAAGACGCAAATGGTAATGACTATGTAAGTTATTTGTCTCAAAAATATGAAAAATTTATAGAAAAAGCGGGTTATGTGAGAGATTTTAGTGACATCAACATTAGTTTTACTAATGTTGATATTGATTATAGTAATTTAAATGAAAACAAGGATGGTTCATATATAGTGGTCTATAGTGTAACAAATAGTGCCAATATTCAAGGTACAGCAAAAAGAAATGTTGAAGTATATACTCCTATTGTATTAGAAAAAATTGTTAAACATAGCTTTATAAATTTGATAAGTAGCACGTCAAATTTTAATAGTAATTTCAAATATAGTTTAGACAATGGTATATACAACTTTGACGTTTCCTCAAATTATGCTTTTAAATTAGTAACACGCGATTTTGATACTAGTATGATAGGTTATGACGTAAGTAATTTAATAAATATAACGAGTGATGCTTCGTATAGTCTAAATGGTGAAACATATTATTATGGAAGCAATGTTATATTAACAATAAGTGGCAATTTTGAGAGATGTTCACTCAAATTTTATTCTAACACTAGTACTGCGATTGCCCAGCCATTTAAAAGTTATTTAAAAAACAACGAGTTTCGCTATTTTTTTATATATGATAATGCCAACTATTTCATAAATTTACAAAGCTATTATAATAATTTGAGAGATGTTAGCAGTGCTATTGACACTTATAATTCATTTATTGTTGACGTGAGTAATCTAAATAATTCTGTTTCAAGTTTACCGCCATATTTTACTATAAATGGTTTAAAACAAGACCTACATTTAATATATGGAGTTTATAGATTTCAACAAACAAGTTTTAAAAATTTCTATAATCCAATCAAATTTTCTATAACACCCGACGGAACGCATAATGGTGGAATAGAATATACCAAAACGGTTTTTTCACAAAACTTGCCAGGTGTATCAAGACCATCGTCGTTATTAAGTTATAATACTTTAAGTATATATACTCAGATTGCTATTAATGCAACTACACCTACAATATTATATTATTATTCTGAAAAGTTTAAAAATATGGGAGGCAAAATTGTTGTAAAAAACAATATTGTATTTTTAAAAAATGTAATCATTTTAAATGGTTTTATTCTTACTAACCAGACAAGAACGTTATTTAATAATTCAAATGGTTTTTTAAATACAAGTAATGAAATAATGAAAAATAGAATCGTATTAAATCAACGTTTTGATGCTTCTGCAAATAGTGTAACTGTAAACACTATTAGCAATATAAATATATGTTGCGTAACACAACAAAATCTACAATATAATATATTGTATGACTTAAAGCAACACCCAAATAGAGTGGTTTTTCAAAAATATACTGAAATGTCTAATAATAACATTAACTTTAATGCCAGCCCTTTCTATTTGTTGGATGTTTCAAATAGCAATTTGAATTTTAATGATAGTTATAATAGTTATATTACATATTTTAATAGTATTTATGAATCCTCTTCTGCTCTTATAAAAACCCCTAGTTTAATTGATTATGATAGAAGTTTGAAAAACGTATTTTACAACAGTGCTATTTATAATAGCACTTACACTATTAATAGTAATAATAACACTGGCATTACAAGTGCTAATAATGCTACAAGTGCTAATGCTACAAATGCTAATGCTAGTCTACTAAATAATGAAATTTTAAACTACATTAATTTTTTTAAAAGGAACAATGTTTTTCCATCAAAATTGTTGGTAAAAGATTTTAGTTACAGTATTAGTGAATTTTTATTTGCTAGACCAAGTGCAATATTAAATTTGGACTCCTCAAATATTTATAATTATAGTTCTGTAAACACATCTTATTTGTTAGCACCACGAATAAAAGCAACAAACATTATCGATAACTATGCTATGTTTACATTAGACGTAGACTATGCAAATTTACACTTTCAAACTTTTGAAGTTTTACTATATAGTTCAAACTTTACAAGTTCTACAATTTCACCAACTACTATTAGTAATGATAGACTAGTTTTTTTAAATGGCTCACTAGTTATTGCTAATAATATGCTATATTCAACTAATGATGTAACTGGATTTTATGATGGTTCAAGCATTTTTAATAAAATTTATGAAAATTCGAATAATATAAAGACAACTATTCAAAATATGGTTTTCTTAAATATAATAGACGCCAGTTCAACAAGTACTATTTGTGGTTTAACAAAGCAAAATATATATAATAATATGTATTTAGACGAAAGTAACAACTTTATTTTTCACAAATATAATGAAGCTGGTGTTGTAAATTATCAGGTTAATGATTCAAATCTAACATTAGCAAAAACATTGAGTGAAAATTCTAATAATGACTACTATTTATTAGACGTATGTTCAAATAGTTTTTACAATAGTTTTAATAATGATGGATTAACACAATCAACATTAACAAATTTAGGTTCTGATAAAAACTATAGTATAGCATTATCATATAAAATATATGATGAAGTGGATGTAAGCATTAATTTTAATATGTTGGCTTCTCTCTACATTTTACCAGCATATCTTAATAATATTCCAGTATATAGAAGAATAAATAACGTTTATAGCACATATTACACTTATAATAGTGGCTCATACAAAATAACAAATAATGGAATTATTAGTGATATAAGTATTAATGCTATTAGTAGTTTAATATATGGAAACTATAGCTATAACTCTAATTCTAACCCAAAGACAATACTCAATGGTTTACATAGCAACAGTTACTTGATTGACTTATATGACTATTTTGATGTTAATCTAGTTGCTAATCGTTTTCAATCAACCTCTTTTAGTACAAACAATATTAATCCAAACAATTTAATTTATACACTAACTGATTTAAGTTATAATAATAACAAATTTTCTTTAATAAATATTGAGACATCTTATAACATCGTTTACGATAAAGTTAACATAGCAATATTAAATAATATGCAAATAAAAGTGTTTTGCTTACATTTTAAATTGGTCTACTTGTTTACTATTTTAAATAGAATATGGAATAAAAAATATACTCCAAATATTATTCCTTATAATATGACTGATAATATACAAATATATTCAGATCTTTATAGAGATTATGATTATATAAATACATCTTTTAAAAGTACTTTAAGCACCTCAGGTATTACAATTTTATATAGAGAGCTAATCGATAGTATAATAGGCTATACACGCATTTACAATGATTTAATCACTAATTTTGAATTATATATATATATTGTAATTGTATTGAATCCAATTTATAGTACTTATACATTTAACACAGCCATATTAACTCAATTAGTGGAAGATATTAATAAACTTGTAGAAAATATTGATGCTATTATTTTAAGTGAGCAAAGCAAGTTGACAACAAGTCTGTTATTGCCTGATTCAACTATTTTTACTAGTTATAATGATATAAGTAATATAGAATATACTTTGTCCAGTTTTTTTATTTTATATAATATAAGTCAACCAAGCTTTTCTAGGTGGAATTCCACTTTTAATAGTCTTTATAATATTCCTATGTTTAAGTCTTCTAATTATATCAACATGTTTGATATAACTAATTTAAATCCAACCATTTTTTTGTCCAATTTTAAATATAACTTGAATTTATTAGCTGGCTATTTTAATAACAGAAGCAATAATAACGGCAGAGAAGGATTATCAATATCAATTAATAATAATAGTAATATAGATTTACAATTGACTAGTGTAACCACTTTTGCTCAATTTATTACCAAAATTAATTTATTTTTAAATCACTTTGCTCCAATAACGAATAATTATTATGCATTTGAAGTAGATCCAAAGAATATTAAGTATATTAATAATTCTTTTGAACTCGTTGGTTCGAAAATATTAATATATAGTAATTTATCGAGTAACATTAATATTAAGTTTAATATTAAATATAAGTCTTACTTTTTTAGTTATATTGACATTTCTAGTATTGATTTAGATATTATTATACCAGATTTAACTCCTCCAACATTAACATTTACAAATCATGATTTTAGCTTTAATCAAAATGACTTAATTGATAGTTCTATCAATGGTGTAATAACAAACTTAATACGTGATGTAAGTTATATTGATTTAAATCAAAGTCACGATATAAGTATTAATAATACTTATTATAGTTATTATGAAGACATAACAAATGCCCTTTCCTCTAATAATATACAAAATTCGTTGGTTTCAATTGACCTTCCTTCAACAAACTTTGACTTTGGAACGAAAACATCATTGTTTATTGATATTTTATATACTATAAAAGATAATGCAAATAATATTAATACTATTATTCGTAAATTAATTATTAATAAGTCAGACGATGGTCCTAAATTTTATTATTTCAATAATGGAATTGTTTATGAAAAGTTAAGCAGAACAAACACAACACATAAACTTACAATAGATGAAAATATAAGTGTTGAAAAATTTAAAGCCGAACTTACAAATTTTATAGTAATAATTGACCCACGTTTGGCATTATCCAATAGTTATTTGACTAATATATCTATTGATGTAAGTGAATTTAACTTTTTTTATAGTAGGTCAGTAATAGATATTAGTGCTATTAACATTTATGATTTGTCAAATAGCACTATTCAATATGCTACTTATGATGTAACAAATAATAAATTTATAGATTACTACAATTATGCAAATACTAGTGGAAAAGAATTGGCTAATAGCAGCAACATTATTTTAAAGGTTGGAAGTTATAATTTACTTTATATAAGCAAAACAAGCTCAATAACAAATCGTAATAATAGTGAAACCAGAATATTAACAGTAAAAGAAGTGATTGTTATACAAGAAGAAGTTATTGCAACGCATTGTTGCTATCCCAAGGTTGACTATAAACCCGGGCTACCAAGCAATTATACATCTGGTTCTCAAAACTCAACTGTTATGAAACGTGCTAAACTTATTATTAATAAAAATAGGTAGTGCATAACATTTAAAAAAGGATTTAAAGCCATATATTATTTAAAAAAGGATTAAAAGCCATATATTATTTAAAAAAGGATTTAAATAAAAAATTGAGAATTTAATTCTTATTATTAATTGTATTACTAGTATTCATAATATTAATTAAAATATTATGAATTTTTCTAAGCACGAAATTAAAGTATATAATAATAGCGAACTAATATTATATCAACAAGTTCATTTAGAACTATTGCTTTCCGAGTTAGCAGAGGTTAAAAGTTTATTAAATTTATTTTATAAACATGAAACAAAAGCCAAATTGCATAGTAAACAAAAATTATATGAAAAATATGAAATAAAATTAACAGAAAAAATTAATACTTTTAAACGATTAGTGAAAAACACAAAAATTCGGTTAAACAATAATATTAGTAAATGTACGAATAATGCTATAATTTAGAACATAATGCTCTATATCATTGGTTCTAAAATATCAATATTAAAAAGAGCGCTTGTATTATTTATTTTTTTCTTGGCAATTTGATATTTTTCAAATAATGGATTTTTCAAGACATTTTGGGGTGTATGCTTATGAACAATCCGCGCTATCATTTTATATAACTTAAAATCAGGATATCTCTCTGTGCCATCATTTTTATACAATATATTTTTATTTTTGTCGTCATAAACCCATTCTATTATTATTTTTTTAATAGAAGACTTTATTTTTTTTATGTTGTCTAAATCTTCAATAAAATAATCAAATAAACTGCATCCTAATCTGCATAAGTCAAAGCTATAATTTGGGTCAATTCTGGGTTTATTTTCATTAAAATACGGTTCACAATTATATTGCGTACTAGCATCACCATCTTCAGAATAACTATCACTACATATAAATTTATTTTTGAATCTATAAATAGATCGGCCAAAGTCTATTATTTTGTATATTTTACCAAATGTTGGTACTTTATAATGAATGTTATTGTATTTATAATATAAATATTTTTTCTCTGTAAAAACATATACAATATTGTTTGTATGAAGGTCATTATGGGTAAAATGAAATACTTTTTGGTATGTTATTAGTGTAAATAAAATTTGTAAAACAATTGACTCCCATTCAGTATCAGTTATTTTTTTACTTAAAATATATGAATCAAGAGTGTCTTCACAACATTCTAAAACTATCATTTTAACTGGAAACTTGCTAATAGTACAATCAATATTATCATATATTGAATTGTTAGAACTTAAGCTTTTGCTATCTGTATTTGACATTGTTGATTCATTGCTAATACTTGAACATATTGAGCATGTATTAGATGATCGAGAAGAACAAGTTTTATCTGAATTATTTGTTTCATTAACGCTTGTATTTATATTACTTGATTTATGTGAATTTTTTTCTATAATATTTAGATTTTCATATGTTAAACTGAAATTACTTTCTTCACAGTCTATGCAATCTACACTTTCTTTCATGTCTTTGTCTTCTGTACATACTTTGTCTTCTGTACATACTTTGTCTTCTGTACATACTTTGTCTTCTTTACATACTTTGTCCTCATAAGTGTCTATAATGCATAAATCTAAGGCCTCCACAGTTAATGGGTTACTTATGTTTAATAATAATGTTTTCTTATTTTTCTTTGTATTGTTGAAAAAATAATTAATTTTGTCATTATCTTCTAAAAAAAAGAGAGAATTCCTATGACTGTGAAAATAGTCAGATTCAGCTAAATATTCTATATCTTCTGATACATCTAATTTATATTTATTTTTTATTCCTAAAAATCCGCCATAATAATTTATTCCATTATAAAAATTATGGTCATTTAGTAAGCAACTGGATAAAAAGGAAAAAAAACCATCAATATATGCTGAATTGTTTGGATCACAAATTTTCCTATATTTTTCTCTATAATCTTCATTATTAATAATAGCCAAATTAGATTCCTTTGCCTCACTATATTTGGGCAATTCTAATATATTATAACTATTATCATATTTTCCGAGCATATATTTCACAGGGTCAATTAAAGGACTAAATTTAACAAATATTTTTGTTTCATGTTTATTATTACTGGAATCTAGTACTGTTGCAACAAATTTATTATAGCTTATTTTTTCCAAAATAGATTCAAGTTTGATTTTATTATTTAAATTTATAGAATTATAATTTGTATTATTTAATTGAAAATAATTGTCATATAATGGTATATAATTTTGAATAGCTTCTAAATCTAAATAATCTTCTTTGTTAATTGCTTCAAACAGTTCCTTATTGTTATTTTTTCTATAATTTAATTCCATTTAATTAATTAATTATAATAATTTTTTTAATATATAACACAATTTAAATAGTTATTAATTAGTTTATTAGAGTATTAGTTTATTAGTTTATTAGTTTATTAGTTTATTAGTTTATTAGTTTATTAGTTTATTAGTTTATTAGTTTATTAGTTTATTAGTTTAAATATAAGTATATTTAATATAACTATTTAATAAGTAATTAGCAATGACATTAGAATTAAAAAAATTTGAAATAAAATCTATAAGTTTTAGGCCAGATGAAAATAAAGGCCCTGTTATTGTTTTAATAGGTCGCCGTGATACTGGTAAATCTTATTTAGTACGTGATTTGCTTTATTATCATCAAGATATACCAATTGGAACTGTTATTAGTGGGACAGAAGCCGGTAATGGTTTTTATGCAGAACATGTGCCCAAACTATTTATTCATGATGAATATAATACAGCTATTATAGAAAATATTTTAAAGCGGCAAAAAACAGTAATGAAACAAGTAAAAAAAGAAGTAGAAGTTTATAAAAAATCTAATATTGACCCTCGTGCATTTGTGATTTTGGACGACTGCTTGTATGATGGTAGTTGGACTAAAGATAAAATGATGCGGCTCCTTTTTATGAACGGGCGTCACTGGAAGATCATGTTAGTCATAACTATGCAATATCCTTTAGGTATTCCACCAAATTTGCGCACAAATATTGATTACGTTTTTATACTGCGTGAGCCATATATAGCCAATAGGCGGCGTATTTATGAGAATTATGCTGGTATGTTTCCTACTTTTGAGAGTTTTTGCCAAGTAATGGATCAATGTACGGAAAATTATGAATGTTTAGTAATTAATAATAATGCTAAATCAAATAAGTTGCACGACCAAATTTTTTGGTATAAAGCAGACCATCATAAAACATTTAAATTAGGGTCAAAAGAGTTTTGGGAAATCAGTAAGAATTTAGACTCTGACAATGAAGAGGAAATGTATGACCCAAATATAAGAGATAAGAAAAAAGGTCCAAAAATAAATGTGCGGAAAACTAAATGGTAATATTCTTTTTTATTTTTTATTATCTTATTGTCTGTTTTTTTATTTATATATATATATAAATAAAAAATGCCTACAGGTTGGACAAGGATGCCTCCCGGTACTTATTCTCTTCCTATGCGTATAGAGCCAGTATATGATCCAACTACAAGAAAAGAGCTGACGGAAGCCGACAAACAAGTATATCAGCGTAACGGAACGCCTGTTATTCTAAGTCTTATTAGCAGAAAATTGCACATGCTTGTGGAGGGTAACCCTGTTCCTATTCCTACTTCTAGTGCTTCTGGTGCTTCTGGTGCTTCTAGTGCTTCTCATCATCATGTTTTTGCTCAACATAATACTGAAGACAATGCTATGATTGTTAATAGAATTACTAACGGCTACAATAAACCAATATTTGATGCTCAAAGAAAAGAGTTGACAAGTAATGGGATTAGTGTAGCTATTACAATGGGCACACCGCTTTATGCTACAAATGGTTTACAAGTATGGCCGGAACCTGATCGCAGTGCAAGTAGTTCTAGTGTACAGCGTTTAGATGACAGAGCAAGTCAGCGTTTAGATGACAGAGCAAGTCAGCGTTTAGATGACAGAGCAAGTCAGCGTTTAGATGACAGAGCAAGTCAGCGTTCAGATGACGGAGCAATGCGGCGTTTAGATGACATAGCAAGGCATCGTGCAAATGACGGAGCAAGTCCGCGTTCAGATGATGGAGCATTGCATCGTGCAAATGACGGAGCAAGTCAGCGTTTAGCCGCGCAGAAAATTATTGCACGTTCATTTGACATAGGTAGTCAAGCAAATGCTGCTGCTATTGCAAGTGCTGCATTAAGGGCTCAAACGATATTTGAGGATGCTCAACGCGCTGCCGCTCAACGCGCTGCCGCTCAACGCGCTGCCGCTCAACCAACATTTAATAGGTGTACTGAA
>Ga0247839_1002384_pt1 | contig 28449 bp, 22 predicted proteins | sample LaCruzMarch2015__6_FD_192405 | JGI IMG/M metagenome (GOLD analysis project Ga0247839, IMG submission 192405) | Freshwater microbial communities from meromictic Lake La Cruz, Castile-La Mancha, Spain - LaCruzMarch2015_16m | ecosystem: Environmental > Aquatic > Freshwater > Lake | place: Spain... | reverse complement strand
TTCAATATCCTACCCTGCCATTTCAATATCCTACCCTGCCATATTTGGTATCCTACCCAGCCATTTCAATAACCTACCCTGCCATCTCAATATCCTACTCTGCCATCTCAATGCCCTACCCTGCCACATTCGGTATCCTACCCTGCCATTTCAATATCCTACTCTGCTATATTCGATGCCTTTTTGGCAGCAATTAATTAGTTAATTACCTAACCAACCTTTCACAAATCAAAAATCACAGTTCACAAATCGTTATTGGATTCTTACCAAAGTTTCTAGTAAAAAAGCCCAATACTTTTGAACAGAACTTACTTGCACACACTCATCGGGCGAGTGTGCTCCGCGAATATTCGGGCCAAAAGAAATCATTTCTATATTTGGATAATTAGTACCTAAAATACCACATTCTAAACCAGCATGACAAGCACTAACTAAAGCCTTTTCATTGTAACGTTCTTGGTACAAATTGCTCATTAGTTTTACAATACCGGCATCGGGTTTTGGCGCCCAACCAGGGTAAGAACCATTGAAAGTTACTTTGGCATCCATTAATTCAAAACACGATTTTAAACCCATGGCTAAGTCCATTTTTTCAGAATCAACTGCACTTCTGGTTAAACATTGAATGGTGTAAGTTCCTTGTTTTACCAATACTCTAGCTAAGTTATTGGAAGTTTGAACCAATCCTTCTATATCAGGACTCATGCGGTAAATTCCATTTGCGCAACTGTAAATGCTTCGCAATAATTTATCTTGAAATTGTTTTTCAAACACCACAGTTGGCATTTCATTTTCTTCCAATTCTATTACCAAATTAGGGTCAGTAGTTTTGTATTCTGCCTTTAATATTTGTTCTTGGCTTTTTATAAAATCAACAAAATTTGTTTCATTGCCTTTTGGCAAAACTACCAATGTAAACGATTCTCTTGGAATGGCATTTCTTAAACTTCCACCATCAATGGTATTTATTTGCAAGCCAAATTCTGTAGTTGCTTGCCATAAAATTCTATTCATTATTTTATTGGCATTTCCTCTGCCTTTAAAAATATCCATTCCCGAATGTCCACCTGTTAAACCTTTAACCGTAATTCGTTTTGAAATGGTATTGGAATCAGTTTCTATTTCAGTATAATTTCCGGTAGCGGTAACATCAACTCCACCAGCACAGCCAATGGTTAATTCATTGTCGTCTTCGGTATCTAAATTCAACATGATTTCGGCATTTAGCAAACCACCTTTTAACCCCAAAGCACCAGTCATTCCAGTTTCTTCATCAATAGTAAACAGCGCTTCAATAGCAGGATGCGGAATGGTTTTAGATGCCAAAATAGTCATAATAGATGCAACTCCAATTCCATTATCAGCACCCAAAGTTGTACCTTTTGCTCTCACCCAATCGCCATCTACAAACATGTCAATTCCTTGCGTATCAAAATTAAATTGAGTATCACCATTTTTTTGATGCACCATGTCTAAATGACTTTGCAAAGCAACCACTTTCTTATTTTCAAAACCAGCTGTTGCAGGCTTTTTTATGATCACATTTCCAGTTTCATCTTTCAATGTTTCAAAGCCTAAATTTTTACCAAAATTCATCATAAACTCAATCACTCTTTCTTCCTTTTTTGAAGCACGAGGTAATGCATTTAAATCGGCAAAATGATTCCAAAGTTCCTTTGGTTCTAGTTCTCTAACTGTGTTGTTCATTGTAATTGTGTTTAATTGTTAAAGTGTTTGTGTGTTTATGTTTTAAAGTTTTTATGTGTTTGAGTAATTGTCTTTTTAACTAAGAACCAAGAACTTCAAACTATTTAACTAATTATTTGCTTACGCTCCCCTATTTGTTGGCGCCACATGGCATAATATAATCCTTTTTCTTGTACCAATTCTTCATGTTTTCCGGTTTCAATAATTTCACCTTTTTCCAAAACGAATATCTTATCGGCATGCATAATGGTCGACAAACGATGTGCAATTAACACGGTAATTTGTTCTTTTTTACTTCCAATTTGTTGAATAGTATTGGTAATTTCTTCTTCTGTAATTGAATCTAATGCTGAAGTAGCTTCATCAAAAACCAATAAATTTGGTTTGCGCAATAAGGAGCGTGCAATAGACAAACGTTGTTTTTCGCCACCACTTAATTTCATTCCACCTTCACCAATCACTGTTTCCAATCCTTTTTCGCTACGAGCCAATAAATTATTACAACTAGCCATATTCAATGATTCGTTTATTTGATCTTCAGTGGCATTTGGTTTTACAAACAATAAGTTTTCTTTGATTGTACCACTAAATAACTGTGTATCCTGCGTTACAAATCCTAACTGACCTCTAAGTTCATCTATGTCTATTTCACTGTAATTTATATTATTGTAAACCACATTTCCTTCTAAAGGAGTATAAAGTCCAACCAATAATTTTACTAAAGTACTTTTGCCACTTCCACTTGGTCCAACAAAAGCAATGGTTTCGCCTTTATTTACCGAAAACGAAATATTGTTCAATGCTTTAAAAGCAGCAGTTTTATGTTGAAAAACTACATTTTCAAATCGTAAAGTATCAATTGAGTTTAATGGTTTAGGATTAATTGGTTTTACTTCTATTGGAGTTGCTAATACTTTTTGGAAATTATTCAATGATGCTTCCGCTTCTCTGTAACTTAATATTACATTTCCCATTTCTTGTAATGGTCCAAAAATAAAAAATGAAAAGAATTGTAAAGCTATAATTTGTGCAACAACTAATTCACCCTTAAAAACCAAATACAGCAAAAAAAACATAATGCCTTGTCGTAATGTATTTACAAAAGTTCCCTGAACAAACGAAATACTTCGAATCCCGCGGACTTTTTTAAGCTCTAATTGCAATATTTTCTTTGTTGAAACATGTAATCTCTCCGTTTCTTGATTGGTTAATCCTAAACTCTTTACTAACTCAATATTTCGTAAACTTTCAGTTGTGGTCCCTGCCAATTGCTTGGTTTCAGCAACAATAGTAGTTTGTACCTTTTTTATTTTTTTTGATAAATAATTGGTAATAGTTGCTAATATTAAACTTGATACTAAGTAAATAATAATCAGAAATGAGTTGACTTGAATGGCATAAATAATAACAAAAACAATTCCTACAATTGATGCAAACAATACATTTATAAAAATAGAAATAAATTTTTCAGTGTCTGTCCTTACTTTTTGTAATATGTTAAGGGTTTCTCCACTTCTTTGATCCTCAAATTCACTAAAAGAAATTTGCAAGGTATGTTGTAAACCATCGGTGTACATATCGGCACCTAAACTTTGAATAACTAAACTTACAAAATAATCTTGAAATGCCTTAGCAATTCTACTTACCATTGCAACACTAATAGAAGCTAATATTAATAATCCAGCACCTTTTACAAATTCATCAAATGTATATTTTAAAGGGTTTGTGGCATAATTACCTATTAATTTACCAAAAATAATCGGATCTAACAATGAGAATCCAAGATTAATAGTTGCAAATAAAAGCGCAACAAATACTAGCTTTTTGTATTTGCTTAAATAATATAATAATAATTTCATTGGAAAAATTTCTAACTAAAAATGGCTGCAATAATACAGCCATTTACTTATAAGAATAATTATTTTTTTGTAATGTTTTAGTTGGTTTGAGTAAAACTTTGAAATATTTCCAATTGAATATTCAAAGTTTTATTATGTGTGTACCAAAGGTGCAATTCTGTTTTCAATAAGTTCAAATCAACTTTGTTTTCTTTCAATTGGTTAATTAAATCTTGAGCTTCTTTAGGTCTAGGTCCCCAATTCCATAACTCATTATTGTTTTCATCATAACATATTAGTTTTGGAATTGCTCTACCACCCTTTGTTAAATATTTGCGCATCAACTCTAAATTCTCATCTCTAAGTAAAAGTTCCAATTCTATTTTACCATTCGAAGCTTCGGCTATTTTATTTAAAACAGGAACAATTTGTGCAGCATCGCCACACCAACCTTCTGTTAAAACTACCCATTTTAAATTGTTTTTTAAATTGGCGAAAAAAGGTTTCCAATTTTCGTTTAAAATTGTTGTTTTATCTAACCTATTCATTCGTTGAATATTCAATTTTGCATAATTAATTAATTCTTCTGATTGGTCGTTTCCAGTAGTTTTATTTTGAAGAATTAAATTACCTATTAAATTTCTGTATGTTAAATAAGTCATGTTTTTATAATAATTATTTTTATAATATTGGGTTGCAATCTAATTATTATCTTTAATGTTTTTGTTTTTTCTCTAAAAAATAAAAATTTAAGTTCAGTACAAAAAAAAACTAAGCTTAAAAAAGCTTAGTTTTTAAATAATTGAAATAATAGAAGTAACTTAGTTTTTGGTAAATGTTTTTGATATTACTTTTTCATCGTCTTTAAAACGTACAAAATATATACCATTCGATAATTCTTCAATATTTACATTTGCTTGTCCACCATTTAAACTAAATGTTTTTACTTTATTACCTAAAATATTATAAATTTCAACTTGAAATGTTTCTTTAGAAAAGTATTTTACTACTAATTCATCTTTTGCTGGATTAGGATAAAAGCTAAAATCTTTGTTTTGTTTCACTTCTTTAACTGCTACTGACCAAACTTTTCCTTCAGCTGTTACTGTGTCTGTATAACCTGTTTTTGCACTCTTAATTTGAACTTTCAAAATTCCATTACCTGAATTACCATTTGAAAAGAAGTCAAAAGTAAAAAAACCTGAATTACTTCCTGATGTATTACCTTTAATAAAACTGCTTTTGAATCCCAATTTACCACTTCCTTCTAAGCAAGTGAAAGGATCACAGATTTGAGCTGCCCATGTTGTTGGCATATTTGCTTCAATAACTTCCCATGCAAAAGCAGTATCAGTTGCATCTATAGAATTATTGGTAAACGTAACCAAAACTTCAACTTTATCTTTTACACTTGAAGCTTGGCCTTTTCCGCTTTTTGGATTAACTGTAAAGTTTTGTGCTATAACAAAGTTTGAAAGCACTAAAACTGATATAATTATTGTAAATATTTTTTTCATATATGTATTTCTACTATTATTGTTGTGGCAAAAATAACTATTTTTCTATAAAAATAAACTAAAAATTTGAGAGTTATCATCATCAATGGTCCAAATTTAAATTTATTGGGCACTCGTCAAACCAATATTTACGGAAATGAGACTTTTGAATCATTTTACAAATCACTTGTAGTTACTTATAATCAAAAAGTTAACCTTGAGTATTTTCAAAGTAATGTAGAAGGTGAAATAATAAATAAATTACATGAAGTAGGTTTAGAAAAATATGAAAAATATGACGGTATAATAATAAATGCTGGTGCTTATACACACACTTCTATTGCCATTGCTGATGCAATTGCGGGAATTGATACCAAAACTATAGAAGTTCATATTTCAAATATTTTTGCAAGAGAAGAATATAGACATGTATCCTTTATTGCCAAAAATTGTATCGGATCTATTAGTGGATTTGGTTTAAAAAGTTACGAATTAGCTTTGAATTATTTTATAAATCCATAAAATACTAGCTTTTTAGTTCTTAAATCTTCTAAAACCTTAGCTTATATTTTACAATATTACACTTACTTTAAAAGCTGAATCTTCTTTAAAAACACCAATTGGTTTGATGAAATCTTGCAAATTATTTTGTTTAAATAATTCTATCAGCGCTTGTTGATTTGATGGGTTTATGCTAATTAATAATCCACCACTTGTTTGAGGATCGTTCAGAATTTGAAATGCTTTCATATCGTTTAAACCACTCACTTTTTTCTCGTATGCATTCCAATTTCTATATGTATTATCTGGAATAATATTTTTTTGTAAATAGCTATCAATAAAGTCAAAGTAAGGAACATTTTTCCAATCAATTTCTGCTGTTAAGGTTGCTCCTTCAGCCATTTCAATTAAATGCCCAAGCAAACCAAAACCAGTAATATCGGTCATTGCATTTACACCAGAAAGTTTGGCTATTTCAAAACCCAAACTATTTAAAGTACACATACTTTCAATGCAAGTTTTTGAGTGTTTTTCGTCTTCTATCAAACTACGTTTAATGGCAGTTCCAATAATTCCTGTACCTAAGTTTTTAGTTAAAAACAATAAATCACCATTTTGAGCAGTACTATTTTGTTTAATATTTTTAGTGTTAACTAAGCCATTTACAGCCAAGCCAAACATAGGCTCTAGGCTGTCAATACTATGCCCGCCAGCTATTGGAATATTTGCTTGTTTACAAACAAACTGCGCGCCTTCAATTACTTTAGCCGCTAATTCCAATGGTAATTTATCAATAGGCCAACCTAAAATTGCATTTGCAAAAATTGGCTTCCCTCCCATTGCATACACATCGCTCAATGCGTTGGTAGCAGCTATTCGCCCAAAGTCAAAAGCATCATCAACTATGGGCATAAAAAAATCGACAGTACTCACTAATGCTTGTCCATTATCCAAATCCCAAACTGCAGCATCATCATTAGTTTGATTGCCTACCAATAAGTTTTTCAACACACTTGTTGATTTATTATTACTTAAAATCTGTTCTAATTTATCGGGAGCAATTTTACAACCACAACCAGCACCATGACTGAATTGCGTTAATTTTATAGTTGTCATTTATATTTTAAAATATCTAATTGGTGTTGGCAAAAACTATACTCATAAGTTTGATTACTAGCTACTACAATGGTGCATTTTCCTTTTACTAATTCAATACATTGCTTATACCATTCTATTCCTGCTTCATCAAAATTACTGCAAGGTTCGTCTAACAAAAGTAAATCGGCTTGTGTAGCAAAAGCCAATATTAACTTTACTCTTTGCTTCATTCCACTTGAAAAATATTTGATCATTTTATTGATATGTTCCGTTAAATTAGCTTGTTCTAAAAGCAAGCTTATGTTTATATCGTCTCTTTTTTGTTTAATGCTAAAATGAAAATTGATAATTTCTTGTAAGGTTAATTCTTCTGGTAAATCAACATAAGGAGCAGCAAAAGCCATGAATTGTTGCGCATTTTCTTCTATCAATTTATTGTTTAAATAATAGCTAATTTCGCCTTTACTAATGGTGTTATAGTTAAACAAAATTTGAATCAAAGTAGATTTTCCACTTCCGTTGTGTCCAATTAAAGCATAAGTTTGATTGGGTTCAAACACATAATCCAAATCAGTGAAAATAATTTGTTTATTGTATTTTTTAGTAAGCTTATTTAAAACAATCTGCATCAATTATTTTCCATTTTTTTCTTCATTCCATTGTTTTGCAATTTCATCTAATTCATTGAACCAATCGGCTCCAAACTTTCTAATAAGTGGTTCTTTTAAAAATTGGTAAACAGGTACTTTATGCTCATTGCCAAGGCTACAAGCTGGCTTGCAAATGTCCCAACGGTGATAATTTACAGCATCAAAATTACCAACTTTACTTAACCTAATTGGGTATAAATGGCATGAAAGTGGTTTTTGAATACTTGCTTTTCCATCTCTAAATGCTTGTTCAATTCCACATTTTAAATAACCCAATTCATCGCGTAGCGAAAAATTACATTCGCCTGTTGGCAAACAGGTTGTAACCAAATCGCCATCAATGTCTTTTTCCCAAATACCTTTTTGCGAAATTTGGCTTAAAGAAATTTCAGTTAAATAAGGTTTGATGTTTTGTAATTCACTTTCCAAAATGGCAATTTCATCTTCAGTAATTGGAGCGCCAGCATCGCCTTCAATGCAACAAGCGCCTTTGCAAGCAGCGAGATTACAAATAAAATTTTGTTCTAAAATATCTTCCGAAACAATGGTGTTTTCTAGTAAAATCATAAATAAAAGCCAAATGTAATATTTTAGCTTATATGTATTGAATAAATGAACAAAAAACATAAAACTTAGAAGCTGAGTAAATTTAATTATTCAGAATTGTTATGATTATATTTTTTGTCAATTAAGGCGCATTTTGAAGTTGCTAGCAGCACTTCTAACAACAAAAAATGCAACACAAAGTGACGAAAAATAGAATATTACAAAATTATTAAGTGAATTTAGACAGCTTCTTTGTGTTCAGAAAATGATTATAGATTAGAAAATCTATTTGATGAACCTTAATATTTAAAAATATTACAGTGCAAACGAAAATAAATAATGATGTTTCTATGAAGAATTAGTGCAATTCGAAGCATTTCTAATTAGATGTGGGAAATTCTATATTTATCTAGGTTATCAACGGGCAATATTTTAGCGTATAAACAATGAATAGACATGGGTTTTAACTTTTGTTACTCAACATATCGATATTTGGTTTGCTAGTAATTCACATTTCAAATTTCGTATTTCAAAAAAAGCCATACCTTTACCCCCATTAATCCAACCAATAATTGATTGTAGTTAACACACAACCATTCGCTTTAGTTTATACACTTATAAATCATGCACACTTAGGCTTTATATTAGAACCACATATTGTTCAAATAAATAGCTTGGGAAAATACTCGCTTACTCATCAAAGAATTTTTACCAAAACTGCTGATTATTTCTCTAGGTGTATTCAAGAAAAGGATTATGAAATTATTGCTTTGCTAGATGAATTGGATGACGATTATTTATTTAAAAAATTTTATACCGATACCAAAAAGAAAATACGAACAGCCGAGTTTATTAGTAAAATAAAAGATGCTGCTTACGAAGAAAAAGTGAAAACTTTTGTGGAAGAGCGCATGATAAAAGCGTTGAATTTACTAAAAGGTCAGGCTATTTTTAAAACTGGAAACGATAACAATCCAACCTCTATGCAAATTGATGTTTCGAATGAAAAAGCTTCGGTTTTGTTTCATTTTAAGCGAGATGCTGAAGGAACAAGGTATTTTCCTACCATTAAGTTTAAAGGCGTAAGGGTAGAGTTTATGTTTAAAAATGCGCAAATTGTATCTTATAATCCTGCTTGGATGCTTTTGGGTAACAATTTGTTTGATTTTGAAAAAGAGGTAGATGGTAAAAAATTGTTTCCGTTTTTAAACAAGCGATTTATTCAAATCAATAAATCATCGGAAGACACTTATTTTAACAAATTTGTTTACCAATTAATTGAAAAATACAATGTGTATGCCGAAGGTTTTGAAATAAATACCAAACAGCCCGAAGGCAAAGCCATACTGAGTATGCAGCAGGTTATTGGCGATGATATTGCCTTAAAACTTTCGTTTAATTACGAAGGTGCTGTGTTTGATTACGGTACGCCCAATAAAATTTCGGTAGTGGTAAAAAAGGAAAACGATAATTATACATTTACCCGAACCAAAAGAAACCTGGAACTAGAAGCAGAAAAATTTACAGCTATTAATAAAATTGGCTTAAAGCAGTTCAATGGCCCCTATTTTACTTTAAAAAACCAAAAGTCGAAAACTGTAACAAACCATATTACTTTAAGCGAAGAAGGCACTAATAAGTTTGATTTTTTAGAATGGTTAAATGAGCATCATGCCGATTTAAAAAAGGCTGGCATTGAAATAAAGCAAGACAAGAACACCTATTTTATTGGTGCTCGCGAAATGAAACTAGAAATTAGTGAACAAAAAGATTGGTTCGATATTCAAGCTGTGGTGCAGTTTGGCGAGTTTAAAATTCCTTTTATTTCGCTTCGCAATTATTTACTAAAAGGAATTAGAGAGTTTGTGTTACCAAACGGAATGATTGCCATTATTCCTATAGAATGGTTTGGCGATTTAAGCGGATTGCTAGAATTTAGTACCAACGAAGAAGAAATAAAAATTGAAAAACAACATATAGGTTTATTAGACGAAATAGTAAATAATGGTGGCAAATATTTGCGCTTAAGCGATAAAATTGAACGACTTAAAAACTATGGACAAGTAAAAGAAGCACCTGTACCACTTAACTTTAACGGAACACTTCGCCCCTACCAGCAAGCTGGATTTGATTGGTTTTATTTTTTAAAAGAAAATCAGTTTGGCGGCTGCCTGGCCGATGATATGGGGTTGGGTAAAACCATTCAAACTTTGGCTTTAATTCAAAAAGAACGTGAACTATTTCAAGCTTATGAATTGCAAAGCAAACCCGAAAAAGTTTTACAAAAAACGACTGAAAGTAGAGCTGCTTCCATTATTCAAACTAAAGTTATTACCGATAATAAAGGACAAATAGATTTGTTTAACAGTGGTTATATTCAAGAAATTTTGCCAACAACAGCCGCTGTTGAAAAAAATGTTCAGCAGGCAGGAGTTACCGAAAATGGTTTGAATCAAAATTTTATAAGAACCAGTTTAATTATTGTTCCAAATTCGTTGGTTTTTAATTGGCAAAACGAAGCTAAAAAGTTTACTCCAAACCTTAAAGTACTTATTTATACTGGCGCACAGCGAATAAAAAATACCAAATATTTTAACAGTTACGACCTTTTAATAACTACTTATGGCACCGCCCGAGTAGATATTGATGTTTTAAAACAACATAAATTTAACTATATTATATTAGACGAAAGTCAGTCTATAAAAAATGCGGGTTCTCAATCGTCAAAGGCAGTTCGGTTGCTGCGTTCAAATTATAAATTAGTGCTTACCGGAACGCCTATTGAAAATGGTGTACAAGAACTTTGGAGTCAATTATCGTTTGTAAATCCTGGACTTTTGGGTAATTTAAATTCGTTCAATGAACGTTTTGTAACGCCTATAGAAAAGGGGAAAGATGAATTTAAAATGCAGCAATTAAAAGCCATTATTAAACCTTTTGTTTTGCGCAGAACCAAGGATCAAGTGGCAAAAGATTTACCCGAAAAAACAGAGCAAATTATTTATTGCGAAATGACCGATGAACAAGCCGAAGCTTACGAAACCACCAAATCGTATTACAGAAACGAAATTTTAAAATCGGTTTCCGAAATTGGTGTCAGTAAATCGCATTTTACTTTACTAAAAGGATTAACAAGATTGCGCCAAATTGCCAATCACCCAATATTAGCCAATAAAGATTATGAATTTGGCAGTGGAAAATTTGATGAAGTACTAGCCAGAGCCAACACAGCCAAAGCTGAAGGACATAAAGTTTTGATGTTTTCGCAATTTGTAAAACAGTTAGATATTTACCGAAATAATTTTGATGTAAACAAATATCCATATAGTTATTTAGATGGAAGCATGACCAATATTGAAAGGCAAAATGCAGTTACTAATTTTCAAACAAAAGTAGATTTACCTTTCTTTTTGATTTCGCTAAAAGCCGGTGGATTGGGTTTGAATTTAACCAATGCCGATTATGTGTTTTTGATTGATCCTTGGTGGAACCCAGCCATTGAACGCCAGGCGGTAGATAGAACACATAGAATTGGGCAAACTAAATCGGTGTTTATTTATAAATTTATTACCAAAGACACCGTTGAAGAAAAAATCATTGCCCTGCAAAACAAAAAGAAACTATTGGCCGATAATATCATTACTACCGAAGAAAGTTTTATAAAAACCATTGACATGAATGAAATTATTGACTTGTTGAGTTAGTATTTTTAAGTTATGGGCAACCAATTTAGACGACAACTCAATTAAATTATAAACAACATGACAAAAAAAATAACTCTAGTAATTCTAACATTTTTTATACTTAATAATCTACGTGGACAAATAATTATATTCCCAATTGGATATATCGTAGGTGCTGCAATAATGCCTGAACATGGATTTCTTCCTGGTAAAAAATTTCAATTTTATCCTACCATAGACAAATATGATTTTGCTGGACTAAAACTTAGAATTGAAGTTTATGACGAAAGAGAAAAAGTAAAACTCACTAAGACCAATTGTTCAGACATCGAATTCACAAACAGTTCTGAATTTGTTAATCCAAATTGTATTTATAAAGTAAGTCAGTATGTTGACACATTATTTAAGCAATCGGGGGCGACAATGGACTCTACATCAACAGACACCTTACAAGTTCGATTTGAAGGAATTGATGCAAGGCTTATAGGATTTGGTTCTATTAGAGCACATGGACTTTGCCAACTGAAAATAAAATATCATAATATCACTAAGACATATTGTGTTGACATAACTGACGCAGATAAACACTCACCAATTAGTCCAAACGCTTTTGTTACCCGACAGACAGCGACACGTATTATTGCATCAGCTTCAATGAGAGAAGTGATTGAACAATTTTTTGTTGACCTTAAGACATATAAATAAAAAGTTTGGCTGCCTATAACATCGGCTAAAATCAATTGGGGCTTTTGTGAATATGTCAACTTTTTTCTTTTAATTTACACTAGGTTTCACTGACAACAAATTGGTTCTAAATCCCCAACTGCTCTTAGCCGCCAAACCGTTGTTGGTTGTTAGTTGTATGTTGTTATGTTTGTTTGAGATAGAATTTTAGTCTATTGTTTTTTCAATTAAAAGTAAATTTTTTCAAGAATGGCATGGTAAAAATTCGTACTGCATATATACAAGTGTATAATGGCATGGTAAAAAATCGTACAACCATTCCTCGGTTAAGGAATAGCACCTTCAATTTTTAAGGAGCAGTTCCTCAGTTAAGGAATGGCACCTTCAATTTTCAAGGAGCAGTTCCTCAGTTAAGGAATGGCACCTTCAATTTTCAAGGAGCAGTTCCTCAGTTAAGGATTAGCACCTTCAATTTTTAAGGAGCAGTTCCTCAGTTAAGGAATGGCACCTTCAATTTTCAAGGAGCAGTTCCTCAGTTAAAGAATGGCACCTTCAATTTTCAAGGAGCAGTTCCTCAGTTAAAGAATGGCATCTTCAATTTTTAAGGAGCAGTTTTACAACTTTAAATTAAAAGCGCCCTAGTACCCTCTCCTATTTAATTCCTGTTGGTATTTGCGGGCATTTACTTGGTGTTGCGAAAATGTTTCAGCAAAATTATGGTAGCCGCTAAAGTCTTCTTTGGCACAAAAGTAAATGTAATTATGCATAGGTGCATTTAGCACAGCATCAATTGCAGTTGGCGATGCCAAACATATTGGCCCTGGTGGCAAGCCTTTGTTTAAATATGAATTGTAAGGCGATTGCATAGCAGTATGAACACTTAAAACACGTTTTATACTGGTATCGTTTAAGGCAAAAAGTATGGTAGGATCAGCTTGTAAAGGCATTCCAATTTTCATTCGGTTCATGTAGACTCTTGCCACTATTGGCATTTCATCGGGCTTATTGGTTTCGCTCATTACTATAGAAGCCAAAACAGTAACTTCCTGTGGCGTCATTTTCATTAAAATACTCTTTGTGGTTCTGTTGCTATTCCAAAACGAATTGTATTCTTTTTGCATTCGCTCCATCAGTTTTTTGCCCGAAATATTCCAATAAACATTATAAGTATTTGGAACAAATAAACCAATAATATTATTGCTATTCATTTTAGCATTGCTTAAAGTTAAGCTATCGTTCATCAATGAAATCAATTCTGTGCTATCCAAATCCAATTGTTTTGAAAGTGCTAATGCTAAATTTTCTTTTCGTTTGGCATACTTAATTACTAAATTCAATGGCTCTTGTCTGCCCGATTTTAAAAGTCTTATTAAGTCAATATTGCTCATTCCTTCCCTAATTTTATATCTTCCTGCTTTTAAGTTTTCGGTTAAATCTATCAGTTTTGCTACTCTTTCAAACGATTCAACATTTTTTAAAACATTGTTTTTTTTAATATTGAAAAGCAATCGGTCTAAACTTTCATTCGATTTTATGTAAATATACATTGCTTTGTTTGAGCTACTATTTACGTTATTTAAAAATAAATCCACAGTGAATTTATAAACTGCAAACAAGAGTAAAAGCCCTATAATTATACTTACATATTGCCAACTTATGGTTTGATTTTTCATTTATTTATGTCAATTGAAAGGCACAATAAAAACATTTGATTTGAATTTATCAATTCAATAAGGTTATTTGCCAAAATATTCTAAATTTTTAAACATGAAATTCAAACATTCAACTTTCATTTTGATACTCTTATCAGTATTTTTTCAAGGAAAAGCACAAAATAAAGCTGAAAATATTGATTTAAAAAAATTGTATATAAATATGGTTGGCTCTTTCCACAATGGCTTACAATCAAAAACTGAAAATAATTGCGAACAAATATTACTTAAAACCACTCCAATTTGGCAAAACGACCAATTTGCATATTGGCTTTTTGTGGAACAATCAAACACAAAAAATTGTAGCAAAACATACAATCAAAGCATTTACAAACTATTTAAAATGAACGATTCTGTTTTAGTAAAACAAACATATTTAATAGCTGAGCCAAAACATTTAAAAGGCAAATGGAAGAATTTAAAATATATTCAGCAATTAAGCAGTAAAAATATAATTTTGAAAAAAGGTTGTGCCGTATTTTATACCAAAAACAAGGAAGAAGTTTTTATGGGTAGAACGCATGATACCGATTGCCCCAATAATGTAAATGGTGCATTATTTGAAACAAAAACAGAAACAATATCTCCTCATTTTTTGCTAATTTTAAACCAAGGTTTTGATGCCAACGGCAAACAAGTTTGGGGTGAAACCAAAAATGGATACAAATTTTTAAGACAAATAGAATATTAAACAATGATAGTAATTACAGGTGCAGAAGGATTTATAGGCTCGTGTTTGGTGGCAAAACTAAACCAACAAAATTATAACGATTTGATTTTAGTAGATGATTTTGATACTTGCAAAAACCGAAATTTGAATTTAGTTGGTAAGAAATTTACCGCTAAAATTGAACGAAAAAACTTTTTTGAATGGCTCATTATAAATGCTAATCAGGTGCAGTTTGTGTTTCATATTGGCGCAAGAACAGATACCACAGAAACCAATGAAGCAATTTTTAAAGAATTGAATTTTGATTTTAGTGTTTCGCTTTGGAATATATGTGTAAAAGAAGGAATTCCTTTGGTTTATGCATCGAGCGCAGCTACTTATGGTGAAGGAGAAAATGGTTATGATGACGATGAAAGTAAATTAGATTTATTGAAACCAATGAATCCTTATGGTCAATCGAAAAACGAGTTTGATAAATGGGCTGTAAAGCAAGAAAAGAAACCCTATTTTTGGGCTGGTTTAAAGTTTTTCAATGTGTTTGGCCCCAATGAGTACCATAAAGGCAGGATGGCTTCCGTTATTTTCCATTCGTTTAATCAAATAAAGGAAACTGGTAAAGTAAAATTATTCAAGTCGCACAAAGCTGAGTTTGAAAACGGTGAACAAATGCGCGATTTTATTTATGTGAAAGATTTATGTGATGTTTGTTTGTTTTTGTTAGAAAACAGAAAAATCAGTGGCATTTATAATTTAGGAACAGGCCAAGCCCGAACTTGGAATGACTTGGTAAATGCAATTTTTAAAGCATTGCAATTACCTTCAAATATTGAATACATTGATATACCTGAAGACATAAGAGGAAAGTATCAATATTTTACAGAAGCCAACATGGAAAAGCTCAGGAAAATTGGCTATTACAAAGAATTTTCAAACATAGAAAATGCAGTAAACGATTATGTAAATAATTATTTGGTACTTGATAAATATGAATAAATACTTTGCATGTAATGTATAAACATTCAAAAATCACAAATCACAATTCAACAATCATAAATCATTGCTTTGTTTAAAGATAAAAAACTACTAAAATTATTTGTTCGGTTTCTCATATCGATTTTGCTTTTGCAGCTATCGTTTGTGGCCGAACAACGTTTTTTAAAAAACACACCGCAACAACAAAAAGATACTTATTTACGATTACAAGAAACCATTAGAAACAAAGAACTTTCGCTTGTAAAAACTTACCAACAATTACTAACCGATACCAATAATTACGAGAAAAATTGGTTAAACATAAACGACATTGCCAAGCAAGAAAACTGTTATATTCAAATATTTAAAAACGATACTTTATATACTTGGACAAGTAATTTAATAAATGGACAAAAGTTTGGAAATAAATTTAAAGATGGTATCAGTTTTATAGTTAATAATAACGGTTCTTACCTTGCTTATAGCAAAATTAGTGGCAGTTTTCAATTCATTATTTTTTACAATGTATATGAAGGTTATAATTATAAAAACCAATATTTAAACAATAAATTCAACGAAGAGCTATCGTTTTTAGACAATGGGATTATAAGTCCGCAGCCTTTGAAAGGTTTTTCCGACATCAAAGATATTTCCGACAAATACCTTTTTTCGGTTGAAATTTTTAGTAAAAACTACCTCGATAATTTTTGGCTAATTTTACTTTCAATCTTAACACTTTCATTTTTTGTGTTTTGTCTTCATTCGCTTTGCAATTATTTGCTTTATTTAAACATTGCTGTTGGTACATTTTTTTTCTTTTCAGTGCTATTTATTGTTAAAAAAATACTGCTTTTTTATCAGCTTCCATCCTATTTATATAAGCTCCCTTTGTTTAGCCCAATTGTTTATGCCTCAAGTAATATTGTTCCTTCGCTTGGCGATTTTTTGATTGTTGCTTTGATATCAATTTGGTTTGTAATTTTTATAGATTCAAAACGACTTTTAAACAAAAAAGAAAACATTGAATACATCAAATTCATCAAACTTTTTTTCTATGTGCTAATAACTATAACAGCAGTTGATTCAGGAATAGACAGCATTAGTAGTTTGGTTTTTGACTCTCAAATATCGTTTAGTTTAAAAAATGTTTACCTGCTAAGTCAGTTTAGCTTTTTTGGTTTGTTTATAGCAGTAATTCTATTGGTTGTTATTCATATTTGTATAAAAAACTGCTTTTTATTTATAACCAAAAACAAGTTTAACAAATGGGTGCTTGCTGCTTTTATTTTATGTATTTATTTAGTCATTCATCCATTAATGATTAACCATATTTTCGACAGAAAACATATTTACTTTTTAGGCTCATCTAGTTTAATAATTGTTTTTGTGGCTTTCAATTATTTTGTTCCAAAAGCCAATCGATTCCAACATTATTTTATTCTAGTAATCCTTATTTCGTTTGCAGCAAGTTATTCGGTAAATTATTTTTCGAACAAAAAAGACATTGATAATAGGCAACTTTATGCCAGTAAATTAATATCTCAAAACGATATAAACACAGAGTATTTTTTGCGCGATATTGAAAAGAAAATTGTAATTGACAAACAAATAAAATACTACTTTTTAAACGAAATGGCTTCTAAGTCGCAGTTTAAGAAAAGCATGCAACAGCTTTACTTTACGGGCTATTTAAGCAAATATGAAGTTACAATATACGACTTTGATTCGCTAGGAAATCATTTAAACGAAAGGAACAATATTTCCTTTAATCAATTGAATGAAATTTATAAAAATCAATCAATTGAAACCATTGACAAGTACTTTAAATATTTAAAAACAAATAGCTTTTTGAAAGGCTATTTATCAAAATTTCAAGTAAAAAACGGACGTTTAAATTTGGGTTATGTTTTTATTCAATTGCAGCCAAAATTAATTCAAGACGAAAACAGGTTTGAAGAATTGCAATTAGAAGGAACCAGTAATACCATTGGATTTAAAAAGTTTGATTACAGTTATGCCATCTATAAAAACAAATCGTTAATAAGTCAAAGTGGGAATTACCCCTACCGAACCATTAATAGTAAAACAACCGAGCAAGAAATATTTACCAATTATATAGAAAACGATTTTGAACATTTGGAGTATAAAAACGACAATCAATTAACGGTTATTGTAAGTAAAAAACATGAGGCTTTTTACGAACCTTTGGGTTTATTTTCGTTGGTTTTTACCTTTTTTACGTTGCTACTTATTTTTTCGCTAACGCTTTATACTATTGTAAATTCAAGGTTTTTGAAAGATATAAAGTTACTTAAAACTAAAACTTATCGGTTTATAAAACATTATATCAATCGGTTTTTATTTATAAAAGATCCAGATGTGGTTTTGATTAGAACCCGAATTCAAGTTTCTATTATTCTAATTGTTTTTATCACGTTAAGTATTACAGCTTATGTAACCATTAGTTTTATACAATCGGAGTATAACGACAAACAAAACGAAAAGTTAAGCAGAAAAATTAGAAGTGTTGTAAACACATTGCAAGGCGAAGCATCTGATTTTATAATTAAGAATAAACAAAGCGAAACCAAGGCATATTTAAACCAATTAGCCGATTTTTACGATACAGATATTAGCATTTATAATTTAAACGGCAGGCTTGTAGCTAGTAGTATTAGCAAGGTTTTTGATGAAGGTGTAATTTCTGATTTGGTAAACCCAACAGCTTTTTATCATTTAAGTAAATTGAAAGAATCGCAGTTTAGTCAAGCTGAAAAAATAGCCGATTTTAGTTATATAGCTGCTTACGTTCCTATTTACAAAAACGAAAACGATTTGATAGGTTATGCGCAATTACCATATTTTAGTAAACGTGCCGATTTGTTAAGTGAAATTTCGAGCATAGTTGTAGGATTTATAAATTTATACGCTTTGTTATTTATTGTAATTGGAATTATAGCGTATATTATTTCACATAATATTTCATATCCGCTTACATTAATTCAACGCCAATTAAGTACCACCAATTTAGGAAAGAAAAATGAGCCTATTTTATGGAACCGAAAAGATGAAATTGGTGATTTGGTAAAACAATACAATTTAATGATAGACAAACTGGAGGAAAGTGCTAGCAAATTAGCTCAAAGTGAACGTGAAGGAGCTTGGCGCGATATAGCAAGGCAAATAGCCCACGAAATAAAAAATCCTTTAACTCCAATGAAGCTTAGTGTGCAGCATTTGCAGCGCGCTTGGAACGATAAACATCCTAAATTAGAGGAAACTTTTCATAAAGTAAGTAAAACAATTATAACGCAAATAGATGTGCTAAACGACCTAGCCAGTGAGTTTAGTAATTATGCTAAAATGCCTACGCCTGAGTTTAATAATATTCATTTATTAGAAGCATTGCAACCCATCATTGACTTACACCAAAACGATGAAAATATAAAAATTATGAATCAAATCAATGACGATTTGTATGTGTATTTTGATCAAAATTATTTGAACAGAACTTTTACTAATTTAATAAAAAATGCAACACAAGCCATTCCAGAAGATACAAAAGGCTTGATAGATATTAGTGCAACAATTGAAAATGATTTTGTGAAAATATCAATCAGCGATAATGGAAAAGGAATTAGTACAAAAGATGCTTTAAAAGTTTTTACTCCTTATTTTAGTACCAAAATACATGGAATGGGGTTGGGTTTGCCAATGGTAAAAAATATGATTGAAGCTGCTGGAGGTAAAATAAGTTTTAAAAGTACCGAAAATGTTGGGACTGTTTTTGAAGTTGTTTTGCCAATTGGAAAATGGAATAAAAGACATAAAGTCGCTTTATTGTGAGTTTATTTGAAAATTTGTTATTTTAAAAGACAGAATGTCTTTTAAAACGAGTTGGAAAACTTTTTGAAAGATAAAAAATATCAATCAAAAAAAATAAAACAATAAAAAGTATGAAATTTTTAAAATTAAATCCAGCACGTGAGTTCTTTGTCGACAACTCAATTCCTTCTCAATTTTTCAATTCAGTAGATGGTTTATTAAACCAACAAATGAGCAAATTTGAACGCGATGTTCACTTCTCGCCAAGAGTAGATATTACTGAAGATGAACACAATTTTACTTTACACGTTCAGTTACCAGGTGTAAAAAAAGAAAATGTAAGCATTGAAATAGTGAAAAACACTTTAGTTATTTCGGGTGAAAAGCAATTGAAGTTAGAAAATGATACCCGTAAATTCCATACCATTGAATCGTTTGAAGGCAAGTTTAAGCGCACGTTCCTTTTAAACGAAACCATTGACAAAAGCCAAATTGAAGCTAAAATGGAAGATGGAGTTTTAAGTATTGAACTTAAAAAATTGGAACAAAAAACCGAAAAAACTGCAATCACAATTAAGTAATTGTAGTTTTTAAATTCGAAGGGAATTATCTAAAAAAAAGACCTGCATAGTAAAATTTGCAGGTCTTTTTTATAAAAATCTTTCTTTATAATTATTACTCATTACCCAACAAACATTGGTTTTACCAAATATTTTGTAACGGTATCTTGCTATTAGTTTGTAAATAAAATTATTTATGAAATCAGGTAAAATAGCAAATATTCCAAATGCCCTATATGGCCATTTAAACTTACTAATTATTTTAAATGCAGCTTCGGATTCAATATAAAAATGATTGTTTTCAAAAACAATTACAGAATCTATTCCGGTTGAAACAAAGTTTTTTTCTTTAAAAAAATGATTGGCAAATTCACTTTGCAAACTGCAAAAAACAAAATGAGAATGTGCTTCGTTTTTTAAAACAAATTGAACAAAACCATTGCAAAGATTGCAAACGCCATCAAAGAAAACAATTGATTGCGATGGAATCATTTTACTTTTTATTTGCTAAATCTTTATTGAATCTTATTGGCGAAAAACCATATATTAACAATACTCTTGAGTATCGGTAGGTAAATGGAATGGATAAAAACATAACAGAAAAAATTGGTATTATATATCCCCAAAAATCTGCATTATGATTGCTTAGAATAAAAACCAAAGCACCCACTATAATCATCATGGCGGTAGTTATTGCATAGCTTATATACATGGCTCCCCAAAAAAATCCTGGTTCTACCTCAAAAGTTAAATCGCATACTGGGCAAGTATCAAACATTTGAGTAAAGCCATTTAGTTTAAATGCACTGTATTTAAACATTTTTCCACTTTGACACTGTGGACATTTAGCTTTTAATATTGATAAACCCTTATTGGGTTCGTATTTGTTACACATAATTACTTGGAGTTAGCAGCTAATTTATTTTTAGCTCGTACACTTTTAAAATATAAAAACAGAAAAATTAAGACTAAAATATATGGAAATGCCAATAAATACATAATTCCATTGTTTAAAGTTTCACCAACATTTGTATCGCCATCGGCCCTTGCCGATACCAATGATTGTTTACACATTGGACATTGAGCAGATATTTTGGTTGGTAAAAAATACAAAAAGCTAATTATTGAAAGCGCAATTACAATTACCTTGTTTTTCATTGTACGAATGTACAATAACCAAAAAAAATTAACAAAGTTTTTTATTACCTAACTATCAAATGTTAATTGAATTTGATGGTGTTGAACCTATTTGAACTTAAAAAACTAATATAAAATACCTATTTGTTCTTTACTATCAAATGTATAAAAAGGATTCAAAATGGTTTTAGGCAACTTCTTTGTTAAATAAATTTGATTACGATATATAATTTTATAACCTTGCAATATGGAAAGTGGGCCAATAGGTATATTTGATTCAGGTTACGGTGGATTAACAGTAATGAAGGAAATTGTAAGTGAGTTACCTCAATATGATTATATTTATTTGGGCGATAATGCACGTGCTCCATACGGAAACAGAAGTTTTGAAACAGTTTATGAATACACCTTGCAATGTGTAAACATGCTTTTTAGTAAAGGTTGTAAATTAATAATATTGGCTTGTAACACTGCTTCGGCAAAGGCTTTAAGAAATATTCAACAAAGAGATTTGCCTAAAATGGATAATCGTTTAAGGGTTTTGGGAGTTATACGCCCTACAAGCGAATTGATTGGAAGCTATAGTAAAACAAAAAAGGTTGGAGTTTTAGCTACTAGCGGAACGGTAAGTTCAAACTCCTATCCTATTGAAATCGAAAAGTTTTTTCCAGAAGTACAAGTTTTTCAAGAAGCTTGTCCAATTTGGGTACCACTTATTGAAAACAATGAGTTTAATAATATAGGTGCAGATTATTTTATAAAAAAACACATTGATAATTTGCTCAGTAAATCAAACGAAATTGATACCATTTTATTAGGCTGCACTCATTATCCTTTATTGCAAAGCAAAATAAAAAAATTATTGCCACAAAACATTGAAATATTGAGCCAAGGAAAAATTGTAGCAAATAGTTTGGTTGATTATCTTGTTAGGCATAAAGAATTAGAAACGCTTTGTAGCAAAAATGGTAAAACAGCTTTTTACACTACCGATTCAACCGAAATTTTTGACCAACATGCAGAAATATTTTATGGCAAAAAAATAAAAAGCGAATATTTGCATTTGAAATAATAAAAATTGGGTATCAACCTAACGGTAATTATTAAATTTTATTATCTGTCTTTGTCTATTATAATTACATTTGCGGCCTAATGAAAACAATTGGAATTATTCGTGAAGGCAAACAGCCTGCTGATTTAAGAACACCTCTTACTCCTTTACAATGTGTAGAGCTAATGCAAAATTTTCCTGGTACAAAAGTCATTGTTCAACCATCGCCATTTAGGTGTTTTAACGATGAGTCTTATATAAAATTAGGCATTGAAGTAAATGAAGACATTTCGAGTTGCGATATACTTTTAGGTGTTAAAGAAGTACCAACAACAGAAATATTAGCCAACAAAACTTACTTGTTTTTTTCACACACTATTAAAAAACAAGCACACAATCGCAATTTATTGCGCCATATTTTAAAGAACAATATTACTTTAATTGATTACGAAACTTTGGTTTGGGATGCTGGGAACCGCATTATTGGTTTTGGGCGTTTTGCTGGATTGGTTGGTACTCATTATGCCTTTTTGATGTGGGGTAAAAAATACGGATTTTATTCTTTAAAACCTGCCAATGAATGTGCTGATTTAGCTGAATTAATTGGCCAGTACAAAGGATTACAACTTTCACCAATGAAGATTGTTTTATGTGGCGATGGGCGTGTGGCACATGGTTGTTTAGAACTTTTACGTAAACTAAAAATCCATCAAGTTAGCCAGGAAGAGTTTATAGAAAACGATTATAACGAACCTGTTTATGTTCATTTAAGAAGTGAAGATTATTACGAAAGAAAAGACGGAAAAGCTTGGGATAAATCGGATTTTTATAAGCATCCTGAAGATTATATAAGTTCATTTCAACCTTATTACCAACGTTCCGATATATTATTAAATGGTATTTTTTGGAAACAAGATATTCCAATGTTTTTTACTCATGAAGAAATGAAAAGCAGTAATTTTAGAATCAAAATTATTAGCGATATTACTTGCGATATTCCTGGACCAATACCATCAACAATTAGAAGTACTACCATTGAAAAACCATTTTATGGTTACAATTCATTTTTGGAAAAAGAAGTAGATGCTTTTTTACCAAACTCTATAGATGTGCAAGCTGTAGGCAACTTACCTTGCGAACTTCCTGTTGATGCATCGAACGAATTTGGCGAACAATTGATTAGACACGTATTACCTTATTTATTACTAGAAGATAACGAAAACATTATTAGTAATGCTACCATTGCTACCAATGGAAAACTAACCGAAAAGTTTGAATACTTAAAGGATTATATAGCATAAATAAATGACAAATTGTTTATTGTTGGTGTCGCTTCGCTAAAACACCAACAACGGCAGATGGTAAACTAAACAATTCAACAGTTAAACAATATAAGATTTAAGCAGTTAATCAGTTAAAGAAATTCATCAACATAACAAATTAAACAAAACAACAACCTTGTAATCTTTAAATCATTACAATCTTGTAATCAAAAATAAAATGGCAAAAAGAGGCTTTAACAGCAATAGCAAACAAAAAGAAGAAGTAGAAAAAGTAAAAGTTTCGAAGGAAAGTTTAAAGGAAGCCTTGGCTTTGTTTAAGTACATAAAACCTTACCAAGGAAAATTCATTTTTGGTTTAATATTTATTGCTTTATCGGCCATATCAACTTTGGCATTTCCTGTATTATTGGGTAAAATGATTGATGCTGCATCGCCAGGATTATCCAACCAATTACCAACCTCTAACTTACCCATGCAAAACCAATTTGGTTTTGATTTAAAAAACTTGCATTTGGGTTTAAACACTGTTTTGATTCTGATTTTTGTGCAACTTTCGCTGCAAACTTTGTTTTCGTTTATGCGCATTTATTTATTTACCGAAGTTGGTGAAAAATCGTTGGCCGATATGCGCAAAGATTTATACTCAAAATTATTAACCATGCCCATGAGTTTTTATACGGAGCAAAGGGTTGGAGAGTTAAGTAGCCGTATTTCGTCCGATTTATCGCAAATTCAAGATGCCATTTCTTTAACATTAGCCGAGCTTTTAAGAGGTATTTTCACCTTAGCAGTAGGACTTTCAGTAATATTCCTTATTTCGGCTAAGCTTGCATTTACCATGCTTGGCGTGGTTCCAATTATTGCAATATTAGCAGTAGTTTTTGGAATGCGAATTAGAAAAATGTCACGCACTGCACAAGATCAATTGGCTGAAAGTGGAACCATAGTAAACGAAACTTTTCAAGGAATTGCCATTGTAAAAGCATTTAGCAGCGAAGCCAACGAAATTAAACGTTACACCAAAAGTATTTACAGTGTGGTTGACACGGCTATTTCAAATGCGCGTTACCGTGGTGCTTTTGTTTCATTTATGATTTTCAGTATTTTTGGTACAATCGCCTTTGTAATGTGGGTTGGTGTTGGAATGGTACAAAGTGGAGAAGACGGATTTACCATTGGTAACCTAACCATGTTTGTAATTATATCGGGCTTTGTAGGTGGCACTTTTGCTGGCTTTGCCGATATGTTTAGTCAGTTACAAAAAACATTGGGTGCTACGCAACGTGTTCGCGAAATATTGAGAGAAGAAGGTGAAGATGTGCATTTAATTGAAACTGCTATTGAAGAAAAACACAAAATAAATGGTGAAGTTGAATTTAAAAATGTAGCATTTGCATACCCAGGTAGGTTAGATGTAACTGTATTGAACAATATTAATTTAAAAGCAGCCAAAGGCCAACAAATTGCGTTGGTTGGACCAAGTGGTGCTGGAAAAAGTACTGTGGCAAGTTTATTATTACAGTTTTATAAAACCACTGGTGGAGATATTTTTTACGATAATAAAAACGTGAATGATATTCCTTTAAGTCAATTAAGAAAACAATTGGCTTATGTGCCTCAAGATGTAATGCTTTTTGGAGGAACTTTATTTGAAAACATTGCTTATGGCAATCCTAACGCTTGTGAAGCTGAAGTGATAGATGCTGCCAAAAAAGCAAATGCATTAGATTTTATCATGGCATTTCCCGAAAAAATGTTAACCATAGTTGGAGAACGAGGCATTAAACTTTCGGGCGGACAACGCCAACGAATTGCCATTGCACGAGCCATTTTAAAAAATCCTGCTATTTTGATTTTAGATGAAGCCACCAGTGCTTTAGATAGCGAAAGCGAATATTTGGTGCAAGAAGCTTTGGATAATTTAATGAAAAACAGAACCACTTTTGTTATTGCTCACCGACTTTCAACCATTAGAAAAGCCGATAAAATTATAGTGATAGACAAAGGAGTAGTTGCCGAACAAGGCACTCACGAAGAACTAATTAAAACCGACAAAGGCATTTACCGAAAATTGGTAGATTTGCAATTAGAAGGAATTAATTTATTGTAAGCAATTAGCTGCTGGCAACTGGCAATTGGCAATAAGCAATTAGCAAAAGATTCATTTCCGTTCGTGGTTACTGAGCTAAGTCGAAGTATAGCCAACGGAAAAAAGTACAATATCCTACAAATTAATTCAACTGATCTTCTATATCGCTTAACTCAAACTCCAAAGCCTTGGTAGAAATATTGATTTCGGTTAGCGACAGAGATAGCGAAATAAGAAAAACCAACAAACTAAATCCAAATACTACTTGCGCCCAAACTTGGTAATTTATATAAATAAAAAACATACACAGCACACATAAAAAAATACTAAAAACCCCAAATGTTTGCATGTATTTTATAAACCTAATTCTTATTCTTAGGTTTTTAAGCTGCGCAATAATCTTCTTTTTATCCTCCCCAGTTTGGCTAAACTTAGTGCGTAAGTTCCTTATTAAATTAGCAATTGCCAAAAACCTTGTGGTGTAAGCAAGCATTAACAAAGTAATGGCAGGGAATAATAGTGCAGGTGTATTTAAAGAAATTTCCATTTATAAATATAAGAATTGTAATTGGCTTCAAAAGTAAGCCCTACTGCTTTAAATACAATTACATAATTAAATATTAGTTTTTTTGCCAAGGTTTTTGTTTAGCACAGCCTTACCAACAACAAATATTTCAGATGCTTACTGTTTTATTTTTTTGGGTAAATTTCTTTCTCGCAATGTTGCGGCATACTTTCCAACATGGTTAAACCTGACAGGTTTTAAAAACCTATCAGTCTTGGTTAAGCAACGGAAATTCAGTGAAGTTATTCAATTCCTCAACTTGGCTCACGGAAATTCAGTGAAGTTATTCAATTCCTCAACTTTGCTCACGGAAATTCCGTGAAGCAATTCAACACCTCAACTTCGTCCGCGGAAATTCCGTGAAGTTATTCAATACCTCAACTTTGCACACGGAAATTCCATGAAGCAATTCAACACCTCAACTTCGTCCACGGAAATTCCGTGAAGTTATTCAATACCTCAACTTTGCACACGGAAATTCCATGAAGCAATTCAACACCTCAACTTTGCCTACGGAAATTCCGTGAAGCTTTCTAACACCTCAATTTTGCCCACGGAAATTCCGTGGAGCAATTCTACACCTCAACTTCGTCCACGGAAATTCCGTGAAGCTTTCTAACACCTCAACTTTGCTTGACAAATGGATGCGCAAGTTCGGGAACAAAATCCATTGCCGTTGCTTTTAAGCAACGGTTTTTTAAAACCCTGCAAATCCTAAAATCCTGTATATCCTGATTCAGACAATCAGCAGTATTCTGCGCCATCTGCGGGCAAATGATGTTGTTATAAATGTTTAAAATAAATCAACTATTCTTCTATTGTACTATCAAAATCAAAATGATACAAAGGATCAAGTGGAGTATCTTTATCTACAAGAATAAGGTCTTTTAAAATACCGTTTTTTAAACCATAAACACACCCATGAAGCATTAGTGGTTGATTATTGTACCATGCCTTTTGAACAATTGAAGTTTTAACTAAATTGTTTACTTGTTCTATAATATTTAGTTCTACTAAAGCATTGGTTTTATCTTCAATATTTTCAATATTATTAAGTTCCTCATTGTGCAAACGGTAAACGTCTTTTATATTTCTAAGCCATTTGTTTAATAACCCATAATGATGATTTGTAATAGCAGCTTTTATTCCACCACAACCATAATGCCCACAAACTATAATGTGTTTAACATGTAAAACTTCCACTGCATATTTTAATACACTTAACATGTTTAAATCAGTGTTCACAACCAAGTTGGCAATATTTCTATGCACAAATATTTCACCTGGTTCGGTGTTGGTAATTTCATTAGCAGGTACTCGGCTATCGGAGCAACCAATCCATAAAAACTCAGGTTTTTGAATATCGGCTAAGTTTTTAAAATAATCTTTGTCTAAATCTAGTTTATCGCTTACCCACGATTTGTTTTGAAGCAATAGTTTTTCGTATTCGTTCATCATTGGTTGGTATGTTTTTTAAAGTAAGGATTTGGACTTGATACCGATGTTTTTTTGTCAACGGTAATTTTTTTAAATTGAGCCATTAGTATAAATTCATCCAATAATTCAATAATATCTTTGTCAATATAAAGTGCTGTTGTGCCATCAATAATTACAAAAGTATCGGCAGGCATTTGTTCTAAATAATTGCGAATAACTGCTTTGTTTAAAAACGAAACATTTCCTTTAAGTCTAATCAAGCAATTATTGTTATCGTGAGTAATAGAAACCGCTCTTTTGTAACTGTTTTTTACAATATAATAAACAGAACTTAGTAAACCAATGAATACACCTGTTAATAAATCACTAAACACAATAGAAATTACGGTAATAATAAATGGTAAAAACTGATCGTAACCATTTGCAAATGTTTCTTTGTACAATACTGGTTTAGTTAATTTATAACCTACAAATATGAGTAAAACAGCTAAGCTTGATAATGGAATTTGATTTAAGATTTTGGTTAATACAAGCACACAAACTAACAACAAAACACCATGAAATATAGCTGACATTTTGGTTCTTCCACCAGCAACTATATTGGCACTACTTCTAACAATTACAGCCGTTATTGGTAAACCACCAATTAAAGCCGAAATAGTATTGCCTGCACCTTGTGCAATGAGTTCTTTGCTTGTTGGTGTAAATCGTTTTTGAGGGTCCAATTTGTCAGAAGCTTCTATACTTAATAAGGTTTCTAAACTAGCTACAATTGCTATTTTTATTGCTACCAAGAAAACACTAATATTAAGTATTTGAGTAAAATCGGGAGTATTAAAGTTTTCCTTGCTTAAAATATTAGGTATTTGTACCAAATGTTCATTTTCTAGGGCTATAGCAGGAAAAATAAAACCTATTAAAATGCTAAAAATAGTTCCAACTAAA